>Ga0209169_10000013_pt1 | contig 99826 bp, 92 predicted proteins | sample HubBroMetageWRM4_FD_188346 | JGI IMG/M metagenome (GOLD analysis project Ga0209169, IMG submission 188346) | Warmed soil microbial communities from the Hubbard Brook experimental Forest, New Hampshire - Hubbard Brook CCASE Soil Metagenome WRM 4... | ecosystem: Environmental > Terrestrial > Soil...
CATTCGGCGTGAGATTTGAAAGTCCATGAAGATCCGTGATGCCGCGGCTCTGCATGGCCTCCGCCGTGAAAGCGGTGATTGCGATCGGCACGTTCTGTAAGTTTTCGGAACGCTTCTCTGCGGTAACAACGATTTCCGCGAGCGCATCTGCGGGCGCTGCAGCTTTAACCCCGCTCGAGACCAACAACGCGCCTGCGACGGCAAGCGCCGTGCCACGCCAAAGTCCCACACGGTTCATGAATCTGCTGTCCATTTGGCCCCCTTGTAAGCCCAATCCCTATCCCATCAAAGCACGGGCATGTTGTAGTTTTGCCTCACCCGCAGGATCTGCTCCCGGCGCAATGCCAGCGCAGACTACAGCGCAAGATTTCTCGTCCGACAGTGCAAGACATTGCAGCCCGAGGCAGATTTGCTGCGACGCGGTTGTTGCGCGATCCAAACCTACAGATTGCGCGCGCTCAATTCGCGCGTGATGTACTCGGCCTGACGCAGGGCGAGCGCGACGATCGTGAGGGTGGGATTGGCGGATCCGGGTGTACTCAAGGCACTGCCGTCGGATATGAACAGATTGGGCACATCGTGTGCGCGTCCATACTCGTCAACAACCCCGTCGCCGGGGTTCTTGCTCATGCGTGCCGTGCACATGTTGTGCGTGGCCGGCGTCTGGCGTGAAGTCGCGGTGCGTATTGCGCCGACCGCCTCGTAGATCGCACGGCCTTGGCGCTGTGCATGGGTTCGCATGGCGGCATCGTTGTCGTGCTCGTCGACATGGATGTGCGCTACGGGCAACGCGAAACTATCTTTGACGGTCGGATCGAGCGTAATGCGATTGGTCGCGCGCGGCATATCCTCGCCGTTGATCAGCATGCCGGCCATTCGCTCGTAATGATCCATCAGGAAACCGAGTTCGCGTCCCCAAAGGGTGCTCGGAAAACCTGCCAGCGGCAGACTCGGCAGGTCCAATGCCGCCAGCTCCAGGTGGTAGCCGCCGGCGAAACCGCGCTTGGGGTCGTGTTTGGTTTCGTCCTCAACGATGCCGGCGAGCGTTGTGCCTCGCCAGAATCGGATCGGCTGGTCAAAGACTCCCCAGACGAATCCAGCCGTGTGGCGGCAATAGTTTCGTCCCACCTGATCGCTGGAATTGGCGAGCCCATGGGGGAATCGGGCGGACTCGGAGAGCAGCAGCAGTCGCGCGGTCTCGATGCTGTTGCAGGCGACGCAGACGAGCCGCGCCCGCTGACGCAATTCCTGGCCGCTCTCGTCGTGGTAGACGACGGCGTTGACGCGCCCGTTCTCACCGTGTTCGATGCGCAGCGCCCGGCAGCGGATGCGCAGATCGAGATGGCCGGTTGCTTCGGCACGCGGGATTTCCGTGTACAGCGTGCTCCATTTCGCGCCCGTCTTGCATCCCTGAACGCAGAAACCCTGCTGAATGCACATTCCCCGATCGTCCGCGGGGCGCGTATTGACCGCCAGATAGCCGGTGTGCACCTGCTTGTAGCCGATGCGCTTGGCGCCGTTGTACATCACCTTGAAATGGCTCGAGGCGGGCAGTCCGGGATTGCCGTGGCGGCGAGTGACATTGAGCCGCCGCTCAGCATGATCGTAATAGCGTTCCAATTCAGCGTACTCGATCGGCCAGTCGATGAGCGATGCGCCGGCGATGTGGCCGTAGGTGGTGCGCGCGCGCAGTTCCCACGGACGTATGCGCGGCGTCGCGCCGGTCCAATGCACCGTGGTGCCGCCCACGGTCTTACAGGTCCAGGAGGGCAGGCCCGGGTAGTCTTCCCGCACCGTCCAGGATCCGGAGGTCGTGCGCGGTTCGAGCCAGGTCAGTTGCGCGAAGGCCTCGCCGGGGTTCTGCGAAAAGCTGGCGAGCGACTGGCGTGCGCCGGCTTCGAGCAGCACGACCTTGATGCCGCGCCGGGTCAGCTCGTGAGCCAGTGTTCCGCCGCCGGCTCCGGAGCCGATGATGACGATGGCATCCGAGTCGTCGTGTGCAATCTGGACCACGTTAGCCTCCACCGACGCCAGGTCCGCTGTCCTGCAGCGGCACCTCGGGGAGCCAGTGCAGATCATCGAACCCGCGGGTGAGGTAGCCGCCCTTCGAAAAAGCTTCGCCCTCATAGCCGAAATGGGCGTAGGCGATCGCGGACGAGTAGAGATTTGCCAGGGTGCTCGCTCTCAACAATTGAAAGAACGCCGATTTCTCGACCGCCTTGAGCGCCGCTGTCCTGGCCGCCTCGGTCAGCGAGGCGAAGTCTCCTCCGAGGCCGGCTAATCCCGCTGCCACCAATGAACGCACGTGTTCGTCCGCGGCCGCAGCGGCGTCGATCGCCTTCACAACGAGCGCATACGCCGCGTCTTCGAGGTTGTCGTGCGGCGCAATCGTGCGCGCGACGCTCATGAGGGCGCCCCCTTGGGAACTCGTCAGTACCTTCATCTCGAGCGCCCAAGCGCGGCCGGGCGCGATGAGGCTCAAGGGACCTCCCGCAACGAGAAGTCCTGACACGATACCGCTCACCGCAAGAAAGCTGCGTCGCGGAATGGGGCTCATGGTGCTCACGTCGGACTCCTTGGCGTTGATTTGACGATCACTCAATGGCGGATGGTCGACAAGGCGCCGCCATCCACGGCCCACGCGGCGCCATTGACGAAGCTCGCTGCATCCGACAATAAAAACGTGACGACTTCGCCGACTTCCGGCGGCGATCCGATGCGATCCTGGGTTGCGACCTTGCCGAGCGCGCGCTTGCCCGCCGCCACATCGCCCGCAAACATCATGCGCAGCATCGCCTCCAAGAGCGGCGTGTCGATCACGCCGGGCATCACGGCATTGACACGCACGCCACGGGCGCCTACTTCGCTGGCTGCAGTGCGCGTCAGCCCGATCACTGCATGTTTCGAGGCATTGTAGGCGCAGGCGCCCGCGAGTCCTCGCTCACTGGCAATCGATCCGGTATTGACGACTGCTCCCTTCCCTTGACGCAGCATGACAGGCAGCACGTGGCGCAATCCCAAAAATATTCCCTTAAGGTTCACCGCAATGATCTTGTCGAATTCCGCTTCGTCATATTCGTGCGTCGGACCGAGCTTGCCCTCGATGCCGGCGTTGTTGAAGAAGGCGTCGATGCGGCCGAAGGCCTGCAGCGTGCTCGCAACGTAAGAAGCGACCTCGATCGACTTGCTGACATCGGCCACATGCGTTTCGACCCGCACTCCGAGCTTCTCAATTGCGCCGCGGCGCGTCTTTAGCGCCTCCGCGTTGATGTCCACCAACATGACATCGGCACCGGCCGCCGCAAGCGACATGGCGGCCGCATGCCCGATCATTCCCGCGCCGCCGGTAATGACCGCGACTCTCCCCTTCATGGACCCTGTCATGCTGGTTCCTTTTCAGTGGGCCTGGATCTGCGAAACGGCATCGTGAGCAAAAATAAAATTCCCCGCAAGCGCAGCAGTTTCAGGCCCTCGCGTACTTCCGCGGGCGTCAGGATCGCAGTCAGGGGCATGGTGCCGAAGACTTTCGCCTTGATCACGAGCTGATTGCCGCTGCGCTCGACGCGGCTCACCGTCATCAGTTCCCGCTTATCGGCGCCATACAGTTTCATGCCGGTTGTTCCAGTGTTTGAAAGTCGATGTCCAAATCCTCGCACATCACCTGCGCGGTCGCCCGTCCGGCGCCGAACACGCCGCCCCCGGGATATTGAAATGGCCCCACCAGATACAATCGATCCACCCCCGGTACGCGATACTGGCCAAGCTCCGGTGTGGGGCGATGCGAGCCGCTTTGATAACTGGTGGTGGCTATACCGTGCAGGTCTCCGCGCAGGAAACTTGGCGAGGTGCGCTCCATGTCGAGCGGGCTGTCGCAGTGGAAATCCAGCAGCACCTCATCGAGATTGGCGACGAAGGCGCGGAAGCGGTCGAGCATGCTCTTGGCGTAGGCTTGCTTGGCTTCGTCCCAGGAGAGCCCGTCGGGACGCACATAGGGAGCATAATCCCACAGGTGGGCGATGCCCTTTCCGGGCGGCGTTCGGCTCGCGTCGAACATGGAAAGCGATCCCAACCCCAGCAAGTGGCGGCGCATGAAGCCGCCATAGCGCAAGTCATCGAAGCATTCGCGCAGTTCGCGATAGGTCGCCGGCAGCAACTCGATCATCACCGATTGCACCGGGTCCGGCGTTCGAAAGCGCAGCGGGCCATCGAGCGCCGCATGAACGGTGACGCACGCGGCCTCGGTGATCTGCGTGGCTTCGGCCGCGCGCCGCACCTCCGGATCGAGTCCGGCGACCAGCGTTCCGAGCCGATGGGGATGGATGGCGCCGATCACCGCATCGTTAGCGAGGTGCCGGCGTCCGTCCGCGGTGATGACGCCCGCGGCGCGGCCGTTCGCCACGATGACCTCGCGCACTTCTTGGCCGGTGAGCACCGCACCGCCATGATCCTCGATGCAGCTGATCAATGCCTCGGTGAGCTTGCCGCTCCCGCCGACCGGCACGCCGAAGCCATAGGCCTCGAGAAAGCCCAGAAAGACAAAAACGCCGAGCCCCGTGGACTTTTCGTCCGGCGAGACGAGATTCTCCCCGGCCACGCGGGCGAAGTGCGCTCGCACCCGATCATGCTCGAAATAGTTCGCCAGGACATCGTGGCTGCTCATCTGCATGGTGCGCCAGAACTCGCGGCCTTCGCGGCTCTGATCCATCAATGCGAAGGCGGCGCCCTGCGGTGCCGGTGGCGTGTAGAAAGTCGCCACCATCATGGGCAACCACGCCGCCGCCTGCGCCGAGAGACGCAGAAAAGCCTCGGCGTCGCGCGCGGAAAACTTGGCGATTTGCGCAGCCGTGCGGTTTCGATCCCGATACAGTGTCAGGGTCGAGCCATCCTCGAACACCGACATCATCGGCGATTCGGGAAACAGGTATTGAAGTCCATAACGCCGCTTCAAGCCCAGCTCGTCCTGCTGCAGCAAGGGATTGGCTTGAATGAAGATATGCGCCATCGAGTGCTGATCGTGGCGAAAGCCGGGGAGCGTCAGCTCGCGCGAGACCACGCCGCCGCCCGGCCACGCATTGCGTTCCAGCACCAGTACGCGCTTGCCGCCCTTCGCCAGATATCCAGCCGCCGTCAGTCCATTGTGGCCGCTGCCGATGGCGACGATGTCATAGCCGCCGGCCGTGGCCGGCCTATCTCTACCCGTTCGTTTGATCATATGATCGTCCTACGGCGAGAGGAGAGTTGCATGGGCCAAGCAAATCCGCAAAGCGAAACGGTGGTGCAGAAATTTTTCGAGCTGCTGAATGCCGAGGATCTGGAGGGCGTGCGAGCCTTGTTGACAGAAGATGCGGCCTGGATTCCGCAAGCGCGCGACATGCCGGGGGCCGGCGAATATCGCGGGCGCAACGTGATCGTGGATCAGTTCCTGAAACCGATTCGCGGCCTGTTCGCGAAGGGCAGCCCCAGCAATCGCATTCTGTCCATGGCGTCGAATGGAGCACTGGTGTTGGTGGAAACGCATGGCACCGGGCACTTGAGCGATGGCCGAGCCTACGACAACCGCTATGCGTGGGCGTTCGAAGTGCGCGGTCGGGAGATCGCGATGATTCGCGAGTATCTGGACAGCTACTACATCGTGCGACTGTTCGGTCAATCGGCATAGAGGCGGATCGGTAGTTTCGCGGGTCCGTGACCGATGGTCGTCATCCAGGGCTCAGGGTCGCCTGCGATTTCGATGCGTGCGACGCGGCGCGCCACCTCCGTCAGCAGCGTGCTCGCCTCGAGTTGCGCCAGCACCCGGCCGACGCAAGCATGCACGCCATAGCCCCAGCCAACCTGTTTTTTCAGATCGCGGCTGAGATCGTACCGGTCAGGATCGGACCAGGCGCGTGGATCGCGGTTCGCGGCGGCGAACATGAGTCCGACTCGCTGTCCGGCGGGAACGGCATAGCCTCCGATGTCGACCTCCCGGGTCGTAATGCGTCCGGCCATTCGCGACGGCGAGTCCCACCGCAGGCTTTCGTCGAAGGCGATCCGAACCAGAGAAGGATCGGTGCGGATCTTTTGATACTCCTTGGGGTAGAGGCCGAAAGCTCGAATGGCATTGGCCATGGTCAGGATGGTGGTGTCGGCTCCGGCCGCCAGCACCGTTTGCAGCAGCAGCTTGGCCTCCGCCTGAGTGATGACCTGGTTGTCGGCCAGGCCGTACAGCGCCATCCCGATGCCGCCCGCGGAGAGATTATCGCGATCACAGCATCGCTCCAGCCACTCGAGCACCGGCTCCAGATTGACCATGGCCTCGCGAAACAGCGCGTTCTCCGGACCCATGGTCGCCCACACCATGTGACTGAAGGCGTACAGGTGCTCACGGCCTTCAACGCGCAGGCCGACAGCGTCGGGAAGCGCCTTGTAGACGAAGCGCTGAGTAATCTCGCGTACTGCGTCGAGGAGCTCGCCCTGGCGTGACAGCAGGCTGTCGAGCAAAGCCGCGGCGTCCCGCTCGAATGAAGGCCGCAGCTTTGCCAGCACGTGTGTGGATAGAACGGCGCTCATCGCCTGGCGCACCTGGGTGTGCCGCGGCGGATCGTCCGTCAGCAGAATCTCGGGGCGCAGCGACTTAGGATCGTGCCACGGTCGCGACTTCGACGAAAATGTGTGCCAGTCCTGCAGTCCCGCCGTCACGTCCGCGTGCCGCGTAATCATCACCGTGCCGTCGGCGAGGCGCACGACCGGCGCGAATTCACGCACAGCATCATCAACGGCGCGCGCATTGCGCACCGACTCATGGCTGAAGAGATCGACCTCGTAATTCGGAATAGCCGAGTCCATCGCGTGCCCTCAGTGAGGCGAGTTGAGTTTCCAGGCGTCGCCGTGACGCACGATGTAGCCGGCACCGGGATCGGCAAAGTGACTGCCGATGACGAGCACGGGCTTTTCCTGGAAGCGCGTCACGAATTCAACGCGCGTCTTTGCGCCCACGTTCTTGTCCATGTCGAACGTCGCGGCATGCGCAGGCATGGCCACTTGAATCGGGTGGTGCATCACATCGCCCGTAATCACGGCCTGCTCGCCCTCCGAGTTGATGAGTACGCTAACGTGATCCGGTGTGTGGCCGGGCGTCGGCAGCAGCCGTATCTCGTCGCTGATCTGATGATCGTGATTGATGAAGTCAACCAGTCCCGCTGCCACAACCGGATCAACGGAATCGCTGAGATGATTGACGGCGTGGTAGCCGCCGGACTCGCGCAGCATGACCCAGTGCTCATACTCCTTGCGGCTGAACAGGTAGCGCGCGTTGGGAAAGGTCGGCACCCAGCGCCCATCGACCAGGCGGGTGTTCCAGCCGACGTGATCGAAGTGCAAATGCGTGCACAGCACGGTGTCGACATCGCCCGGCGTGATGCCGATCGATGCGAGATCCTCCAAAAATGTCGTCCGCATGCGCGTGAACACGGCGAACTCGCGTTCCCGATCCGCGCCCACGCAGGTGTCGATCATGATCCGTTGCTTGCCGGCTTTGAGAACGAAGGCCTGAAAGTTGATGAACATCCGGCCTTCCGGGGTCGCGTGATGCGGCAGCAGCCACGGCTGCGCCAGAACTTGCGACGGTTTCCCCCCGTCCAGCGCCATGCCGATGTCATCTTCCCACTTCCAGACCTCGACAATGCGCGTGATCTCGACGCGCCCGATGCGCCAGGTCTTCATGTGTTCCACGGTCATGCCGGTTCCTCCGCCGGTGCGCGTTGATGGGGTGCGGCTGCGAGCGGCGCGGGCGCGAGCGGCGGCCGCTGCCGGATCAGGTCGGCCGCTTTTTCAGCAATCATCACCACCACGGCATTGGTATTGCCGCCGACGATGCTCGGGATGACGGAGGCGTCGACCACCCGCAGTCCTGCAAGGCCGAGCAGCCGCAGCTGCGCATCGACCACGGCATCCGTACCGCTGCCCATTCGGCAGGTGCCGACCTGATGATGGACGGTGTACGAAGTCGCGCGGATGAAGTCGGCGATCTCCTCGTCGCTTTGCACGCCCGCTCCGGGCGCGATTTCCGTTGCCCGGTAGCGGGCAAAATTCGGCGTCGCCAGAATGCGCCGCGACAGCTTGATGGCGCGGATCAGCGGACGAATGTCTTCCTCGACGCTGAGTAATTGAGGATCGATGAGGGGCGGCGAGTGCGGATCGGGACCTTGCAGCGTGAGGCGCCCCCGGCTCTTGGGATACAAGCCGACCGGGCTGATCGCGTATCCGTGCCCGACGGGTAACGGGAACGTCGGTTTGGGCCGCGCCGCCGGCTGAAACACGAACTGTACATCGGGGCGATCGAGTCCCGGAGCGGTCTTCAGAAACGCGACCGACTCGAATACGTTGCTCGCGAACGGCCCCGAGCGCAGCATCAAGTATTCGAAGACATTCAACATGCCGCGCGGCAGGGCTCGCAGGGAGATGCCATAGGAGGTCGGCTCCTCAGTCCGCATCAAGACCGGACATGCCAAGTGATCGTGCAGATTGCGGCCGACGCCCGGCAGATCGAGCAGCGGCTCGATGCCCAAACTCTTCAATTCCGTGGCCGGGCCTATTCCTGAGAGCAACAACAGCTGGGGCGACTGCAAGGCGCCGGCGCTCAAGATCACTTCACGCCGGACTCGAACCTCGTGTTGCTGACCTTCGCGCTCATACAGCACCCCGACGGCCCGGCCGTTCTCAACGATGACTCGCAGTGCCAACGCCTCGATGTAAAGGGTCACGGTGCCGCGGCGAAGCGCCGGCCTGAGAAAGGCACGGGCCGTGGTTTCACGAATGCCGGCGCGAATGGTTCCTTGGCGAAACCCGACCCCCTCGGAGTCGGCGCCGGTGAAGTCGCTCGAACGCGGGAACCCCAGACTCTGCGTCGCTGCGATGAAGTCGCTATTGAGGCGATTCGGACGCGAAGGCCGGCGCACATTCATGGGGCCGCCGCGCGCGTGATACACCGATGGCGGCAAATCCTGGTTGTTCTCCGTGCGCAGGAAGTAGGGCAAGACATTGGCGTAACTCCAATCGCCGGCGCCTGCCGTCACCCAGTCGTCGTAATCGCGAGGGTTCCCGCGCGAATAGACCATGCCGTTGATCGACCCGGATCCTCCGACCACCTTGCCGCGCGGCTGGGGAATCCTTCGCCCCTTCAGGTGCGCCTGCGGAACTGTTTCGAAGCGCCAGTTCAGGCGACGATTGGCGATGGCCGCTGCCACCAGGGAGGGTGTGCTGACCAGTGGATGCCGGTCGCTTCCGCCGGCCTCGATCACGCAGATCCGCGTGCCCGGATCTTCCGCCAATCGGCCCGCGAGCACGCACCCGGCGGTGCCGGCCCCGACGATGACATAGTCGTAGGAGGCGTCGGCCATCTCGGTCTACAGCGCCGCGGCGTGCACGATGTCCGACAGACGCTCCCAGCGCCACAGGTTGTCGATGGTTTTCATGAGACCCGTCATGAGCCCGACAAAGCTGATGTCGCGTTCTGGATCGACCCAAAAGATCGTGGTCCCGGCGCCATGTGCACCGAAGGTCCCGGGCGATGCCAGCGTTCCGAACAGCGATGTGCCCATCTGCGGGCCGCGCACCGAGAACCCCAAACCGATATTCGCAGGAGGTGCGATACCGCCCGCCGCGCGAATACCGTTCGCATAGAATTCATTCGGCTTGTCGCCCGTCCAGATGGTCCGCGCGCGCTCCACCATCGCGCGCGATACGATGCGCCGCCCATCCAACGTGCCGCCACCGCGCAGCATTTCGGCAAAGCGCATCATGTCGCCCGCAGTGGAGACACAGCCCACCCAGGGCATTTCCGCCTCCTCCTCCTCGAAGGCGCCGTTCGGGCCCAGATTGCTGTGACCCAAATGCTGAATCGGGTAATTGCCGCGAAATTCAGGGATCAGATGCCGCGACTTTAAGTCCCGACGCACGCCCATCGAGGTGTCTTTCATTCCCAAGGGTTCGAAAAGGTCCTCGTGCAATATCTGCCGGTAAGAGCGCTTCTTGAGGTCGAGGCGGCGCGCGGTCTCGCCCAAGAGCGCGTGATTGAACAGCGGCGCATAGTCGACACGCACACCCGGAGCTTCGATGGGCAAAGCGACTTGACAGATGGCGGCGATGACTTCCGCCAGCCGATCGATATACATGCCGGGGCGCGCCTCGAACATGCTCGGCAGCCCGGCGCTATGAGTCAGAAGGTGAAATACGGTGATGCGATCGCGCAGGCCGCCGGCGAATTCCGGAATAATCTTGGCGACCGGTGTGGTGAGTGTCAGCAAGCCGCGCTCGATCGCCTGGAAGATGAGGATATTCGTGAATGCCTTGGTGACCGAGAACAGGCTGAAGACCGAGTCCACGGCGACCTTCCGATCCTTGGCGGGACTGCTGTAGCCGAATGTTTTGAGATAGGCCGGTTGTGCGCCGCGCTTCACGCTGATCACGCCGCCGAAGTACAGGTCTGCCGCAATGTCGCGCTCAACGGCGGCGGTCAATGCGTCGAGACGCCCGGAATCGAATCCTGAGTGCGTTGTCATGAACTCACCCTATGCCCGCGTATCGGCCATTGCAACTTGCCATATCAAGCGCCAGCGTCGATTTCGGCAAACGTTTCGCGCGCAATGCGGAAGCTGTCGACGGCCGCCGGAACGCCACCGTAAATCGCCACTTGCAGCAAAACTTCGCGAATCTGTTCGCGGCTCACACCATTGGTAATTGCACCCCGGATATGCGCCTTGAGCTCGTGCGGACGATTCAAAATGCTGATCATCGCCAGGTTGAGCATGCTGCGCTCGCTGCGTTTCAAGCCTTCGCGGCCCCAGACTGCGCCCCAGCAATATTCCGTGACCAACTCTTGCAAGGGCCTGTTGAACTCGTCCATGCCGGCCTGCGCCTTCTTGACATACGCCTCTCCCAGCACTTCGGTGCGAATCTTCATGCCCTTATCAAACAGTTCGCTCGTCATAGGGATTCTCCAAATTCAAGGTGGGAGACGCTCCGGGTCCAGACCGGCGTCAGATTCGACAATCTTGGTCATTGCGGTGAAGTCCGACTCCGCGCCCCATGTGTGGACCGTGCGCTCCAGCAATTCGCAGACCGCCGTGCCGACGCCGAGCGGTACGCCGAGCGCGCGCGCCGCAGCGAGACACAGCCGCACGTCTTTGAGGCACAGTCCGGCGGCGAAACCGAAATCAAACGTCCGCGGCAGCACTGCGCGCGGCCATTTGTCCAAAGTCGCGCTGCTGCGGCCGCTGGACACATTCAACACGTCGATCATGCGCACGGGGTCCAGCCCTGCCTTCACGCCGATCGTCATGCCTTCCGCCGTGATGGCGATCGCGCACGCGCCCAACAAGTTATTGACCAGCTTCATGGTCTGGCCGGCGCCCGCGGTTTCGCCCATGAAGAATGGCCGGCCGAAGATTTCGAGCAGCGGCCGAACCCGCTGCCACGCAGTTTGCGGGCCTGACACCATCAAGGACAGCGTGCCTTCGCGCGCGCCCTTGACTCCGCCGGAAACCGGCGCTTCGAGCGATGCGATGTTGCGTTCGGCCAGAACCACGGCGAGTTTGATTGCCGCTTCGGGACCGGAGGTCGATAAATCCACGCACACTTCCAGACGATTGCCGTCAATCGCTCCTTGCTCGCCGAGCATTGTGTCCACGACGACTTGGGGATTCGGCAGGCTGAGGAACACAACGGGGACGCTGTCGGTCACAGCGCGTGCGCTCGATGCGATGCTCGCCCCCCGGACGGCGAGCGCATCGCAGGCAGTGGCGCTCACATCGAACGCGACCACCCCATGTCCGGCCTCGATGAGGCGCCGCGCCATGGCACCGCCCATCCGGCCCAATCCGATGAAGCCGCACTCGCTCATGAGGCCGCCCGCGCGCGCGGCGCCAAGTCGAGACGCACGATGTCGCGCAGTCCCGCTGCGGCCGGAAATCGCGCCAGCACTCCTGGATCGTGCCCGGGAATGATGTGATCCATCGAGGGTGCGAGCTTGCGCAGTGCGCGCAGCGATTCAAGATACTGCGCTACGTCCGCCACGACTGGATAGGGCGTTTCACGTTCCAGATTGGCCCAGAAATGCGCCGCGTCCGAGGCCAAGACCACGGGCCCGCGGGCGGTTTCCACCCGCACTGCCTGCAATCCCAGCGTATGGCCCGGCAGGTGATGCAGGGTCACCCCGGGGCACAGCACGGAGTCGCCGGCGTGAAAGATCACGCGCCCATCGAAGACGCGTCGCACCATCTGCACGACGTCTTCCGCTTCGAAGAACGTCGACAGGTGGCGATGCGTCATCGCGCGCCCGGTGCAGTAGGCCATCTCGGCGTCTTGCACATGAAAGCGCGCCCGCGGGAACAGTGCCGTGTTTCCGGCATGATCGTAGTGCAGGTGTGTAATCACAACGTCCGGCACATCGCCAGGGTCGACATCAATGGCGGCCAGTCCGTCGGCAACGGGTCGAATCAGCGTGCGCCCGCGGCTGGCGGCCTGGCTTGAATTGAAACCGGTGTCCACGACGATGCTGCGCGACTCCGTCGCAATCACCCATACGTAGTAATCGAGCGGCATGGAGTTCGCGTGATCATCGCCGCCCAGAAAATTCCTATCGCTGGTACGGTCGAGATGACCATAGCGGACGGCATAGATGCGGTGCGTCACCCCAGACTCCTTTGGTTCACTCAGGCAGAGGCGAGGAAACCGCCGTCGACATGCAGAATCTCGCCGCTGACGAACGAGGCAGCATCGCTCAGCAGGTAAAGCGAAGCGGCCGTCGCGTCTTCCTCGCGCCCCAGGCGGCGCAGCGGAATCCGCGTCGCGCGCCGCACGTACTCTTCCTGCGGCGTAATGGCGACCGCGCCGGGCGTCGGAATGGAGCCGGGCGCCAGTGCATTGACGCGCACGCGACGTGGACCGAGTTCGGCGGCGAGGGTTCGAGTCAATGTCCCCATCGCGCCCTTGACCATACTGTAGACCGCGGTGGTCGGAAAGCCGCGCTCGGCGGTGGGGGAGGCAAGATTCAAAATGACGCCGCCCGCGCTGGGATCCATGTGGCGCAGCAACGCCTGAACGCCCCACACCGCACCCTTGATGCCGATCGCCAGCATACGATCGAGAATGGCCTCATCGACCGCCTCGATCGCATCGTATCTAATCAGCATGGCGTTGTTGACGACGGCGTCAATCCGGCCGATCCGGCCCGCGGCAGCCATGAATGCGGCGCGATCGACCACATCCACCACGTGCGTGGTGATCGAGGGGACGGTGCGTTGCAGTTCAGTGAGCAAGGGCGCATCGAGATCGAGTGCTGCAACGCTCGCTCCCGCCTGCGCGGCGCCAATCGCCAGCGCCCGCCCGAGTCCGCGGGCTGCCCCGGTGATCAGAATCGATTTTCCTGAAAGATCGAATGTCGTTGGCACGGTTCCACGATACCTCAGGGTAGAGCGCAGTGCGCTTCATCCTCAGACGGCGCCCACTTCGCTCCTGTGCGAAAGTGTATTGCATGTACCGTGCTATGTTTCCACATTTCCCGGAGCACACTTGAGATACGGTCCGTGACCGAGCCTGCCTCGCCGACCCTCGCTGACTGGAAGCGGATGTATCGGGCGCTCTGGCGCATCCGCATTTTTGAAGGCCAAGTGCAACGGCTTGCGGCGGCAGGCGAGGTACCCGGCTTTCCGCACCTCTCGACCGGCCAGGAGGCGGTGGCTGTCGGCGTTTGCGCCCACCTCACGCGACAAGACGCGTTGTTCACCGGCCACCGCGGCCACGGCCATACACTCGCCAAAGGCAGCGATGTGCAGGCCACCTTCGCGGAAATCATCGGTCGGGACAGCGGACTGTGCCGCGGTCGCGGCGGCTCGATGCATCTGGTCGATGTCGCCCATGGCATGCTGGGCGCAACCGGCGTCGTGGCCGGCAATCTGCCCCTTGCCGCCGGCGCGGCGTGGGCCTTTCAAAGCCGAGGCGAGACCACGATCAGTGTCGTCTTCTTCGGCGACGGCGCCACCGGAGCAGGCGTTTTCCACGAGACCCTGAACCTCGCGGCGCTGTGGAAACTTCCCCTTCTGTTCGTCTGTGAGAATAACGGCTATGCGGAGTTCACCAGCCGCGAGGAACACTCGAACGTCAAGCACGTCAGCGCCTTCGCGGCCCCCTACGGCATGCCGGCACAGACCATCGACGGCAACGATTTACCGGCGGTGTATGCGGCGGCCGGCGAAGCTGTCGCGGCGCTGCGCCGCGGCTCCGGTCCGTTTCTCCTGGAGTGCATGACCTACCGCATGGCCGGCCATTTCGTGGGCGATGCCCAACATTACCGCTCCAAGGAGGAACTCGCGGCCGTCAAGGATAAATGCCCGATCGAGCGAATGCAGCGCCATCTCATCGAGCGCGGCGTGAAGCCCGGTGAGCTCGACGCCATCGCCGAGGAGGTAAGGGAGGAGGTCTTGCAGGCGGTTGCGCGCGCTCGTGCCGCGCCGCGGCCGGATCCCGGCACCGTGCTCGATTACGTGTACAGCGCTCCCATCCTGGCCGGGACATCCGGTGCGATTCCATGACTCAGACCTTCATCGAAATCCTGCGCCGCGCCCTCGATGAGGAGTTGGCCCAAGATCCCGCGGTTCACCTGTTGGGTGAAGATGTCGCCGAGGGAGGGGCATTCGGCGTCACCAACGGACTGGCTCGGAAATACGGCGCGCAGCGCGTGCGCAACACGCCCATCAGCGAAGCTGCGATAACCGGTATTGCCACGGGCGCCGCGCTCTGCGGTTTAAGGCCGGTGCTGGAGATCATGTTCATCGATTTCGCGACGCTGGCGCTCGATTGTCTGGTCAATCAGAGCGCCAAGTATCGCTACATGTCGGGCGGACAACTGGCGGTTCCGATGGTGGTGCGCACCCAGGCGGGCGCGGCCGGCGGCGCGGCTGCCCAGCACTCTCAGAGTCTCGAAGCGTGGTTCATTCAAATTCCCGGTCTGGTGGTTGTTGCCCCGTCATCGCCCGTCGAAGCCTATGGTTTGCTGAAGAGCGCCGTGCGGCTTGGCGATCCTGTGCTATTCATCGAACACAAACGCCTTTATGCGCTCAAGGAGGCACTGGTCGAAGGGGGCGAATTGCCGCAAATTGGCCAAGCACGTGTGGCGCGCGTCGGCAGCGATGTGACGCTGATCGCGTATTCGGCCATGGTTCGCAATGCACTCGAGGCTGCGGATGAACTCGCGCGGTCGGGCCTCTCCGTCGAGGTGATCGATTTGCGCACGCTGCTGCCGCTCGACATGGCCACCATTGCCGCATCGGTGTCGAAGACGCATCGTGTGGTGATCGCGCACGAGGCAGTGCAGAATGGTGGTGTCGGCGCGGAAATATCCGCGCGCATCGGCAGCGAGCTGTTCGACGAGCTGGATGCGCCCGTGACGCGCGTCGCTTGTCCGTTCGCACCGATACCGTTCGCACCGGAACTGGAGCGGGCGCTCCTGCCGGGCACCCCGAACATCGTGCACGCCGTGCGTGCCCTGATTGGCTGAGGGGAGAATCAGCGTGGCGTTGGTGGCACTGGAAATTCCCAAAGTCGGTCTGGTGATGGAGAACGCGCGCGTGGTGCGCTGGCTCAAAAACGTCGGCGATGAGGTGCAGCAGGGAGAGCTGTTGCTCGAACTGGAGACGGAGAAATCCGTCGTGGAAATCGAGTCCACTGAGACCGGGCGGCTGGTGGAGATCCTGTTGCAGGCGGATCAGGGAGCACGCGTCGGCGATCGGATCGCGTGGCTCGAGAACAACGCGCCCAGTGCGGCGGTTGCGGCGAGCGTCTCGCCCTCCGTGCCAGGACAAGCGATGGCCACCACGCCGACACCGCCAAGCGCGCACGCCGAGAATCAAACGGAGCGTATCAGGAGTTCTCCGGTTGCGCGTCGCTTGGCCGCAGAGCACGCGCTCGAACTGCAACAAATTACCGGCACGGGTCCGCGCGGGCGCGTGCAGTTGATTGATGTGCAGCGCTCCCTCCATACGCAGGCAGTGACGGCAGGGGCCGCCGGCGCGCCGCCCAGCCTTGAGCCGCTCTCGAACATGCGACGCGCACTGGCGCGCTCCGTGACACTGAGTAATGCCACCGTTCCGCAATTCCAGGTGGAGCGTGCCGTTGACTGGACCGTCCTCAACGCAGCGCGCGCCGACCTGATCGCGCAATTGCCGGCCGGGACGCCCTTACCGACGCTCAACGACTTTTTGCTGCAGGGGATTGCACGCACCCTGCTGGCCTTTGCAGCGCTAAATGCCACGTTTTGGGGCGATGCAAACGCGGCCAACGCGGGCGTCGTGCCGGCCAAAGGCACCCATATCGGATTGGTGGTTGCCGTTACCGATGGTTTGCTCGTGCCGGTTTTTCATGGCGTCGAGTCCCTCGGGCTCGTGGAGCTGGCGCGCCGCCGCAGGGAAATCGTTGAGCGCGCGCTGGGAGGCAGGCTCAAGCGCGAAGAACTGGAAGGGGCAACTTTCAGCGTTTCAAACTTGGGTGCGGGCGGGCCGGATCGCTTCACTGCGCTCGTCAATCCGCCGCAATCGGCTATTCTCGCCGTCGGCCGGCAGCGTGACTGCGTCGTCGCCCCTGGAGGCAAGATTCAGGTAAGACGCATGTCCCAGCTCACGCTGACGGTGGATCACCGCGTTGCCGATGGCCGTCTGGCGTCGGACTTTCTGGCCGCTCTGGTTGCCATCCTCGAAAGCGACACACTGACTGATTGGAAGACGGAATCATGACGCAGCCTCAGCTTCTCGGATCGTACTGGACCTTGGCAGTCGGGGCCGACCCGACCGGCGACAAATTGTGCCGGCACGACTTTCGCGTACGCGTGGAAACGGCCGCGAAGGCCGGATTTACCGCGATGGGCTTCTGGCACACAGACCTGCTCGAAAATCGAAAGAAAATCGGCTTTCGCGAGATGAAGCGCATTCTGGACGGCAATGGCATCGATGAGATCGAAGTCGAATGGTTGCTGGACTGGTTCTGCACCGACCAGCGCCGCGCGGCTTCGGATGAAACTCGCAAACTATTGCTCGACGCCGCCGAAGAGCTCGGCGCGAACCACATCAAGATTGGCGACCTCGGCAACGATTGCGCCGACATCCCGCAGATGACCGAAGAATTTGCGGTGCTGTGCAGGCAGGCAGAGGAGCGCGGCACCAACGTGTTGTACGAAATGCTTCCGGCGGCTTTCTCGCGCGCGCCGACGCTCGATGCGGTGCTGGCCATCTGCACAGGGGCGGGAGCCAAGAACGGCGGCATCATGTTGGACAACCTGCATCTGCAACGCACCGCCACGCCGCCGCAGGACATCGTGCGCAAGATCCCGCGCGGGCTCCCGCTCGGCGTGGAAATCAACGACGGCGTGCTCGCCACGCCGGTGAATTTCGTGGACTCCGTCATCAATAAACGCCTGTTGCCAGGCGACGGAGAGTTCGATATCGCGGCGTTTCTGCACGCGGTCTGGACCCAAGGCTATGAGGGGCCGATCGGCGTCGAAGTGCTGAACGAGTACATTCGCCGGTGGCCCTTGGAGACGGCGGCCAGCGAAGCGTTTGCAAAATCCACAAAGGTTGTCGCGGCAGCCCGCGAGCAATGGGAAGCGGCACAGGAGGAGATCACATGAGTCAGTCAACGAACCCGGAGCGGCAGATTTGGATATACACCCAGATGTTGCGCATCCGCACCTTCGAGGAACGCGTCAAGCGCGCCTTCACGGAACATCCCGGCGTGATTCGCGGCCATACGCACCTGGCTGATGGCGCTGAAGGCTCGATCGTGGGTTCGCTCAGCCATTTTCGGGAGGGCGACGCGGCCCTCGCCACGTATCGCTGCCATGGCTATCCACTGGTGCTCGGCAGCGATCCGAAGGCGATGATGGCCGAGATCTTCGGGCGCGCCGATGGCCTTTGCAAAGGGCTTGGCGGCTCCATGCATTTGACCGATGTGAAGCGCGGCTTTCTTGGCACCTCCGGCATCGTCGGCGCCGGCATCCCGCACGCCGCGGGCGTGGCATGGGCCGCGCAGATTCGCAAAAAGGGCCATGTGGTCTTGAGTTTTTTCGGTGACGGCGCCGCCAAGCAGGGGGCATTCCACGAGACGCTGAACATCGCCTCGCTCTGGAAGCTGCCGGTCATTTTCGTCATGGAGAACAATGGTTACAACGTGGTCACGACCACCGTGCAGGAAGACGCCAATGCGGCGGCGGGCGAGCCGCTCGCCACCAAGGCGAAGGCGTATGCCATGCCGGGCGTGACGGTCGATGGCAACGATCCTCTCGCGGTGCACGCGGTGGTCGGCGAAGCCATCGAGCGGGCGCGGGCGGGGAAGGGCCCGACGCTCATCGAGTCCAAGGTTTACCGCCTGTCTGCGCACGGCAATATCATTGCTCCGCCGGGCGTGCCCTTGCACTATCCGGAGCACGAGGCCATCGCCACGTTCGGCAAACGCGAAGAGTACGAAGCGGCGTTGCGCGGCGATCCTGTGCCGCGGTTCCGCGGCATCCTGGTGAAGAGCGGCGTGCTCAGCGCGGCCAAGGCGGATGAGCTCACGGCGCGAATTGAAAACGAGATGCAAGAGGCGGTGAGCTTCGCGCTCAAGAGTCCGTTCCCGAAGCTCGAGTCCGCACTCGAATACAACTACGCCTAAAATACGCTGCGCCGGAGACTGCCATGTCACAAATGCCCTATATCGCCGCCATCGATGCGGGAATTCATCAGGAAATGCGCCGCGACGCCAACGTGCTGTATTTCGGCCAGAATCTCGCCACGACCGAGAACCACCACTTTCTGGCCGCCTACGGCTCGGACCGCGTGCGCGTGACGCCCATCTCGGAGACCGCCGAGATCGGGATTGCAATCGGCGCCGCGCTGGCCGGGTTTCGCCCCGTGGTGGAACTGTACATGGCTGAATTCATGCTGGTGGCCATGGATCAAGTGGTCAACGAGGCGCCGCGCTTTCGCTACATGTCAGGCGGACAGGTCAAAGTTCCCATCGTGCTGAAGGCCGGCTATGGATTTACCGCCGGCTGGGCGGGCCAGCATACCGGTTCGCTGGCCGCGCTCTTCATGGGAGTTCCAGGGCTCAAGGTCGTGGTCCCGTCGACCGCTGCGGATGCCAAGGGGCTGATGGCCACGGCGATTCGCGACGACAACCCGGTTGTCTACCTGCACAACTACATGCTGACCTTGGAACATGGCGAAGTTCCGGATGGCGAGCATCTGGTGCCCTTCGGCAAGGCCGAGATTCGGCGCGCCGGCGCCGATGTCACCGTCATCGCAACGGGATGGATGGTGCCGCGCGCATTGGCGGCCGCGGAGCAGCTGGCCAAAGAAGGGATCAACGCGGAAGTGATCGATCCGCGCACGGTCGCGCCGCTGGATCTGGATACCATTTTGAAGTCGGTCGACAAAACCGGTCGAGTCGTTCTCGTGGATCAGGCGACGCGGCACGCCTCGGTGAGCGGCATGATTGCCGCTGACATCGCCGAGCACCGTTTCAAATCACTGAAGGCACCGATTGTTCAAGTAACCGCGGCCGACACGACCATTCCCTACAGTGAGCCACTCGAGGCGTATGTCATCCCCGACGAGGCGCGCATCGCCGCCGCGGTACGAAAAGTCTTGAAGTAGGGAGCGCTGCCGCCCGATCCGCCGCGCTACTGCAGCCTGCCCGCCGCGATGTCGGCGCCCTCGCGCAGCGCGCGCAGTTTCTTCCAGGTCACGGCCGGGTCGATTTTGCCGTAGCCAGCAAAGGTGCCGAAGCCGCAGTCGGTGCTTGCAATCACCCGCTCAACGCCGACAATTGCGGCGAATCGCTCGATTCTCTGCGCAATCAGCTCGGGATGTTCCACATAGTTCGAGCAGGTGTCGATCAAACCCGGCGCGAGTACTTTGTGGTCGGGAATCTTGGTCTCAGCCCAGACCTTCCATTCGTGTTCGTGGCGCGGATTGGCCGCCTCGAACAGAATCGTGGCCGGCCGCGCCTTGAGGATGATGCCGATCACCCGCTCGAGCGCGATGTCATGGTCGTGCGGTCCCTCGTAGTTTCCCCAACACACGTGCATGCGCATTTTCTCGGGCGCGATACCGGAGGTGGCCGCATTCAGCGCCTCGACATTGGCTTCGGCAGTCTTGAGAAACTGCGCCTCCGTGAGATCTTGATAGGCGGTATGCCGCGACATGGCGAGATCGGGACAGTCGAGCTGCAGCTGATAGCCGCTCGCGGCAATGGCTTCATACTCCGGCCGCATGGCAGTGACGAGATCCGCGAGGTAATTCTCATGGGAGGCATAGAACGCGTTGGGCTGAAACGCCGTGATCAGGCCGGGGGACGCGGAATTCATGAACCCCCGCGGTTTTCGGCCCGACATGGCTTTCTGAAAGCGGCGAATGTCTTCGTGGCAGGGATCGAGATTGATCAACCTGACCGGCGCGATGCAGCTGGCCCGCACGAACTCCTGTTCGCCCATGATCGCCGCGAGTTTCTTGCGCAGCTCCGGAAGCGGAGCGAGATCGAGCGCCGGTTTTCGCGCAACGTTGCCGCCGAATCCGGAGAGACGCTCCGTCATGTAAGTCGAGTAGCCAACTTTGCCCAGCTCGCCGTCGCTGGCAATGGACACGCCGGCGGCTTCCTGCTTTGCGACCGCATCGTTGACCGCCGTTTGGACCAGACGATCAAAGGCCTCAGCATCGTAGGGCCGACCATGGTCGCGGGCGAGCAGCAGCGGGACAAGTTCATTCCCGCGTGGCAGGCTACCAACATGCGTTGTCAGAATGGGCTGCATACTTTTCTCTTGCCCTTAGTATGCCACACATACAATATTGATCGGAGCGCAACAGCGGGGGTGCAGCGATGGACGAGACGAACGCTTGGGTGGCCAAGGCAGCCATCTCCGAGTTGATTACCCGCTACGCGGCGCTCAACGATGCCGGCGACTGGGACGGCGTGGCGGCCCTGTACACCGATGACGGTCGAATGAGCCGGCCCAGCGCGCCTGATGACTTCATCGCCGGGCGCGCCGCCATATTGGCAGCCTTCCGTGCGCGCCCGTTGCGCGCAGCGCGGCATATCATCGCCAATGTGCTGGTCACTCTGAACAGTGACACCGAAGCGCGCGCCACCAGCCAGATCCTGCTGTTTACGGGCGTGTCGGCGGGCGACGGCCTGCCGGTTCAGTCCGCAATGCCGCTGGTCGGAACCTATCGCGATCGGTTGATGAGAACTCCTCACGGCTGGCGCTTCCTCGAGCGGCGCGGCAGTCTCGATTTTCGCGCGCCTTGACCGGCAGCCGGGTCAGGTGGTATGCAAGACATACAAATCGACTGAGAGGCAAGTGCTGGTGGAAGGACCGGAACAAGGCGGCGCGTCTGCTGAGGCTCGTGTCAGCGGGTTGGAGGGCCGGCACGTGCTGGTCACCGGCGCCTCCACGGGAATCGGTCGAGCGACCGCCTCGATGCTGGCGCGGCGTGGCGCCAAGGTGTTTCTCGTGGCGCGCAACGAGTCTCGATTGAAGGAGGCGACCCGCGCGATCGCACATGAGGGCGGCGCCGCCGCCTGTGCGGCGGCCGACGTGGCCGATCGCTCCGGCTTGATCGAGGCCATCGGTGCGGCCGAGCGCCACTTCGGCGCGCTCGACGGGTTGTTCGCCAACGCCGGTACGGGCGGCAAGTTCGCGCCGCTCGGCGAGTACGACGATGAGGTCTTCGAGTCCGTGCTTCGAACCAATCTCAGTAGTGTTTTCTGGGCCATGAAGCGCATCTTGCCCGGCATGATCTCGCGCAAGCGAGGCAGTATTTTGGTGACGGGCAGCCTCGCCAGCGAGCGCGGCATGGCCAACAACGCCGCTTACGTCGCCTCGAAGCACGGCGTTCTCGGACTGGCACGGGCCGCCGCAATCGAGGCTGCACCCCACAACGTGCGCGTCAATTGCGTGCTCCCCGGGCTCATCGAGACGCCCATGCTGATGCAGCTCGACCCGAATGCGGCGCCGCAGAAGCTGCGCGACCTGTTGGGAAAGGGCGTACCCATGGGCCGCATCGGTACAGCTGAGGAACTCGCGCAGCTGGCGTGTTTCCTGCTCTCGGATCTGGCGAGCCACATCACCGCGCAATCGATCGCGGTCGACGGCGGCATTCTGGGCACTCACACCACACGATAGGATCAATATGACTCTCAAGTATTACCATGCGGAGCCGCTGGCGAATTCCCTAAAATCGATGGTGCCGCTCGTCGAGAAAGGGCTTCAATATCAGAGCGTGTACGTGGATCTGCACAAGTTCGAGCAGCATTCGGACTGGTTCGTGAAAATCAATCCGGAGGGCCAGGTCCCGGTGCTGGATCACGACGGCGTCATCATCACGCACACCACGGTGATCAACGAATATCTCGAGGACGTCTTTCCCGATGTGCCGCTGCGTCCCCGCGATCCGGTTGGAGCAGCGCGAATGCGTTACTGGAACAAGTTCGTGGACGAACACGTGATGAATCATGTCTCGATGCATGGCTGGCACCGCATGGTCGGCATCATCGCCCGCAAAATCGACAGCGGGGAATTCGAGAAGCTGATGGAGAATATCCCGCTGCCGGACCAACGTAAGAAGTGGAAAACGGCGCGCTCGGGATTCAGCGAGGCGGATCTCGCCAATGCCACCGAGAAAATCATCTATGCCGTCGACAAGGTGGAGAGACAACTCGCCCAAACCAAATATCTGGCGGGTAATGCTTACACGCTGGCCGACATCAATTTCTATTCGATGTGCGGAATGATGGTGGAACGCATGTTCCCTGAACTCGAGATTGCCGTACGGTGTCCGCGCCTCGTGGAGTGGCGCGAGGCGGTGACGGCGCGGCCGGCCGTCGCCAAGGCGCTGGCCGGCGAGGACCGCACGGCCCCGGGGCTGCGGACCTGGTCAGGTCATGCTCGCTAAGCGGTGAGTCCGATATCCGCCGCCTCCACCCAATTGCCGTGCAGCCCGAAGCGCATGCGGATGGGAATGTTGATCGTGGCAATCGGCCCGTTCGCGATTTCCAGCGCGTCGAACAACAGCAGATCGCTGCGCTGCTCATCGAGCCGGTTGCAGATCTGAACGATCCAACCGTCTCCCTCGGGCGCGTGCTTGTTGCGCGGAATAAAACAAGGTTCCTGCAGACTCGACACCGGTCCGCACCACCAATGCTGCTCCGCGCCGGATGCCAAGTCCTTGTGAAATAGACAATTCATCAGCAATCCGCCGGCGCTTCCGCCGCGCAGTTCCACCGGGCGGCGCATATCCATTTCCAGCATCCATCCGTGTCGATACGCGAGCCCGGAGAAGCGGTCGTCGATGCGTGGAAACTCGGCCGCCGTTTCACTCAGCCGATCGACGCTTGCGAAATCCGTCGACTTCGAACCCATATCCACCGTCCAGCGGGTCAAGTGGCTCATGGCCTGCATGCCGTTGAACGGCGCCCCATGAACGTCCGGGAAGAAAGGGAACATGTTGTTCTTGGCTTCCGGCGTGTCGAAATATATTTTCTTGCCGTCTTGGTGCGCATTCATGACGTGGCTTGCGAAGCAATTGTCCCGCTTGAACCAGCGAATATCCTCAGCCGTCGCACCGGTGCGCCGCGGCAAGACGCCTAGATACACCGGCAGCGTGGTATCGAAGCCGAAATGGGGCAGACCCTTCTGCAGGCGCTCCCAACTGCCGATCGAGGGCACGATGTGAAACAGCGCGTAGTCCGCGGTGATCGCAAAGTCGTGCATCATGCAGTAATACGGCGCTTGGAATGGGATCTCGCGAATCAATTCGCCGGCGGGTGTCACTTCGTAGTAGGTGCAATCCTTGGAGCACAGTCCGGAGGAGGCATAGCCGAAGGCAATCATATTGCCGGTTCTGGAATCAACTTTGGGGTGCGCCGTGAAGGTCTGGCCGGACATCTTGCCGTGAAACGATGTGTAACCTTCGGTCTCGAGAGTCACCGGATCCATGACGAGCGCGGGCGAGTCCTCCTTCAGTGCGTACAGTTTGCCGCCATAAATCCACGCGTTGGTGTTGGCGGTACCGCGGATTTTTCCCTTCACCGACTCATCGTCCGTGAGCGGGTTGCGGTAGGCGCCGAACATAGCTTTGCCGGCCGCCCTTTCAATTTTCCACTTATCGGTTTTGGCCCAGCGCTGCTTGAAATCGCACTCCCCGTTGTGGAGATGGAAACGCGTAATCATGCCGTCGCCGTTGAAGGAGATATCGTCGCCCAGGCGGGGTGGAAATTGTGGATCCGGCTGCACACGGTAGAAGGCACCGTTCAACTGTGCGGGAATCGTTCCCATGTGGACGAGGCCCGTGATGTCGGCTTCGATACGCGACGGCGTGTTGAATCCCGTGAAGCTCAGTGTATTGGGAAAGTGGGCCATGGCTCTTGCCTCTTATGATGCGCCGATCGGCATGGGGTCAGTTCACTTGGCGGCCTTGGACTTGTCGTAGGGGCCAAGCCCCGGCTTGTAGGCCTTGTCGTCGAGAAACTGCTTCATTCCGGCGTGACGGCCATCGGATTTGTCGTGCCAATTGAGAGCCTCCTGCGCACGAATGAGATAGTCCTCGGCATTGTCGTAGGTCATTTCGCGCACGCGCCGCATCGCGTCCTTGGCCGCCTTGAGAGTCTCCCAATTCTTTTGCAGCAGCTTTTCGGCTACCTCCGCGACTCGCGCTTCAAGCTGGCTCGCCGGTAGCGATTCGTTGACTAGGCCGGCGGCCTCGGCCTCCTTGCCGGAAAGATTCTCCCCGAGCAGGGCGTGATACATCGCCTTGCGCATGGGCATCAACTCGGCCGCGACCTTGGTGGCGCCGCCGCCGGGAAGGATTCCCCAGTTGATTTCCGACAGGCCGAATTGAGCCTCGTCGGCGCAAAACGCCAGATCGCAGGCGAACAAGGGACCGTAGCCGCCGCCAAAACACCAGCCGTTGACCATGGCGATCGTCACCTTTTGAAACCAGCGCAGGCGCTGCCACCAAGCGTAAGCACCGCGTTGCGATTCGCGCACGCCCTTTAATCCCAAGCCCTCGGAATCCCGAAAGTACTCCTTCAAGTCCATTCCCGCAGACCATGCCGCTCCCTCGCCCGTGAGCACCAGCACGCCGACGTCGCGGCGAAACTCCAAGTCCTCGATTACGCGCAGCATCTGCCGATTGAGCTTGGGGCTCATGCAATTACGCTTCTCGGGGCGGTTGAATTTCACCCATGCGATGGCACCTTTGACTTCGCATGTCACCGTATCGGATTCGGCGCGCTCACTCATGGTCTGCTCCCGTTTCGTATCCAACACGTATAAATCAGATTGAGCCCCCCGTCCATTTGCGCCCGTCCCGCGCTGCCGTTGGAATGGTTCAGTGCTTGCGCAGCGGCGCGCGATTATCGAATATCATGAAATGCGCGGGAAGCGCACGACGCTGAGGGTAAAAAAACATGACGCTAGCTGCAATCGCCTACGCCGGCCGCGGCGTCGCCCGGCCGCGATATCATTCCAACGATACCAGCGGGGACCTGCTGGATATCCAACCCCTGCAGATGGATATCCGCGACGCGCGCGGGCTTGAGATGACGCTCGACGGCGCGGGGTTCACCCTGTGCAAGCATCGCAGCGCGGTCGAGGACTTTACCGACCGGGCGGCGACGGAAGCAGTTTACCGCGAGGAAATCGTCAGCCTGATTGGCACCCTGTCGGGCGCGGATTTGGTGCTGGTGAACAGTCCCGGGGTGCTGCGCTTCAGCGAGCGCTCGGCCATGTCCGGACACCTGGACAACTCCCGGCCGGCCCGTTTCGCGCATGTCGACATCAGCGATGCCACGGCGGCCGCTTTTGCGGAGCGGGCGGCGCCCGACGGGCGGCGCCTATCCAGGTTCGTGCACTACAACATTTGGCGGGTGATTTCGCAGCCGCCCCAGGACGTACCGCTGGCCGTGTGCGACGCGCGCACCGTGACGCCGGCCGATCTGATTTTCGCCGATGCGGTGTTCAACTCGCCCAATCGGCCACAGTGGTCCTTCGAAGGCATCGTCGTGGCGCATCACCCGGGCCATCGCTGGCACTGGTATTCCGACATGACGCGCGACGAGGCGCTGGTGTTCAAGACCAACGACAGCGACTCGAAGCGTGCGCACTGTGTACCGCACGTCGCGTTCGACAATCCCGCGGCAGGCGCGCACGTGGGGCCGCGCGCGAGCATCGAGATGCGGGCGATCGCTCTCTGGTTTGCCTGACCGCCTTGCCAGACCGCGATGCGGTGGCGCAGTATCACCTTAACATTTGTTAGCATGTAAGGGTGCCGATGACGCGCTATCCGGACGCACCGGAATTTACCGGTTTGAATGCGCCGCTCGGCGAGGAGTATGAGCTCCCGGATCTCGCGATCGAGGGCCGAATACCGGCCGAGGTCGAAGGCGTCTTCTTTCGTGCCGTGCCCGATCCCGCCTTCCCGCCGTTTGTCGAGGATGGGGCGGCTGTCTTGTCGGGCGACGGCATGATCTCCGCCATTCGCTTCGCCGCCGGCAAGGCGAGTTTCGCCCTCCGCTATGTTCAGACGCAGCGTCACAAGGCCGAAGTCGCCGCGGGGCGCGCGCTGTTTGGCAAGTACCGCAATCCTTTCACCGACAGGCCCGAAGTCAGGGGCTTCGATCGCAGCGTCGCGAATACCACTCCGGTTTGGCATGCGGGGCGACTGCTGATGACCAAGGAAGACGGGCGCCCCTATCGCGTGAATCCGCACACGCTCGAGACAATGGGCAGGTACGACTTTGACGGAAAACTCAAGTCGCAGACCATGACGGCGCATGTTCGCGTCGATCCTGAAACCGACGAACTCTTTTTCTACGGCTATGAAGCGGACGGCCTCGCCTCGACCAAGGTTGCCTATGGCGTGGTCGACCGGCACGGGACCTTAACCAGCGAGCGGTGGTTCGATGTGCCGTACTGCGCGATGATGCACGATTTCACCATCACCCAAAATTACGCCCTGTTCCCGGTCTATCCCACGACCTGCGATGCGCAAAGGGTGCAGAAGGGCGGTGATCACTGGGTACATGAAATGGAGCGCGACAGCTGGGTCGGCGTGATGCCCCGCTATGGCTCGGTCGCCGAGATGCGCTGGTTCCGTGGTCCGAAGGGCGTTTCGTGCTATCACATGATGAACGCGTTCGAGGATGCGCAGGGTCGAATTCAATTCGACCAGTGCCTCTCCAGCGTCAACCCGTTTCCCTTCATTCAGCGCGCCTCGGGCCTCAACATCGCCCCGGGGAACACCGGCTCACGTCTGGAGCGCTGGACCATTGACTTGGGCAAAAGCAGCGATCGCGTGGCTGCGACCGTCATCGGGCCACCGGGCGATTTTCCGGTGATTCCGGCCAGCGTGCAGGGCCGGCCGTATTCGCACGCTTGGATGCTGACCATGAACCCGCAAATGCAGGGCCCGCCGGTCGCCGGCGGCCCGGTCGGTGCGATGTTCAACATGCTGTTGCGTTTGGATTTTACGGGCTGGCCGCCGCAAGCGCTCGCTTTGCCTCCCGGTTCTTGTTTTAACGAACCCGTTCACATACCGCCCGCCGGCGCGGGGCGTGAAGGCTGGCTATTGGCCGTGGTCGATAGCCAAACCGGGCCGTCGGAATTCGAGCACGCTTTGTGGATCATCGACGCCGGCAATCTGGGCGCGGGTCCCGTCGCGAAGGCGGCGATACCGCATCGTCTGCGTCCGCAGGTGCACGGTTGGTGGGTGGGCGCCGCCGAGCTGCAGCGCGCGTGACGGTGCGGCGCCGAGTTGCAGGGCGCGTACCTTGCGCTGCCGATCAGCCCTTGGCGAAAAAGGCGATCGCCCGATATTCGATCGAACGGCGCTCCTGCGCATCGGGGCGGCTTGAATCGCGAAAGGCGGTATGCGGGCAGCGCCAGGCGGTGCGGTGATCCGAATCGTAGAACTTGATGAAGATCACCTCATCCGGGGTCATATCCGGAAAATACCACCAGCGATGCGCGGGCGAATGGTGAAAGATCGTGGCGGCGGACATGTTGTCCTCGCCTTCGATCGGTGCAAACAGCGCATCGCCTGTGGGAATTTCGTCCACGTCAACCTTGGTGTTGGCCGTCCCCTCATCGTCGCGCACCGAACGGCCCTCGCAAATCGCCAACGGCATATCCTGCGGCGGCGGCGACAGCGCACGCCATAGACTGAAGGCGATGAAGCGGCGAAAGCCCGGACCCTGCGGCTCTCGTTTTGCGTACAGCCTGCCGGCGATGCGCTCGGCGCAGCGCTGTGTGAAGTCCACGTGCGCTTCGGCGGCCGGCGGCTGCACGGTAGAGCTGGTTTTCCCGGAGCTGCGCAGCATGCCGCCCATGGGTATAACGAAATCCGCACCGCTCAGTCGCTTGGCAACCTCGCAAACTTGCTCGGCATAGGGCGTGTCGGGGCCGTAGTTTCGCTCCCAGTCAGTGATTGCGGTGCGGTGCACGCTCAAACAGAAGCCGTGCTCATCGAGCGTGAAGGGGCCGGCTAAGCGTGCATTGCGGATGATGACGTTCTGCGACCCGTACACGCCGGTATTGAGTTCCTTACCGGGTGCCCAAAAGCGCCGGTTGATGCGCGAGGTGGGCACCAGATAGTCGATGCTCGAGTGCACTTGGGCGGCGGCGGTGCTCATGGCCAGACTCCCATTATTTGAATCCTTCACGCGCCCGGCTGTTGTCCAGAACGATGGGTTTGCCTGTTACCGGATGCGGATAGTGGAAGGGAATGGTGTCGGTCGCCGGCCAAAGCCGCGGGGTCGGTTGAATGAGGGCGTCGGGACCCAAGGGGTCCTGCGGATAGAGCGTCTTGGCCATGGGAATGAAATCAATCGGCGTCTTCGGCCAGCCTTCGGCAAAACTGCCATGCCAGAACGGAAAATAGCGCAGCGCCTTGATCTTCCATACGCCATTCTCGCGAACATAGTCGTTTTCGTAGATGCCGCCTTCCCACCATGCGCGCTGCTGACCTTGCGCCGTCTCGTGCAATCCCGCCTGCATCATCGACCGGCCGCGCAGGCTGGCAGTGTTGCGATCCGGCGCGACGTCGATGACCATTTGCAGCTGCGGATGTTCCAGCAGCCAGCCGTAGCGCGGGCCGTTATGGCCCTGGGTGAAATTCGTCTGAAAGCGTCCGATGTAGAGGCGCCGTACGCCGGCCTTGCCCTTGTAGATGCCGCCGAGGAACCACACGTCGCCATCCTCCGCGAACAGGTCGACCACCTCGTTGTACTGCGTCTTGTCGATGAAATACCCGTACGTATATTGGATACGGCGGATTTGGTGGATGTCCTGCTGAATCGCGAGCTCGTGTTCGAGCTTTTCGATTCGCGCGGTCAAGGCGGCGATATCGCTCATGCGGTTCCTCTCCAAGTTTCCACTCGCGATTTTTTGCGCGCGGTGCTACCTTCGAACCATAACAAAATAACAATTGTTAGGGTAATAGCCAACTCCAACGGCATGATCTGACACGGAGAATACCAATGCGTAGTCACCTTTCCCTATGCGTCGCCGCGCTCGCGCTGGTCGCGACGAACGCGCTGGCCGCCACTTGCTCACTGAAGCCCAAGCAAGTAGTCACGCAATTCATGACGCGTTTTTATGTCGACAAGAAAGTCCGTGAGGCCTTCGAGACCTGGGTGGACCCGGGCTACATTCAGCACAATCCCTTGGCGGAGACCGGCCGCGATGCGGCCATCAAATTTCTCGAGCCGTTTTTTGCAGCGCACCCGGACATCCACTACACGATCGCGCGCATCATTGCCGACGGCAACCTGGTGGCCGTCCATTCGCACGGCGTATTCACGGCCGGCGAGCGTGGCCTCGCCATCGTGGACATTCTGCGCGTCGAGGGCTGCAAGGTGATGGAGCATTGGGACGTCGTGCAGCCCGTGCCCGAAAAGTCGGCGAATACGAACGGCATGTTTTGACAGTGCTTGGACGGATTTCCGTCATGTCAGATCGCCGAGATCGATGCGCTTGCCGGCGGCGGCGGCACGGTTGGCGGCGCGCCGCAGCCTTTCGATCTGCAGACGGCCTTCAGGCACCGGTTCCTGCGGCAGCGCCGCAATCGATGCCTGATAGATTTCCGCAAAGTCCTCGGCAAATTCGGGATGTGTGAAGATAACCGCGCGGTTCTCGATCATGCCGGCGAGTGTCTTGTTGCCGACCTCCAAGGGATCCATACCCACATCGAAGGCCGCGCCGAATTTTTCGAGTTCCGCGAGATTGGGCGGAGCGAAGCCTGACTCCGCGAAAGTAACCGGCCGCTTCAGCGCGCTATTCCAAGCGTGAGTCTTGGTCAGGCCCGGACACATGAGCGATACCCCGATGCCGTAAGGAGCCAGGTTATAGCGCAGACTCTCGGTTAAGCCGCGCAGTGCGAATTTGCTGGCGGTGTAGATTCCTGCCTGAGGACCCGACAGATAGGCTGCCATCGAAGCGACATTGACGATGTGGCCGACAGTCCCCTGTGCCTTCATTTTAGGGATGAAGGTGACGAGACCGTTGACCGCTCCGCCGAAATTGACGCCCATGATCCAATCGTAATCCGCATAGCGGGCTTCATCCGTCGGACCGAACACGCTCACCCCGGCGTTATTGACGAGGATGTGCACCGCACCCGCCGCGTCGGCAAGTTGCGCCCAAGCACGGCGATCGGTGACGTCCAAGCGGGCAAAGCGCGGGGCGGGATGGCCGTAGTCGCGAAACCACTGCGCCGCTTCGGATCGTAAGTCCTCGTCCCGGTAGGTCAAGATCAGTTCGATGCCCGCGGTGCAAAAGGCGCGGGCGATGCCGAAACCGATCCCTGAAACCCCGCCGGTAATGAGCGCGGTCCTGCCTGCAAATTTCATTGACGATCTCCTCGCTTCCCTTCCTAACATTTGTTAGGTTTATCTGCAAACGAGAGCGGGGGAAGTTATGGCAGATCTCGAAAAGCGGCTGGCAGCCCTGGAACACCGTGTCGGAGAACTGGAGGACATCAATGCGATTCGCCGGCTGCATTGGTCCTATGGGTACTACATCGATTTCAATCGCGCGGAAGACGTGGTGCAACTTTTCGCCGCGGACGGGGTGGTCGTGTTCCTTTCGGGGGAATATCACGGCCATGCCGGCGTGCGCCGGCTCTATGGCACTTGGTTCCAAAACTACTTTACGCAGGGTGTGAATGGCCCGGTGGATGGATTCTTGCTCGATCATTTCCAGATGCAGGACGTCATTACCGTGGCGCCGGACCGTGCGGCCGCCAAGGGCCGCTTTCGCGGATTGTTGATGGGTGGCTGCCACGAAAGCCGGCCTTACAAACCCGACGGCTTGCCTCAGCAGTTTTACGAGGCGGGGCTATACGAGAACGACTATGTTCGCGAAGCCGGCGTTTGGAAGATCAAACGGCTCGATTACATGATGCAGTGGCAGGCGGACTACGAAAAAGGCTGGTCCAAGACGGTCGCGCACCTGCAGCCCGCGGCGGTGGCGTATCCGCAAAATCCCCTCGGACCGGATGTCATTCTTCCGGCAGCACAGATTCGCAAAACCTGGCCTCATCGGCAGGACGTCCCCATGCATTTTGCGCACCCGCGATTTGGAGCAGTATTGGCCGCCCAGGTCTGAGGTAAGTAGGCGTCAAGCTCTCGGCACATGCCGACGCCGTTCGGCCGGTTGCCACGCCATGACCTGCCGGTCGAGTTTGCCCACGATTTTCCGCAACGCACGGCGTTCGGCCGGCGTCAGTGCCCCGAATAGAAAACCCGCGATTTGTGCGATGCGCGGCTCTAGGGCCACGTGTGCTGCTGCGCCGCGTGCACTGATTCGATAGGGCTTGCGGCGCCGGTTCTTGGAATTCCTTGCCGCGGCCACCAGGCCCATGGCATGCAAGGATGACAGCGCGCGGCTGACGTTCATCGCGTGCATGCCCATGAGCTCAGCGAGGTCATGACCGGCGGATTCACCTTCGCCGGACAGGGCCATCAGGATGCGCAGCTCGTTCGAGCTGAACCCGGCAGGGTCGGCGACGCCGTCGCGCATCGGACGACTGATGATTGAAGAGAATCGCAGAATGGCCACCAGCAAATCGATTTCGTGGTTCTGCCGAGTCGCGCGCCGAAGTTTTGCCATGTTTCTCGAGTCCGTTCCCTATGAGCATAGAATTATTGCGCAAAACCGCGAGTGAGGGGGCTGTAACCAGCGGAGTATCCTAAACCAAGCCGTGTGCCGGCTTTGCAACCCTAACAATTGTTTGGATATTGCAATGTCGAAATTTGTTTGTTTTACTTACGAAAAACCCGCGCACTGAATCGTGGCACTCGCGACCGGAAGCGCGAAAACAGCGGTAAGCCGATCGAGCGACTGGATCGGCAGGGGAGTCTATGCGGCGTTTTGAGATGGCGTCGAACGCGCCCGTTCGCCTCGCACCGGGGACGGCTCCATCTGACGCTCAATCCACAAGTTTCTGTTGTTTCGAATCGATGGTCGAATCGCACAGCGGCCGATCGTTCTGGAAAGCACAAATGCCGGCACGCATACAGGAGCAATTCATGAGTACCCTAATCCAAGCCACCTTTCGCGGCATCCTGCGGCCATGTGGCGCAGCGCTAGCCGCGGCGCTGGTATGCGCATGGCCGTCGCTGGCCGCCGCTCAAACTGCGACCACCAATACCACGGCGGCGCAGGACAATGGCGCCCTCGAGGAGGTGGTGGTGACCGCGCAATTTCGCCACGAGAACCTGCAGGATGTGCCGCTCGCCATCACCGCGGTCAACGCCGCCATGATGGAGGCGCGAGGCCAGACCTCGCTGCACGATCTCGGCCAGCAGGCGCCCAATGTGCAGCTGGTGGAAACCGGCGGTGCGTTTGGTCCCGGCATGACCGCCTCCATCCGCGGCATCGGGCAGGCTGACTTCGATCCAGCGTTTGCACCGGGTGTCGGCATCTACATTGACGACGTTTACTACACCAGCCTCACGGGATCGAACTTCGCCCTGTTGGACCTGGACCGCGTCGAAATCCTGCGCGGACCTCAGGGAACCTTGTCGGGGGCGAATTCCGAGGGTGGTTCCATCAAGATTTACACGGTCAAGCCGCAGGGTGATGACACCGGCTCGGTCAAGGTCAGCTACGGCCAGCGCAACTTGATCGACGTGCAGGCGATGGCCGATATCCCGCTGATCACGGATACGCTGTTCATGCGTATTTCCGGCATCACACATCAGCAGGATGGCTACGTCACGCGCATCGACTACGGATGTGCGTTTCCCGCATCCGGAGTCCCGGCCGTCGGCGGCCTGCAGCAGGATTGCGTGGCGGGTAAAGAGGGTGGCAAGGACTACTCGGGCGGTCGCGTGGCTCTGCGTTGGCTGGCGGCTGAGAATTTCGAAGCGAACCTGACGGCTGATGTGACGATCGACAAGTCGCAGACCGCCGCCGTGACGCTGCTGGCGGTCAATCCCGCATCGCCCGGTGCGTTTGCCACCACGCTCAATTCGTTCCCGACGGGTAACCCCAACGGCGTGGCCTACGATAATCGCTTCGTTCCCAACAACCCCTATATCAGCTATGCGAGCTTTTGCGGTTATGGTCTGGCCGGCAACAACTATTGTTTTTCACCGGACACCTACAACAAGCAATGGGGTACGAACCTGACGCTGGATTGGACCATCGCACCCGACCTGGCGCTGAAGTCGATTACCAGCTATCGCGAATTCGACACGATGTGGACCGAGGACAATGACGTTTCGCCTCTGTCGGGATCTCTCGGGGCCGAACACCTGCTCAATCACACGCTGACGCAGGAGCTGCGGCTCAACGGTAAGGTGGGTAGCGTGATCGACTACACCGTCGGCGGCTTCTACCTGGATCAGGTCACGACGTATCCCACCCATCAGGTTCTCGACTATGTGATCCCGGGGCTTAATTTTGAGTTCCTGGGTAACGACCCGATCCAAGAGACGGACTACGCAGGCTTTGCGAACGCCGCCTGGCACATTGTCGAGGGGTTGGATCTCAATGCCGGCGTGCGCTACACGCATCAGGAAAAAGATTACACCTACAACCGCTACAATCCGCCGACCATTCTTCCCGGAAGCCCCTTTTACGTTCCCGGTGGGGGCAGCTTTTTCTTCCCGCCGGGCTTCTCCGGCACGCAGGGAAAATTCTCCGGCGGCAAGACCGATTATCGCGTCGACTTGGATTACCGCTGGATACCGGAGCTCATGACCTATGTCAGCGTGTCGACGGGTTTCAAAGGAGGCGGCACGAATCCGCGTCCCTTCGTCGCTTCGCAGATTGTGCCGTTTGGTCCTGAAACGCTGACCAACTACGAGCTCGGCATCAAATCCGACTGGCTGGACCACAGCCTGCGGGTCAATCTGGCTGGGTTCTATAGCAAGTACAAGGACATTCAAGTCGTCCTGCTCAGCTGCCCGCAGTTCTCGGGCGGCAATGCGGCGGAGCCCTGCGCGGCCCCGGTCAACGGCGGCGATGCGAAAATTTACGGTGTGGAGTTCGAAGGCTCCTATCGTTTAGGCGGCCTGACCATCGATGCCCAAGCCAGCCATCAGCACTTCGAGTACACCGATATCAACCCACAGAGCGGCATCCCCTTAGGTTCCTCGGAAGCGGGATTCCAGCCGCTCAAATGGAGTGTCGGCGCGCAGTACGACGCCCGAATCCCGAACGGTGGCACCATCACGCCGCGTCTCGATTTCATCTACGCGAGCGGTTACCAAACCGTGGCCGTACCCGACGCATACAGCTATTTGCCGGGCTTTCATGAGCTCAACGGCCGAGTCAGCTACCGGCCGGATTCTGATAAGTGGGAGGCCGCCGTCGTCGGTACGAACCTTGCCGGCAAGCTCTGGTATACGCAGATCTTCGATCTGTCCGGACAATCCGGCGCGGATTACGGCATTCCGACGGCGCCGCGCACCGTGTGGCTCGAATTCAGCAAGAAGTTCGGGCCGCCGCCACCGGCGCCGCCGCCGGTCGTCAAAGAAGTGGTCAGAGAGGTCGTTAGAGAAGTCGTCCGGGAAGTTCCGGTGCCGGCGCCGGCACCGGTTGTGCCGCCGCCGCCGAAAGGCGATATTGTCCTGCAGCGCGTGCTGTTCGCCACGAACTCGGCGGATCTAATACCGGAATCCATCGTCGAAATGGATCGACAAGTTGCTCAGCTCAAGTTGTATCCGAACCTCGTGATTCAGGTGCGCGGCTACACCGACAATCGCGGATCGGCGCCATACAACTTGAACTTGTCGCAGCGACGCGCCGAAACCGTGATGCATTATTTGCAGCAGCACGGCGTCACCAACCAAATGACCGCAAAGGGTTTCGGCAAAGAGAATCCCATTGCTGACAATGCGACCAAGGATGGGCAGCTGGCGAACCGCCGTGTGACCTTGCACATCGAAGGCGGTGGGCCCTGACGCGCCTTGGGCAGGGGCGCGACGAGCGGAATTGGTTTTGCGGTCCCTCGCGTCTTCGGACGCGAGGGGCGCGCGAAGGCTTCGCGTCAGAGTTTAATGATGACGGTCTTTAATTCCGTGTAGGCCTCGATGCCCTGCCGTGCCTGTTCGCGGCCGAATCCGGATTGTTTGAATCCGCCGAAGGGCAGGGCGGGATCGATGATGGCGTGGCAATTGCCCCACACCGTCCCCGCTTTGATCTTTGCTGCCAGCCGGTGCATCGCGGAGACATCCTTGGTCCAAATACCGGCGCCTAAACCGTAGCAGGTGTCGTTGGCGGCCTTGGCCACCTCGTCGAGATCATCAAAGCGCTGTGCGACGACCACGGGTCCGAAAATCTCTTCGCGCACGACGCTCATGCTCGGTTTCACGTTCACCAGCACCGTTGGGTTCACGAAGTAGCCATTCGACGTCGGCGCATCGCCGCCCACCGCGACGGAGGCGCCGTCGCGCTTGCCGGCCTCGATGTATCCCATCACGCGGTCGAATTGTTCCTTCGAGACCAGCGGGCCCATGTGTCCCTGGGGATCGAGGGAGGGGCGCGGTTTCCAGAATGATGAGGCCGCGGCAACGCCCTCGACCATGCGATCGAAGATGGAGCGGTGCGCGAACAAGCGCGAGCCGGCGATGCAGACCTGGCCGGAGTTGAAGAATATGGCACCGGCCGCGGCTGCCGCCACCTCATCGATATTCACGTCAGGCATCACCACCACCGGCGACTTGCCGCCGAGTTCGAGCGTGACACGCTTCAGCGTATCGGTGGCGTTGCGATTGATGATCTTCCCGACTTCGGTCGAGCCGGTAAAGGCAATCTTGTCGACGCCAGGGTGCTTCACCAATCGATCGCCGGCAGTGTGGCCGTTGCCCGTAATAATGTTGATGACGCCCGGTGGGAATCCGGCTTCGGCGACGAAGTCGGCGAGGCGCAATGCGGTAATTGAGGTTTGTTCGGCTGGCTTGAGAATCAGGGTGCAGCCCGCCGCCAAAGCCGGCGAGATCTTCAGAGTCGCCATCAGCAATGGAAAATTCCACGGCACGATTTGCGCGGCGACGCCGACAGGTTCGCGCGACACGTAGCTGAACACCGTGCCGCGCGGCATCGATTGCGGCTCGATGACATCGCCGCCGAGTTTGGAGGCCCATCCGGCCATATAGCGCAGATGATCGGCGGCGGCGGGGATGTCGACGACCGTCGCCATGCCGACCGGTTTGCCGTTGTCGATCGCCTCGAGTTCGGCGAACTCCGCCGCATGTGCTTCGATGCAATCGGCAAGCTTGTTGATGATGCGTTCGCGCTTGCCCGGCGGCAGATTCGACCAACGCCCGTCGTCGAAGGCCGCGCGCGCGGCGCTGACCGCGCGGTCCACGTCGGCGTCGGAAGCATCCACGATGCGTGCGACCTCTCTGCCCGTTGAGGGGTCTTCGACCACGAGGGTTGCGCCGTGCGTCGAGCTGACCCATTCATTGTTGATGAACAGCGCCGGCTTGCGCGCCAGGACGCGCTTGGCCGCGGCGGAATATTCCAGCTGGGACAGCGATTCGGCAGGGTTGTGCGATAGAACTGTTGCCATGGCTTGTGCCCCCAAGGTGTCGGGATAGGAAAAACGCAGAGCTGCGGTTAGCGCCAGATAGTTCGTGTAGCATACTAATCAGTGCCGGCGGGGTCAATTTAGGCGCTGATCGAGGGCTTTTACATGAACCATGAGAACGCAGCGCTTCGCACAATTCGGCACGTGTGGCACGTGTGGCACGTGTGGCAGCTGAGGCAAGTGCGGCACGCGTGGCGCCCCCGGCGCATCGTCGCTTTCGCGGCGTTGAGTGTTGGCGTTGCAGCGGCAGCGGCTGCGGGGCCGACGGGGTCGAAAGGGGCCGCAGGGGCGACGCCGCCAACTGAGCTGCGGCTGTATGTTCTCGATTGCGGTACGATTTCCGCGATGGACCCTGCTTTGTTCGGCCTCAAGGCAAGCGAAGTAAACCGCGAAGTCACCTTCGTCACGCCTTGCTACCTGATCGTGCATCCGAAGGGAACGCTCATGTGGGACGTGGGTCAGGTGCCCGACCAGGACATCCCCGACAATGGCACCGAGGTCGTGCAGCAGGACATCCTTAAGGCCACGCGCCGACTAGCGCCGCAACTGGCGGCGATCGGCTATCGCCCCAAGGACATCGCCTACCTCGCGATGTCGCACTATCATGCCGACCACACCGCCAACGCCAACCTGTTTGCAGGCTCGACTTGGATCGTGCAGCAGGCTGAATACGACATCATGTTCAGCGATGCGCAAGTCGGCATTCGCATGCCGGCTACCTACAAGGATCTGAAAACCGCCAAGCGCATCACATTGAACAATGCCGACTACGATGTGTTCGGAGACGGCAGCGTGATCATCAAGACAGCGCCCGGCCACACCCCGGGGCATCAGATGCTGTTCCTGAAGCTCAAGAAGTTCGGACCCTTGCTGCTCGCAGGCGATCTGTATCATTTACCGGAGGAGCGCACGCTCGATCGCGTGCCGACGTTCGACTTCGACGCTGCCATGACGCGTGACACTCGCAAGAAGGTTGAGCTGTTCCTCCGGCAGAGCGGCGCGACACTGTGGATCCAGCACGACCCGCCGACCTACGCCGCGCTGAAAAAGGCTCCGAAGTACTACGACTGAGCGGGCGCACGCCGCATATAGAATACGCTTGATGCCCTCGTTGCTCCTTCTTTCAGGCCTGCTGTGCGATGAGACGGTATGGGCGGATGCGGCTCAGGAGCTGGCGTCGGCGGCGGATGTGCGCATCGTCTCGTTCGCGGGATTCGATTCGATTCAGTCCATGGCGGAATATGTTCTGCGATTGGCGCCGCAACAGTTCTTGGTCGCGGGCCATTCCATGGGCGGAAGGGTTGCTCTGGAAATCCTTCGGTTGGCGAAACAGCGGGTTTTGGGTTTAGCGCTGCTCAACTCCGGCGTGCATCCGCTCCGGCCCGGAGAAATCGAGAGTCGTGGCCGGCTGCTGAAATTGGCACAAGAAAGCGGCATGTCCGCCGTCGCCGCCGATTGGCTACCGCCGATGATGGGGGCCTCGCGGGCTCGCGTCGCACAGGTGATGCCGAAATTATTGCAAATGGTTGAGCGGCAGACGGTGCAGAGCTTTGCCGCGCAGACCAAGGCGCTGCTGGAGCGGCCTGATGCCGTTCGCGTATTGCCGACCGTTAAAGTTCCGACGCTGCTCGCGAGCGGCACGGCCGATACCTGGTCGCCGTTGATGCAGCACCAGGAAATACGCCGGCAGATACCGGGGGCGACGCTGGTGGCGATCGAAGATGCGGGACACATGGCGCCCGCCGAGCAGCCGCAGGCCGTCGCCGCGGCACTGCGTGGGTGGATTGAGGAGGCATGATCCTCGCGCAGGGCTTTTAGGTCGCTCCCTGCTCCAGCGTCTCGAGGCGTTCGACCTCCCGGCCGTAGGGCTTGATGCCGCGAGAAATGGCGAAGGCCGCCAGCGGCATGAGGATCGACGCCGTCAATACGATGGTCTTCCATAAATCCGCGTCGGAGTGAAAGACCCTCTGCGTGATGGAGCCGATCAATTGGCTGCCGAGCGCCCCGAAAACGATGAACATGAACAGATAGATGGCGGTGATCTGCCCGCGCATTCGATTCGGCGTGATCCGCTGGATGGCTGAGTTCTGCGGCACCGCCGAAGCCAGCCCGCACATCGTTGTCACGCCCAGGCACACCAGGGAGAGCCCGCCCGAGGGCATGAGCGGCGCGATGATTTCAAATGGCGCGGCGGCGGCAAACAGAATGGTCGCCGCGCGTACATTGGCGTCCTTGTAGCGCTTGCTCAAGGCTTCGACCAATAACGTGCCGAGGACGGCGCCGACCAGCGATGCCGCCAGGAAAGTGAATCCCAACCAATTGCCGATGCGGGCCTCATCCCAGCCGTAGGTCCTGATTAAAAACGGCGCGCGCCACGCCTGCATGCCGATTGCCTGCGTGGCACTGAAGGCGAGCCCGATGAAAAGCGGCAGATAGATTGCTTTGCGCGACCAAATCTCGCGCGCGACCGCCGTTATCGGCGGCGACTTTTCCTGGGCCGCACCGCGCCGCGGCGGCTCCTTGGCCAACAGCAAAAGCGCGGCAATCAGCAGTCCCGGTGCGCCGACCATCATCAAAATCCATTGCCAGCCGTGTAGGGTGAAACCCAGCCATTGGCTCACCGGCCAGTGGGCGGCCCAGTAGACCAGATGGCCGCCGAGAAAAATCCCCAGCGCGCTCCCGCCGATGAAGCCGAGTTGCAAGAAGCCGATGGCGCGCGGCAGCCGCGCGGGCGGGAACAGATCGGCGAGCATTGAGTAGGCGCCCGGCGCATGCGCCGAACCGCCGGCACCCACCAGCATGCGGCTGGAAAAAAGCTGCGTGAAATTTTGCGCAAGGCCGCCTAGAGCGGTGATGCCGCCGATCGCCGCGATTCCGCACGCCAACACGATCTTGCGCGGATAGATGTCGACGAGCCGCGCCATGGGGATGCCGACCAACACATAGAAGACGACATTGGCCGGCCCAATGAGAAATCCCAATTGTTCGTCGGTCAGGTGAAAGTCGACCTTGATGCGTTGCGCCATGATGCCGAACACGCCCGCGTCGAAAAAATTCAACATCGTCGCAAGAATGATGACGGCGAGGGCGTAGTAGGCCGCCCGGTTGGAAGGCCAGGGCTGCAGCCCCGGTGCGGGTGATGCGGTCACGATCACTCCAGGAGCCGCCATTGCCATGCATCCACTCCCCGAATTGCGCTACTTTGATTTGTATGTGTTCGATACAATGTGACAAACATCATACATAAGAGGCTCGAGGTGTATGCAGAATTTGGCTGGCAAGACCGCGTTCGTGACCGGCGGCGCGAGTGGCATCGGGCTTGGCATCGCCAAAGCTCTGGCGGGCGCGGGTATGAACGTCGTGATCGCGGACATTCGCGACGATCATTTGGCGAAAGCCGGGGCCGAACTCGGCAACCCGATGCGTATGCTCGCGCTCAGGCTCGACGTCACCGACCGTCAAGACTTCGCGCGCGCGGCCGATGCCGCAGAAGCGCGCTTCGGCAAGATCCACCTGCTTTGCAATAATGCCGGGGTGGCGGTGGTCGGGCCTACGGCTCTTGCCACGTACGCCGACTGGGACTGGGTGATGGGTGTGAATCTCGGCGGTACCATCAACGGCATCGTCACCATCCTGCCGCGCATCCGCAGGCATGGCGAGGGCGGTCACATCGTCAACACGGCCTCCATGTCGGGTCTGCTGCCGCATTCTGGCGCAACCATTTACGGGACCTCCAAAGGCGCGGCGGTCGCCATGATGGAATGCATGCGCGGCGAGCTTGAACCCGAGGGCATCATCTGTTCGGCTTTCTGCCCCGGTGCCGTGCAATCGAACATTGCCAAAGCAGGCGAGACGCGCCCCCTTAAGTTGGCCGATAGCGGCTACGCCGAGGCGGACAAAGGCCGCCAACAAAACACCAAGTTCTTTCATCTGTTCCGCACCAAGGAAGAAATCGGCGAGCGCGTCCTGCAAGGCATCCTCACCGATGAGCTTTACATCATGACCCACAGCGAGTTTCGTGAGGGGGTCGAGGAGCGCGCGCAGGCGATGTGCGCAGCCGTTCCGAACCTGCCTGAAAACGCGGAATACAAGAAAACCTTCGGTTTCCTGTTCCGCAACCCCATTCATGCGGCAGAAGCCGCACGCCAGCGAGGATTGAAGTCATGAAAGATTTCGCAGGCCGTACGGCATTCGTCACCGGGGGCGCCAATGGGATTGGGATCGGGGTGGTGCGCGCGCTGCTCGCCGAGGGCTGCCAGGTGGCGATCGCCGACATCCGTGCCGAGTCGATCGATCAGGCATTACGAGCGCTCAACAACCGCAAAGCCATGGGCGTGCAAGTCGATGTCTCTTCGCGCCAAGAGATGACACGGGCGGCCGATGAGGTCGAAGCAAAGTTTGGCCCCGTCAGCTTGCTGTTCAACAATGCCGGCATCAACTTATTCCAATCCGCCGAGGACTCGAGCTACGACGATTGGGACTGGGTGATGGGCGTCAACCTGCACGGCCCGATCAACGGCGTCATGACTTTCGCGCCCAGGATGATCAAGACCGGCAAGGGCGGCTATATCGTCAATACGGCCTCGATGGCCGCATTCCTCGCTGCGGGCGTACCGGCCATCTATAACACGACCAAGTTCGCGGTCCGTGGGCTGTCCGAATCGCTGAGGGCCAGTCTCGCACCGCATGGCATCGGCGTTTCGGTGCTCTGCCCGGGGCTGGTCAAATCCTATATCTATGCCAGCAACGATATCCGTCCTGAACGCCTGAAGCGCGAGGCGAAACCGGTCGATGCCGCCAATGTGAAGCGTCTCGCCGAGATCCATGAGTTTGGCATGGAACCCGACGTGATCGCGGCCCGGGTGCTGGAAGCGATGCGCGAAAACCGCTTTCACATATTTACTCATCCCGAGTTCAAGGACGAGCTCAGCGAGCTCTTCGCGGAGGTTTTGCAGGATTTTCGCGACTATCCGCACGATCCGGGATTCGAGCAGCGGACCGGATTCGAGAAGACCCGCCGCGAGAGCTACAAAAAGCAGAGAAAGGGCCTGAGAGGCTCCGCCTAGGGATTTTGTTGCACTCGCGGACCATGTGTGTTGCGCGCTGGAGCGCGCGTATAGTGGGCGGCGTCGCTAGCATGAAATGTAACGTGCGAACAGCACCTTGGGTCTCGATACGCATGAGGTCTCGACGCGCATGAACGCATTGATCAAGCCCAAGCAATTTCCGCTGCCCAGCTCATTGAAGGTGGTGCCCGGAACGGAACGGGCGCAGGCGGCCTACCCGTATTACACGCAATTCTCCGCGGCGGACGACCAGCGCTTCTGGTTCTACAATTCCATGCATTTCCCGGAACCGATGTCCGCATTCGACATGGTGACCGCGGAGGCCGCGTACTGTGCGCTTGGTGCGGTCAACACACGTGTGCATTGCCTGCCGACGACGCTGGGAATCGATCACCGGATCATCAACGGACGAGTGTACATCGGCGGCAACTCGGTGACCGATCCGGCTGAAATCGCGGCTCGCCTGGAGGAATTTAAAAAGCGCGCCTTTTATTATTACGAAAACTGGGAACGCCTCTACGATCAGTGGCGCGCGAAGATGCTCAAGTTGATCGAAGATGCGCGGTCGCTCCCCAAACCGGAGCTGCCGGAGTTGGAGCCGCTCGCCAACGTGCACGCCGGCCGCGGCGTGGCTTCGAATCACATTCTCTTCGATACCTACCAGAAGACCCTCGAGGGTTATTTCCGGATGTGGCATCACCACTTCGAATTTCTTCTGCTGGGCTACGGCGCTTACATGACTTTCTTTGAGTTCTGCAAAAAGGCGTTTCCGGAAATCACCGATCAAACCATTGCGCGCATGGTAGCCGGCTTCGATGCGGAGATTTTTCGTCCTGACGATGAATTGCGGCGGCTCGCCCGCTGCGCCGTGGAACTGGGCGTGGATAAGTCCTTTCAGGAGCATGCCTCCGTGGATGAAATCATCGCGTCGCTGAAGCTCAAGGGTGAGGCGGGGCGCGAGTGGCTCCAGGAGCTCGAGACCTCGCGCAATCCCTGGTTCAACATCAATGTGGGCGACGGCTTCTATCACTATCATCGTGCCTGGAACGATGACTTGTCGATGCCGTTTGCCAGTCTTTCCGCTTACGTCGGCAGGCTCAACGCGGGCGAGTCCCTGCATCGGCCCATCGAGAAGCTGCAAGCCGAACGCCGGCAGCTCATCGAGGATTACCGCGAGCTGTTGGCCACCGCTGACGAGCGTGCCGCCTATGATCAGATGATCACGCTGGCGCACCGCGTTTTCCCTTACGTTGAGGGCCACAAATTCTACTGCGAGCACTGGTATACGAATTTGTTTTTCAACAAGATTCGGGAATTCGGCGGCTTGCTCGCTGCACACGGTTTCTTCCCCGATGCGGAAGACGTGTTCCAGCTCACGCACTATGAGCTCGAATCGGCGGTCATCGATCTCATGAACGCCTGGTCCACCGGCTCCCAGCCGCGCGGACCCGAACACTGGCCGCAGCTCGTTGCCGAGCGCCGCGCCGCGCTTGCGGTGTGGGCAAAGCACGCAACGGCTCCGGCCTTGGGCGCGGTGCCGGACGTGATCGACGATCCTGCCATCGTGATGCTCTGGGGCATCACCCGCGAGAGTCTGGACCGGTGGCTGTGCGCCGACAGTGGACCCAACCAGGATGAAATCAGAGGGGTCGCGGCGTGTCGCGGCGTCGCCGAGGGGACCGCCCGTATCATCACGACGGTGGAGCAGATGTCGCGCCTCAAAAAGGGGGACATTCTGGTTTGCCAGATTACCAATCCCACCTGGGCGCCGATCTTCGACAAGATCGCCGGGGCAGTGTCCGATATCGGCGGCTCGATGAGCCACGCCGCCATCGTCGCGCGCGAGTACGGCCTCCCCGCAGTCGTCGGTACCGGCAACGGCACGACACGTATCAAGGACGGTCAACGTATCCGTGTCGATGGCGGCCGCGGCGTCGTCACCATTCTGCACTAGCCTTGCAATGAGATCGTCCGCTCTGGTCGGCTGGTTCGCGGACATCGGGCTTGCCGATCGACTGGAGGTCGGCGGCAAGGGCGGCAATCTTGGCGAACTCACGCACGCCGGCATTCAGGTGCCGCCCGGCTTTGTTTTAAAGACCGCCGCATTCGAGCGCTTTATTCACGCCTTGGAAAGCGAGTCGCCCGTGCGCGAGCGGGTGGAGTCGCTCGAGGCAGACGATCTTGGCGCCATGACGGCCTTGTCCGCGCAACTGCGCGCCCGCTTCGCCGCCGCGCCGCTGCCGGCCGATGTGGCCGATGCGATCGCGAGTGCATACCAAGAGCTCGGCAACGGCGCCGCTCAGTCCGGCGTTGCGGTGCGCTCGTCGGCGACCACCGAGGATGCCAGCGATGCCAGTTTCGCCGGTTTGCAAGATACGTATTTGTGGGTGCAAGGCGTGCAGCAGGCCCAAGACCGGGTACGAAGCTGCTGGGGCAGCCTGTATTCGGTGGAATCCATCAGCTACCGGCGCAAACGGAACTTCAAGGAAAAGAATGTGGCCATGGCGGTGGTCGTGCAAACCATGGTGGACGCGCGCACCGCCGGTGTCATGTTCACGCGAAGTCCTCTGACGGGAGACCGCTCGGTCATGACCATTGAAGGTTCGTGGGGCTTGGGCTCGGCGGTTGTCGGCGGAGAGGTCACGCCCGATCGTTGGGTGGTGGGAAAGATCACGGGCGAAATATCGGTGCGGGAAATCTCGACAAAGTTGATTCGTCATGCAGCTGCAGCCGGCGGCGGCATTGAATCCGTGCGGGTGCCGGAGGATTTGCAGCGTGTTGCCTGCATGAGCGATGAAGAGATCCAAACCTTACGGGCCATCGGTCGCAAAGTCGAGCGGCACTACGGCCGAGCGCAGGATATCGAATGGGCAGTGAAGCGCGGCAGCGAAGAGATTCTGCTGCTGCAGAGCCGGCCGGAAACCGTCTGGTCCGCGAAGGAATCGGCGCCGGTCGGGCAGGCGGCCGCGGACCCGTCATTACACGTCTTGTCCATCTTCGGTGGCCGCCGATGACCCTCACGGCCGCCGACGTTGCGGAGATATTGCGCCTGGTCGAGGGCTCGAGCTTCGATGAGTTCTCGCTCGAACTCGACGGACTGAAACTCAATTTCAAGCGCAACGCAGACGGCTCAGGGTTAGGCCAGCAAACTGCCGGCGCGGCCCTGCCGCCGGCGGAGAGGGCGGCGCCGTTGGAGCGGGCGCCGTTGAAGCGGGAGCCGCCGTTGGATCCGCCGGCCGCCGTTGCTGCGGCGGATCCGAATGTACATCACGTGCATGCGCCGATGCTGGGTACCTTTTATCGCGCGCCGAAGCCAGGAGAACCACCCTATGTGGCGGTCGGCGACATGGTGGAGAAAGACACGATTGTGGGCATCATCGAGGTCATGAAGTTGATGAATACGGTGCGCGCCCAGGTGAACGGCGCGGTTGCGGAAATTCTCGTTGCGGACGGAGCTTTCGTGGAATACGGCGAAGTCCTCCTGCGCGTCGTCAAGTCGGATTGATTCCTTGGCGATCCGCCGCATCCTGATCGCCAATCGCGGGGAGATCGCCGCGCGAATCATCCGAACTTGCCGGGCGTTGCACATCGAAACGGTGCTCGCCGTTTCCGAGGCGGATCGCGACAGCGTGCCCGCCGGACTGGCGGATCGCACGGTGTGCATCGGGCCCGCACGGGCGAGCGAGAGTTATTTGAACGCGGCGATCATCGTGCAGGCGGCGCTCGGCACCCAGGTGGATGCGGTGCATCCGGGCTACGGCTTTCTCTCCGAGCGTGCGGTGCTCGCGCAATTGTGCGAAGCGCGCGGCCTGGTGTTCATCGGACCGACGGCCGCGCAGCTCGAAATGGTTTCGGACAAGGTGCGCGCCCGCAGCGAAGCAGAGCGCGCCGGCATCCCGGTGGCACCCGGCGCGACGGTGGCGACCCTGGACGAGGCGATCGCCGCGGCGCGCGAGATTGGCACGCCGCTCCTGGTGAAAGCCGTGGGCGGCGGAGGCGGGCGCGGGATGAAGCGAGTGGATCGTCTGGAAGATCTGCCGGCGGCAATGGCGCTGGCCGCGGCCGAAGCGCAGGCCGGATTTGGCGACCCCCGGGTTTTTTTGGAGCGCTTCATCCCGAGCGCGCGGCATGTCGAGGTACAAATCTTCGGCGATGGGACTGGGAACGTCGTTCAGATGGGTGAACGCGATTGCTCGGTGCAACGCCGTTATCAGAAACTGCTGGAGGAATCGCCCGCCCCGGGACTGTCTGACAGTTGTCGGCGCGGTCTGCATGAAGCGGCGGTCCGATTTTCACAACGACTGTCTTATCGTGGTGCCGGGACGGTCGAGTTTCTCGTCGATCAGCAAAGCGACGCGTTCTTTTTCCTGGAAATGAACGCGCGCATTCAGGTGGAACATCCGGTCACCGAGGCTGTGACAGGCATCGATCTCATTGGCGAACAGATCGCCGTGGCCGGCGGCAGCGGTTTATCGTTCGCACAATCTGAAATTCGCTGCGGGGGCCACGCGATGGAGTGCCGCGTCAATGCCGAAGATCCTGCCAAGCATTTCGCGCCCAGCCCGGGGATGGCGCATGTGGCGATTTGGCCGAGTGGTGCGGGAATTCGCGTCGACACGCACATTGCTTCAGGCTCGCGCGTTCCGCCGTTCTATGATTCCCTGCTGGGAAAGGTGATCGCACATGGGCCGGATCGCAAGACCGCGCTGGCGCGCCTGCGCTCCGCCATCGCGGCAGTGCGCATCGTTGGGGTGCAAACCAATGTATCCTTTCACGCCATGCTGCTCGCGGATCCTGAGTTTCAGGCGGGTGGCGTCGATACGGGCTTCGTAGAACGCCTGCTTGAGGGCCGTCACTCGATCGCCGAGGTGCGTCGTGGCTGACATAGGCATCGTGGAGACGTCGCTTCGAGACGGCAATCAGTGCCTGTGGGCGGCGTTGGGCATCGATACCGCGCGCACCTTGAGCATTGCGGCGACCATGGACCGGGTCGGCTTCAAAGCCATCGATTTCACGACCTCCACCCACATGGGAGTCGCGGTTCGCTTCAAAAAGGAAGATCCGTGGGAACGGATCCGGCTGATGGCTGCGGCAACGCCCAATACGCCGCTGCAATTCATGTCGACCGGATTTCGCTTCATCTCCTGGGAGACCGCCGGTCCGGATTTCATGGCGCTGGCGTTTCGGGTTCTCGCCCGCAACGGCATCCGCCGGTTTTGTCTTGCGGACCCGATGAACGACGCGGACTCAAATGTTGCATGCGCCGCCATGGTGAAACGCGGCGGCGGCGAATATGTCATCGCCGCGCTGGTCTTCACGTTGAGTCCGATTCACGACGATGCTCACTACGTCGAGCGGGCTCGCAAGCTTGCCGCTTGCACCGACATCGATGCCATTTATGTCAAGGATCCCGGTGGACTGCTCTCGCCGAATCGCGCCCGCACGCTCCTCCCGGCGATCAAGGCAGTGATCGGCAACAAGGCGCTCGAGCTGCACTCGCATTGCACGATCGGGCAGGCTGAGCTCGTATACATGGACGCAGCGGACTATGGCGTCGATGCCCTTCAATGCGCATCCGGTGCCGCCGCCGACGGAATCTCCAACCCGCCCTCGGAGCGTGTCGTCAGCAACCTGCGCGCGCTTGGCCACAGGCCGTTGGTCGACGCTGCAGCCCTGGCTGAGGTAGGAAGCTATTTTACCCAGCTCGCGGCGGCCGAAGGCTTGCCGGCCGGCGCGCCGCAAGCCTTTGATGCGGCCTATCTACGGCATCAATTACCGGGCGGAATGGTCGGCACGATGCGCCGGCACCTCAAGGAGAGCCGCCTGGCTCACCGCGAGCAGGCCGTGATCGAAGAGTTGGGACGCGTGCGCGAGGAGCTCGGATGGCCGATCGTCATGACGCCATTCGCCCAGATGGTACTCACTCAGGCAGTCATGAACGTGACCGGCCCGGAGCGCTATGGCGTCATTCCGGATGAAGTTATTCGCTACGCCATTGGCCGCTTCGGCAAACCCAACGTTGCCATTGATCCCAAGGTGATGGAGCGCATCGAGTCGCTGCCGCGCACGCGCGAGCTGCGCAAGGAGCCCATCATGCCTCCCGTCGAGGAGTTGCGTCGACGAATCGGCGCGCAGCTTTCGGACGAGGAGTTCCTGCTTCGCGCCACCATGCCGGCCGGCCAGGTAGATGCCATGCTGGCCGCGCCCGCGGCCAACCGACTCTATGATCCATCGACGCGACCCATCATCCAGCTGATCCGTGAATTGACGGCACGGCGGGATCTGGAGCGGATATCGGTGCGCAAGCCGGCCTTCAGTCTCGAATTGCGGCGGAGCGCGCGATGGCGCCCGTGAAGGGATTCATGTTCGATCTCGACGGCACGCTGGTGCTGAGCGACCGCGCCCTGGGCGGTTACGAGGTACTGCCCGGCGCCATCGAAGTGCTCTCTTCGTTGCAGCGGCGCGCCATTCCGTTCGTGGTGCTCACCAACGGCAGCGCCTACCGGCCGGCCGAGCTGGCAGGCCGGCTGCGAAGCGTCGGTCTGCCGCTCGAGGATGAACAGGTGCTCACGCCGAGCAGCGTGGCGGCTTATCTCATGCGCCGCGCCGGCATCACGCGGGCTTTGATTCTGGGCAGCCGCGGCGTCGGCGAGGTCCTGGCGGAGAGCGGCATTGAAGTTACCCATCCAGACGCAGCGCAGTCGCAGGCGGTTCAGGCCGTATACGTGGGTTGGCATCCCGAGTGCAACATGAAGGATATTGAAGCGGCGTGTAATGCGATCTGGGCCGGCGCAAAATTATACGTGGCGTCCGACGTGCCGTTCTTCGCAACGAAGCACGGACGCACCATGGGGTACTCGTACGCCATCGTGGGCGCCATCCGCCGCCTGACCAAGGCCCGCGTGCTTCTGACCGGCAAGCCTTCTTTGCACGCGCTGCGTTTCGTGGCGAAGAGATTGAATCTGCCCATCCGCGACATCGCCGTGGTCGGCGACGATCCGGTGGTTGAAATTGTCATGGCCCGCCGGGGCGGTGCGACGGCGTTGGGGGTCGTGACCGGAATGACGGCAAGCGAGGAATGGGCGCGGCAACCTGAGTCGCACCGGCCGCATCATGTGCTCAAGGACATACGCGAGATCTTGACCTGCGATAGGGTTTGCGCGTAGGTATCGAAGGGAAGACAACGAACGAGGGAGCCGATGAAGGATCCACGGGAAATACTGGCGACGAGCCCGATGAGGGTGGCGCAGATGGTCGTCATCGCCATCACGGTCGGTCTCAACGCATTGGATGGTTTTGACGTTCTCGCCATCAGCTTCGCATCACCCGGCATAGCGCGCGAATGGGGCATCGACCGCGCGGCGCTCGGCTTCGTCTTGTCCATGGAGTTGATCGGGATGGGCGCAGGGTCGATTTTCCTGGGCGGTCTTGCCGACAAGATAGGCCGGCGCCGGACGTTGCTCGGCTGCCTCGTTGTCATGAGCATCGGCATGCTCATGGCTACGCAGACGAAAAATTTGTATTCCTTGTCGACGTGGCGGGTGATTACGGGACTCGGAATCGGCGGCATGCTGGCGACCATCAACGCCGTGGCGTCGGAATTCTCGAACTCGCGCCGACGCGCGCTGTGCGTGTCCTTGATGGCCATTGGTTATCCCGTCGGCGCGGTGGTCGGCGGTTCCATTGCGGCGATACTGCTCAAACAGGGCGATTGGCGCGCCGTATTCTGGTTCGGCGCGTCGGCAACCGCAGCATTTATCCCCCTCGTGTTCTTTCTCGTGCCGGAGTCGATCGAGTGGCTCTGCCAGCGGCAACCGGCGAACGCGCTCGCTGCCGTGAATCGCAGCCTCATCCGCTTGGGCCGTGCGGCGGTCGATGCGTTGCCGGCCGTCTCAGCCGAAACGCGCAAGCGTTCGGTGGCCGGTATTTTCAGTCCGCAGTTCCTGCGGATAACGCTGCTCATGTCGTTCGCCTATTTTTTGCACGTCATCAGTTTTTATTTCATCATCAAGTGGATACCAAAAATCGTCGTCGATATGGGCTTCACTGCTTCGTCGGCGGCCGGCGTTCTGGTGTGGCTCAACGTCGGCGGCGCGACCGGTGGGGCCGTGCTGGGACTGCTGTCGCTGCGCTTCGGCCTGAAGGGCCTCACGATGCTGGTGCTGGCGATGTCGACGGTGATGCTCGCGGTGTTCGGAAGCACACAAGCCGATCTGACTCATCTGGCGATCATCTGTGCGATCGCGGGCTTTTTCACGAACTCGGGAATCGTCGGGCTATATGGGATTCTGGCGCAGGTGTTCCCGCCCGATTTGCGGGCGACGGGGACCGGCTTTGCGGTGGGAACGGGGCGCGCGGGTTCGGTTCTTGCGCCGATCATCGCGGGTTTTCTGTTCAGTGCCGGCTACGGTTTGGAATTTGTCGCGGTGGCCATGGGCATCGGCTCGTTCGCGGCTGCGATTGCACTGTGGTTCCTACCGTTCAAGTCTGAATCGGCTGCGGGCACCAAGGTGGAAGCCGTTTCTCCCTGATCATGGCGCGTCTTGCGGCGCGCCGGCGCGGTCTCATTCAGCGCCAGTGCCAGAACTCCCGCGCCGGCGCACAGTCCGACCATGATCCACAAGGGCGCTCCCAGACCCGTGAGGTCCGCCGCCCAGCCGGCGGCGGCAGGAGAGATCACACCGCCGACGATCTCTCCTGATCCGATGATGATGGCCATCGCGGTTGTCATGTGCCGGGTGCTGACCGTTTCAGAGGGAATCGTTCCCATGAACAAAGGGAACGCACCCGTCAGTGCCCAGCCAAAGAAGAAGATCGCGGCCAGAATCCAAATGGAGCCGTGATAGAAAAGTGCTCCCAGCGGCAGAATCACGCCGAGGAAGCAGGTAAATACGATGACGGGTCGGCGTCCGATCCGATCGGAGATGCCGGAGACGATGAAGCTGCCGAAGGTTGCGGAAATGCCCAGTGTGCCCATGAGCCACCCCATCTGCGCGGGCGCAAATCCCCGTACTTTCGTCAGAAACAAGGGTGTAAATGCCCAGCAAATCACCAGGTAGGACACCAACAGAATGGCGATCCATATGCAAAGCAGCATATTCCGGTGCGCCAAAATCTCGCCCAAGCGGGCGCGCAGCGATTGTCGCGGTTGCGAAGATGCCGCCGCGACGTTTGCCGGTTCGTCAATGAAACGCCACAGAAGGAACGCCGAGATGAGGCCGGGAATGCCCGCAAGATAGAACGCTCTGTGCCAGCCATAAGCCGTCGCGAACGCAACCAAGAGAACGGGCGCCGCAAAGGATCCCAGCAAGTTGGAGCCGAAATTCTGCATGACGCCCATGGCGAGCCCGCGCCGTGCGGGCGACACCGTGAGCGCGGTGATGGTTTGCGAAATCGGCGCGACGCCGCCCTCGGCCAAGCCCATCAGCAACCTCGATCCCAGCAACATGAGAAAAGAGCCGGCGAGCCCGCTGATAAATGAACACAGCGAGAAGGCGATGGTCGCGGCAATGAGAAAGGCCTTGCGCCGTCCGCCCCGGTCGGCCGCCGCGCCGACGAACAACGTCGAGACTGCCCACGCGAAGGAGAGTGCCGAGGCAGTCAGGCCGACCTGCGTATTGGTGAGCCCGAGGTCCGGTTTGACAAAGGGCATCACGAAGTTCAATGCGTTGCGATCAAAGAATAAAATGCCGAAATTCAGGCTCAACAGCGCCACCAGGCACACCTGGTAAATCGCGCTACGCGGCTGGGCCGAGGCTTCTATATCCGCCACTCTTTTTGCTCCCCTCGCGACAGATTCAATCTATCTTATGCGCTCTCAGAGTTTCCCGTGGGAGCATTGCGCGGTGGCAAATCGCCGCGGCGGGACTTCCTGCAAAAGCGCGGGTCCGTTCGCTGTTAATCGAGCTTCGGTCAGCGGCTTGCGCCTAGCATCGATTTGTTCGCACCGATCGGAGAGTCATGCGCGCTGCCGTTTATCATGGTCGAGGCGACGTGAGGCTCGAGTCGGTGCCTGAACCGCAGCCGGGTCCGGGAGACGTCAAACTGCGGGTGCTGTACAACGGGATTTGCGGCAGCGATCTGCATGAAATCTATGACGGCCCGATCACCACCCGTACCACGCCGCATCCGCTGACCGGGGTCCAGAACCCGGTCATTCTCGGCCACGAGTTGTCGGGAGAAGTGGTGTCCTGCGGCGACGGAGTTCTCGATCTCGAGGTGGGAGATCTGGTCGCCGTGGAACCGCTCGAGACCTGCGGAGTTTGCCGCTGGTGCAAGGCGGGACAGTACAACCATTGCCCGCTGGTGGCGTTTCACGGCTACAACCGCCACGGCGGCGGCCTGGCCGACTACACGGTGGTACGCCGCTCGATGGCGCACCGGCTGCCGCGCGGCATGAGCGCGAAGCAGGGTGCACTCATCGAACCGCTGGCGGTTGCCTGGCACACCGCGAATCGCTGCCGGCTCGAAGCGGGGCAGTGGGCCGCCATTCACGGGGCGGGTCCCATCGGCATTGGTGTGTACTTCGCGCTCAAGGAGCGCGGGGTCAGGGTGATGGTCATCGATCCCTCACCGATACGCCGCGCTGTGCTCGCACAGTTGGGTGCCGACGAAGTCCTCGATCCTCGCGCGACTGATCCGATCGCGGCGATCCGCGACCTGACCCAAGGCTTGGGCGCGCACGCTTCGGTGGATGCCGCCGGCACACCGGCCTCATTCAACGCCATGTTGCACGGTACGCGGGTCGACGGCACGGCCGTCGTGGTCGCGATCCATCATCATCCTGTGGTGATTCCGCCCTTCGATTTGTTGATGCCGGAAATCAATCTCACCGGGGTAGCGATGTCGGTGAACGCTTTCCCCCGTGTCATCGACAGCATGGCGCGCGGCGTCTATCCGCTCGAGGCGTGGGTCGAAACCATCCCGTTCGAGAACTTGGTCGAGCAGGGCCTGGAGCGGTTGCGTCGCCAGGAGGGACTGAAGATTCTGGTCGAGATGGGCGCGGCCGCAGGCGCCGTGGGGGGACGTGCTTGAAGATCGGTGAACTATTCAGCGTTCAAGACTACGGCGTCATCGTCACCGGCGGCGCCAGCGGGCTCGGACTCGGGCTGGCGGAAGCCATGGCCGAAAATGGTGCCAGCGTGACCATCCTCGACATCGATGCGGCGCGTATCGAATCGGAGACCGAGCGCCTGCAAGGCTTGGGCTACAGAGTGCGCGGTGCAGTGGTCGATGTCAGCGATCACGCCGCCCTGGACGCGGCATTCGATGCGGCGCATACCGCGCATGGCCGACTCGATGTGGTGTTCGCCAATGCCGGCATCGATTCGGGTCCAGGCTTCGTGAGCAGTTGGGTGGGAACCGCGAGGCCGCGCAATCCGGAGGGTTCTCTTGAGCGCTATTCGGACGAGCGCTGGAACCGGGTAATCGATGTCAACCTGAATGGCGTGTTCGCGACGCTGCGCGCCGGCGCCCGCCTCATGCGGCCGCAGCGCTCGGGACGAATGATCGTCACGACTTCGGTCGCGTCGTATCTTTGCGAACCGGTCATCGGTTCCGCCTACATGGCTGCCAAGGCCGGGGCGGCGCACCTCATGCGCGCGGTTGCGTTGGAACTGGCCGCCTATCAAATCACCGTCAACGCCATCGCCCCCGGCTTCTTCGTCACCAACATCGGCGGCGGCCACGCCAAGCAGCCGCAGGTGCAGGAAGCGGTCGGTAAAGTTGTCCCGATGCATCGCGTGGGATTTCCCGAGGACATCAAGGGCCTCGCATTATTCTTGGCATCGCCCGCCTCATCCTACTTGACGGGTCAACAGATCTCGATCGACGGCGGCTGGACACTCGGTGTCGCGGATTGAGCACGGCGGATTTCGCGCGCTGAAGTCGCGCGCGGATTTTCAAACTTTGGGAGAGTCCAATGGGTCTTGTGGGATTTGGCCAACCGGATGATGGCATCATTCAAATGTGCTACGTCGTACCCGACATACGCGTGGCCATGAACGTGTGGGTCGATAAGCTGAAAGTAGGACCGTGGTTTTTGCTCGATCACTTCACCGGCGGCAATCCCAAATACCGCGGCCGCGATTCGACCGCGGATGTGGCGATCGCGATGAGTTTTGCGGGCCACATGAACATCGAACTGATTCAGCCGAACAACGACGCGCCATCGGTGTATCGCGAGTGGATCGAGCGGCACGGCCATGGCTTCCACCACTGGGGACGTGCGACGACGAATTTCGACCAGGACCTCGAGCGCTACCAGTCGGGCGGGCACGACTTGGTCTTCATCGCTTCCGTGCCGAGCGGCGGCCGCGTGGCGTACATGGATACCACCCGGGACTTGCCGGGCTACGTGGAGCTGATCGAACTCGGCGCCGGCTTCGAAGCGGTGTTCAGTCGATTCTATCGGGCCAGCATCGGCTGGGACGGCGCGGACCCCGTGCGCTCGTTCATTTGACGCGCACTTCCAACAGCATGGGCGCGCCGGCTGCGAACAGCGTGCGCAGCGCGCCGTCGAGTTCCTCGACGCGCGTAACCAGGATGGCCTCGACGCCTTGTGCTTGCGCAAGCCCGCAAAAATCCAGGCCCGGCAGCTGCACGCCGGGCAGAATTTCGATCGCGAAGCGACGCCCGAATTCCTCGAGCGCGCGGTAGCTCGAGTTGTTGACGATGATGAACGCCACGGGCAGCTTCAGCTGCGCGGCGGTCCACAACCCTTGAATGGAGTACATGGCCGAGCCGTCGCCGAGCAGGCCGATGACCTTGCGTCCCGGACGTGCCAGGGCGACGCCGACGGCGGCGGGAAGTCCGTGGCCCAATCCGCCGCTCGCACAGGTGTGGAAGGAGTCACGCTCGAGCATGGGCAGGTGGTCGTGCATGGCAGCGCGGCTGCTCGGTGCTTCCTCGACGATGACGCTGTCGGCAGGGCGCAGCGCCGCAATTTGCTGCATGACATAGCGATCGGTCAACACATCGGCGCTCACCGGTGGCGCTCGCGGCGGAATCAGCGGCGGACTTCGCGTGGCCGTCGGCGGATAGTTACGCAGCGCGGCCACGCCCAGCCTTAAGTTGGTGACAATGGAAGTGCCGACCGGGCACCAGGCCGCGGCGCCGGGATCATCGGTCAATTGCACCAGCGCCGCGCCCGCCGGAATGTGCGGCCCGTGTCCCTCGACGTGGTAGGTGAACACCGGCGCGCCCAGCACCAAAATGAAATCCGTTCCGTCGAGGCGCTCGACGATGCGCGCGCGATCGGCGGGCAAAAAGCCGGCGAACAAGCGATGGCGTTCCGGAAAACTGTTGCGTGCCGACATCGGGCTCGCCCAGACCGCGGCATGATGCTCCTCGGCCAGGGCGATGACTTCATCCCATGCATCGTCGCGGGCCACACCGGCGCCGACGACGATGACCGGCCTCCGCGCGCTGCCAAGCGCGGCGGCGGCGCGCGCCAGCAACGCAGGATCCCCGGCGACCACCTGACTAACCGGCCGTGCAGTCAACTCAATACCGGGCCGGTCCCAATCATCCACCGGGACCGACACAAAGGCCGGGCCGCGCGGCGACTGCATGGCGGTGTAGTAGGCACGAGCGATCGCCGCCGGAACGTCCGCGGCCCGCGCCGGTTCGCAGCTCCATTTGATATACGGTTTCGGCAGCTGCGCCGCCTGCTCTGAATAGAGGAACGGCTCGAAGGGTAGGATGGAGCGAGCTTGCTGACCGGCGGTGATCACGAGCGGGGTCTGATTGCGAAACGCCGTGAATATGCTGCCCAGCGCATGGCCGACGCCGATGGCGGAATGCAGGTTGACCAGCGCGGCCGCGCCGCGCGCCTGCGCAAACCCGTCGGCCGTTGCGACCACCACCGACTCCTGCAGGCCCAGCACGTAGCGGAAGTCGGCCGGGAAATCGCGGAACATCGGCAGCTCGGTGGAACCGGGATTGCCAAACACCGTGGTCAGTCCCAATTCGCGCAGCAGCGCGAATGTGGCATCGCGTACGGTTCTCTGCTCGCTCAAATGCGCACGACCACTTTGCCGAAGTGTGCTGCGCTTTGCAGATGGGCATAGGCCGCCGGCGCATCGTCAAAGTCGAAAACGCGGTCGATGACGGGCTGGAGCCGATGCAGCGCAATGGCGGCATTCATGCGTTCGAACTGGCCGCGCGAGCCGACAAATACGCCGTGCACGCTGGCTTGTTTGCCGAGCAGGCCGTACGGGCTTCCGGCCGCGACGGGACCGGTGAGCACGCCGATCAAGGCAATGCGCCCGCCGACCGCGACCGAGGCAATGGATCGGCTCAACGTGCCCGCGCCGCCGACCTCGAGTACGCAATCGACGCCGCGTCCGCCGGTTTGCTTCAGCACCTCGCCTTCCCATTCGGGGGTGCTGCGATAGTTGATGCAGCCCTCGGCGCCGAGTTTACGCGCGTGCTCGAGCTTGGCTTCGCTGGAGGAGAGAATCAGCACTCGCGCGCCGGCAAGGCGAGCGAACTGCAGCGCGAATATCGACACCCCGCCCGTTCCGATCAGCAATACCGTGTCGCCGGGAACGATGCGGCCAATGTCCATGAGGGCCCGCCACGCCGTCACCGCCGCGCAGGGCAGCGTTGCGGCGGCCTCATTCGATAGATGCGCGGGCACTGCGACGGCGTCCTGCTCATCGAACACCGCGTATTCGGCGAGCACACCGTCGGCGGGCGGCGCGCCGAGCGCAATCAGGGGGCCGCGCGGCGGGGCGCCGTCGATCCATTGTCGAAAGAAGGTGCCCGCGACGCGTTCGCCGACGCGAAAGCGCGTGACCGCGGCACCCACCGCGGTGACTTCACCGGCACCGTCCGACAGGGGAATCGTGTCGGCGGCCACCGGACCGCCCATGTAATGGCCGCGAGCGATCATGAGGTCGCGGTAATTGAGCGATGCGGCCTTTACCCGCACCAAAACTTGCGTCGCAAGCGGCTTCGGGTCGGGTCTCTCGCAGCGATGCAAACCGGCGAGTGAATTGCTGCCGGCGATCAATTGATACGCACGCATCGCGTTTCCTCCAGGGGTTGGCGCTCGATTGCAGCAGAAAAATCGCTTCAAAAATCGACTGCCGCTGAAACTGCAGTCTACTCGCGGTGAAGGTGAGGATGCGCCGCCTCAACTCTCCTGCGCCAGACCAATCACGAGATCGCGCAGCCACGCGTGGGCCGGATCCGAATCGTGACGCTTGTGCCACAGCAGGATCTCGTGCGAGGGCGGCGTGGCAAAGGGCAGCGGGAAGGTTTTTATGTGCAGAGTTTCCGGGAGCATCCGCAAAATGCGCTCGGGCATGGTCGCCACCAGGCGCGTGCCGGGCAAAACCAACGGCAAGTGCAGCAGGCTCGGCAGCGAGTAGTGCACCACGAGATCGACATCCAGGATCCGGCGCACCAACTGTTCGGCCGACGCCGCATGCCCGCTGGGTCGGCCGAAGACATGCGGCAGGGAAAAATATTGTTCCGCCGTGATGCTGTCGCCCACGCTGGGATGGTCGCGATCGACCGCGCAAATCCAGCGCACCGGACGCAACTGCACATTGGACAGCGTGTCGGGGAACGAACGCACCTCGAATAGCCTCAGGCTATCCAAGCACAGGCACAAATCGGCATCGCCGTATTCGAGCCGGTTCAGCGACGCTTGCGATACCAGGTCGAACTTGATGCGGATCCCGGGCGCCTCGGCGCTGGCACGCCGCAGGATCGCGGGGAGCAGGCTCGGGACCGCTTCCTCGGACACAATGAGCGTGAATTCGCGCTGCGTCGTGGCGGCCGTAAAAGTGGGCTGGGTGCCGAGGGTCGCCTGGATCAGCAGCAAGGCCTCGCGCACCGGTTCGACCAAGGATTGGCCGCGCGCCGAAAGCTCCATGTCGCGGCCGACCCGCACCAGCAAGGGATCCCCGAAAAAGTCGCGCAAGCGGTGCAGCGCCGCGCTCATGGCGGGTTGCGAGACGAACACCTTCTCGGCGGCCCGAGTGATGTTCTTCTCACGCAGCAACGTATCGAGCGCAATCAGTAAATTGAGGTCAAAACGCTGGAACTGCATGCATGGCGCTGGTCGGGAAGGTCACGTATTTTACCAGATTGCACTCCCGCAGCCGCAGGCGGGTTCCGATTGCATTCGGATTGCGTTTCCGATTGAGCGACTGTTCGCTTGGGATCGAGCGCCAAATTGCAGCCGGTTGCCTCATAGCGGCAGACCCTTCGGAGCACTGACTTGGCCAATCCACGTTTCTACGGCTGGACCTTGCTGGCAACGCTTTGGGGCGTCGTGTTCCTCAATCTCGGTTTTCCCGCCTATGGGCCTGCGGTGATCAACGCGGCCATGGCGGGGGCCTTGGGACTGCATCGCGAGACCTTGGGCAACATGTTCTCGGTGTACATGATCATGTCGGGCCTGCCGGGGCCGCTGGTTGCCATGAGCGTCCATCATTTCGGCGTCCGCAAAACCCTGGTGTTGGGCAGCGCCTTTATCATCCTGGGCGCTGTGTTGATGGCGACCGTCGTGACGGGCGGTGTCGGGGGAATGTTGTGCTTCGGCTTGCTGGTCGGCACGGGCGTGGCGACCGGCGGAGCCATGGCATCGCAAGCCGGACTGGTGCGCTGGTTCGTGCGGCGCCGCTCACTTGCGCTGGCGTTGTTGTATTCGGCCGGCGCCATCGGCGGATTCTTGGCGGCACCCCTGCTCAATCACCTGATCGAGGCGACCGGCAATTGGCGAGCGGGCTGGTGGCTGATTGCAGGTTTGTCCGCTGTGGCCGCCGCTCTCGCGCTGACTTTTGTGCGCGAGCGTCCGGAGGATCTGAATCAGGTCGCGGACGGGTTCGGCACACCCGTGGCCGGCGGCAGTGGCTCGCCTGATACTCGTCCCGCGTTTGTCAGCCGCCGCGAATGGTCCTTTGCTGCCGCGGCTCGCAATCCTGCCTACTGGCTGCTGCTGGGCTCAATGCTTGGCTGTAGCGGCGGCTATACCTTGTTTCTGGCGCACGGCGTCGTGCATCTCAAAGATCTCGGTCACTCGGCGGCCATCGGGGCTTGGGCGGTCAGCATCACGACCGTGAGCGGTCTGATCGGCAAAGCGATATTGGCGAGCTTGGGCGACCGGCTCGATCCACGCTATCTCTTCGCGCTGTTCATGGCGGTGTTCGCCGTGGGGCTCGTCGTGATCGTCGATGCCACTGCGCTCTGGCGGGTATTCTTATTTGCGACCTGCCTCGGCATTGGTTTCGGCGGCGGTCTGGTCTGCCTCATGACGGTGTTGAGCAACTATTACGGCACGAGTGCCTTTGCCTCGCTCGCCGGTTTGGCGATCGCCATCAATACCACGCTGTCCGCCATTGCGCCGAAAGTGGCGGGTCGACTCTTCGACCAGGGCGTCGGGTATGGGGTCACATTTTACTTCTTGGCAGCATGGTGCTTCGTCGGAGCGGTCGCGTTGATTTTCCTGAAGCGGCCCTCCCTGGAATTGGCGGATCGCGCGGCCGCGGCGCACGTGGAGAGTCTTCCGTGAACGCAAAATTCAGCGCACTCGCAGCGGGCAAGCGGGCCGTGGCACTCGTCCTGTTTCTCGGCGCCGCTTTGGCTGCTTGCAGTCCACCTGCAGCGCCGCCACCGGCCCCAGCGCCGCCCGCCGCGGCACCCGCGGCCAAGCCGGCGGCCGCCGTCACCATGGCGCGGCTGCTCGCAGCGGACAGTGAGCCCGGCAATTGGATGGCTCCGGGCCGCGATTACGGCGAGCAGCATTTCAGCCCGCTCAAGAGCATCGATGCGAGCAATGTGAAGCAACTTGGGCTGGCTTGGAGTTACGACCTCGACACGGCGCACCGCGGCCAGGAGTCGACGCCGTTGGTCATCGATGGGGTCATGTATGTCAGCAGTGCCTGGAGCAAGGTGTTCGCGCTGGATGCCAAAAGCGGTAAAGCGCTGTGGACATTTGATCCGAAAGTGCCGGGCCGGGCGGCCGTCAATGCCTGCTGTGATGTGGTGAACCGTGGGGTTGCGGCTTGGAAGGGCCGCATCTACGTGGGCACGCTCGATGGCCGGTTGATCGCATTGGATGCGGCGAGCGGCAAGCCGGCTTGGGAAGTGATGACCGTGCCTGCCGGCGGGCGCGCCACCATCACCGGCGCACCGCGCGTCTTGAAGGACATGGTATTGATCGGCAATGGCGGCGGCGAAATGGGCATGCGCGGCTACGTGACGGCCTACGATGCCCAAACCGGCCGTCAGGTGTGGCGTTTCTACACCGTTCCCGGCGATCCCAAGCAGCCGTTTGAAAGCGAAGCGCTGAAAAGTGTCGTGAAAACCTGGAGCGGCGAGTGGTGGAAGCTGGGTGGAGGCGGTCCGGTGTGGGACTCGATGGCCTACGATCCGAAGCTCGATCTCCTCTATATCGGTGTCGGCAACGGCTCGCCGTGGAATCGCGGAAAAATGCAGGGCGACGCACTCTATCTGGCATCGATCGTGGCCTTGCATGCCGACAGCGGCGAGTACGCGTGGCACTACCAAACCACACCGCAGGACGAATGGGATTTCGACGCCTGTTCTCCCCTCATCTTGGCCGATCTGGAATTGGGTGGGAAAAAGCGCGAAGTCATCATGCAGGCCCCCAAGAACGGCTTCTTCTATGTGTTGGATCGGGCAAACGGTGAGTTGCTCGCCGCCGATCCTTTCGCCATCACCACTTGGGCGAAGAGCGTCGACATGAAGACCGGGCGGCCCAACGTCGTCCGCGGAGCGCGTTACGGCGAGGCGGGCAAGCCCTTTGTCTCGATGCCGGGTCCGGGCGGGGCGCACAGCTGGCAGCCGATGTCCTTCAATCCGCTCAGGCAGCTGGTGTATCTGCCCGTCACCGAGCTTTCGTTTCCTTATTTTCCGGGCAGCAGCGAGAAGCAGCATGAACTCGCGTGGAACACCGGGGTTGATTTCAATGCCGGCAGCCTGCCCCAGGACCCGAAAATCAAGGCGCAAATCAAGGGTGCACTGAAAGGCCATCTCGCGGCCTGGGACCCGGTGGCACGCAAGGAAGTGTGGCGTGTCGAGCTTGGGCACCCGTGGAATGGCGGCGTACTGTCCACGGCCGGAGGTTTGGTGTTCCAGGGAACCGGCATGGGCGAGTTCGTCGCCTATCGGGACGATACCGGCGAGCGGCTCTGGTCAGCCGCGACGCAGGCCGGCGTGCTGGCGGCACCGATTTCTTATACGGTGGACGGAGAGCAGTACGTGGCGATCGAGGTGGGGTGGGGCGGCGCCTTCGGCCTGGCGGCGGGCGAATTGGCGCGCGATTCGCACGTTGCCTCGAATTTGCCGCGTGTCTTGGCGTTCAAGCTCGGCGCAGCCGGACAGCTGCCGGCGCTACCCGCGACGGTGCCCGCGGTGCTCGATCCACCGCCCGATAGCGCGGGTGCGGCCGCCGTAACTCAAGGCAAGGCGCTCTATCATATGTACTGTTCCACCTGTCATGGCGACAGCGCGACGGGCAGCGGCGTGTTGCCGGATCTGCGTTATTCCGGGCTGCTCAAGAACGCCGCGGCCTGGGATTCGACCGTGCGCGACGGGCTGCGCATGGACAAGGGCATGGTGGCATTCAAGGATGAGATCAGTTCGGCGGATGCCGCGCTCATTCGCGATTACGTGATTCACCGCGCCACCGAGGACAAGATGGCCGAGGCGGCGGCCGCCCGGCCTTCGAACCCCTAAGCGATCTTTAGGTGACTTCCGCTTTGAGGCGCCGAAATTCGCGTGGCGTGGCGTTGTACTTGGCTCGAAACACCCGCCCAAAATGCGTGGGACTGTTGAACCCATAGTCGAACGCGATGGCGGTCACCGTGCGTCCGCGTTGGGCCCCCGACTGCAGCGCGCGCGAACAAGCCTCCAGGCGGCGCCTCAAGATGTAGCGCGCCACGGTCTCGTCCTGATCGGAGAACAGATGGTGCAAATAGCGCGCCGTCATTTTGCAGTTCTCGGCGATTTTTGTCGGCGTCAAGTCCGGATCGTGCAGATGCGCCTCAATGTAATTGATGATGCGGATGCGATGCGCGGTGCCCAACGAGGAGCGGTCGGCAAGGGCTTGCGGCAGATCCGCATACGCCGCGCCGATGAGGTCGAGGATGGCAATCGATACCCGACTGCCCGTCTGCTCATCCAGTCCCCGGTGATACTCGCTCCAGTACTGACGCAGCAACTGAGACAACAGGCCGCTGGCACCGCGGTTACCCGGCATGGGGATCGCGCACACGCACTCCGGCCAGCCCACCTGACGCCGCAGCTTCGCGCTGGGAATTCCGAGCACCAACATGCGGTTAGGCCCGGTGAAGGTGATTTCGTAGCGGCGCGTGCTGTCGCAAAGCGTGAAGTCGCCCGCGCGCAGGTGCGATTCGCGGCCGTCCTGCCGGCTGATGCTTTCACCCTCGAGCATCAATTGAAGGAAGAAAATCGAGTTGGTGGTGCGCGCCACGTGCGAGCGCGAGTGGCTCACGAGTTGTGCGTCGGAGTATGCCTCCGCCAGGCTCATGTCGCCGATGGAGCCGCGCACGATGGAGCCGTTGAAGGCGCGAATGTCCTCCGGTTCCGAGACCAGGGGAGAGAAGCTCTCGCTGGCACAGTCATTCCAGAAGGCAAGCTTGCGGCGTGGATCAAGGCCAGCCGTCGAAAACGACTCAAGATGTGCCATTGAATTTACTCCCCTGCAGTGCCCGAATTGTTGTGTCTCTGAGCCTACACTTAGTTATGGACTAGTTATACGAGACAATCATTTGCCGGAACCAATAATTTCGGCTTATAGCTGCTATTCACCAAACTGAGGCCACGCCTTGTCGCAACGCAACGGGGGCTCGATTTCTCCAGACTCGGCGGCCATTTACATGTCACTCTGCGTCGAGTATTGGCGTCCCCGTAGCGGCAAAATTCCCTTTCAGGTCGGCCTCAGCCGATGCAGCGCGGGTGATGGCGCAATGCGTCCCGGGACGAGAGACGTTTGCGATGCACAGACGGTATCGTGAAAATGACGCCCCTCAACGGCCTCATCGGGTATGCCCTGCGCCGCGCGCAACTGGCCATCTTTGCCGATTTCAATCAGACGCTGGCTTCCCTGAATTTGCGTCCGAGCCAGTTTGCCGTGTTGATTTTGATCGATCAGAACCCTGGTACCAGCCAATCCAGTGTCTCGGAGGCACTGGGCATTCAAAAGGCGAACTTTGTGGCCATCATCGCCGAGTTGGCCAACCGCGGACTGGTGCGGCGCCGAAAGTCTGAAACCGACGGTCGGACCTATTCGCTCGGTCTTACACCCCGAGGCCGATTGTTGTTGGAGAATGCGGCAAAGCTTCAATCGGTGCATGAGGAGCGGGTGATCGCAAAAATCGGCAAGGAAGGACGCGTGCAGCTGCTCAGCCTGCTGGAACGGGTGGCGCGGTGAGCGAGGTGACCTTGTATCACTGGGAACCCAATGCCAATTCCGGCAAGCCGATGCTTGCCCTGTTGGAAAAAGGCGTGTCGTTTGACAGCCACTACCTGGACCTGCTCAATTTCGATCAACACAAGCCGGAGTATTTGGCGGTCAATCCCCAAGGAACGATTCCGGCGATGAGGCACGGGAATCGCGTGCTCACCGAGTCGACGGCGATCATGGAGTACGTCGACGAGGTATTCAGCGGGCCGCCGCTCATGCCGGAGAATCCACGAGACCGATGGCGCGTGCGTTGGTGGATGAAGTTCATGGATCAATGGCTTGCTCCCAGCTTTTCGATGATCGGGTGGAACGTGTTCGTGGGACCCGCGGTGCGCTCGAAAGATCCCGATGAATTGAAAGCCGCGATCGAGCGAATTCCGCTGCCCGAGCGCCGCACTGCGTGGCGCAAGGCCATCTACGGACTGTTCGGCGAAGAGGAAATGAATGAATCGCGACGCCGCGTCGCCGTGGGCATTCGCATGCTGGAGGCCGCGCTCGGCGAGCGCGAGTGGCTCGCCAGCGATCGCTACAGTCTGGCGGACGTCAACGGTTTTAACCTGGGTTATGCCCTGCCGTTGTCGCAGCCCACGCTCTCCAACGATGAATTGACGCCCAATATCCTGCGGTGGCTGCGCGCCATCTACGCGCGCCCGACGACCAAGGCCTGCTGGGCGATGGGCCGGACGGCCATGGTCAAGCGCGTCGCCATTTTGGAGCAGTCCTACATCGGCCAGGAGCACGCGACTTGAGCATGACGGTCTATCATGGCGAGCCCAATGGACCGTCGTTCACCGTGCTCGCCGCGCTCTTCGAGACAGGCATCGATGCCGCGGTGGTACACATCGACCTGGCGAAGGGCGGGCGTCACAGTCTCGCCTGCGCCCAGCAGCCCGAGGTTGCGATGAGCGTCGAGGGAGAAGGCCCGGTCGTGGTAGTGGACGGCGAGGGCATGACCGACTCGGTGTTCATTGCATGCTATTTCGACGATCTGGGCAAGAGCAACTCGCTGCGGCCCTCCGATCCGTTCGCGCGATGGGAAATGATGACCTGGTGCCGCCAGTTGATCGAGCGGACCGCGCCTGCCGCCGCCTATCTGGGTATAAGCGCGCACGCCCCAAGCGGCGACGCCGCGATGCTGGCGAGAATCGGCAGTGTGGATCTGCGCGCCCGGTGGCAGGACGCAGTGGCCGGTGCCCATGCTGAGGATCGGCTGGCCGACAGCAGGACGAAGATCGCGCAGGCCGTGGATAAGATGGAGGCGCGGCTCAACGGGCGCGAATGGCTGATGGGTGAGTTCTCGATCGCGGATCTCGAAAGCTACGCATGGCTGGCTGGAATGGTCGAGCTGGTACCATCCGCGTTTGCGCAGCGGCCGCGCACGGCGGACTGGATGCAGCGCGTTCGACTGCGGCCGGCGGTGGCCAAGGCGCTGGCGCAGGCGCGCCAACCGGCGCCCGCCGCTTGTTGGGCCCCGGGCCCGGAAATCAACCGCTGGGGCTGAATCAAACGCGCCGATGAACACGCGGCGCTGGGAGTGATGAGTGGCAATTACATTTTATACGGCAGCAACGCCGAACGGATGGAAAGTCTCGATCGCGCTGGAGGAAATGGGTCTGCCCTATGTGGTTAGGGTGATCGATTTCGCCGCCAACGAGCAAAAAGCCGACTGGTATGTCAAGTTGAATCCCAACGGCCGGATTCCGACGCTCATCGACGATGGCTTCGCATTGTTCGAGTCAGGCGCGATCCTGATTTATCTCGCCGAGAAGACCGGTAAGTTCCTGCCCCGCGATACGCAATCGAGAAGCCGCGTGATGCAGTGGCTGATGTTTCAAATGTCGGCCATTGGGCCGATGATGGGACAGGCAAACGTATTTCTGCGCTACTTTCCGGAGAAGATTCAGCCCGCCATCGATCGCTATCAACGCGAGGTGACGCGGCTGTTTGGCGTCCTGGATCGGCAGCTCGCGGCGCACGAGTACGTAGTTGGCGACTATTCAATCGCAGACATGGCGTTGTGGCCGTGGGTCTCCGGTTATGAGTGGTCGGGCGTCAGTGTCGAGGAATTTTCGAATCTGCAGCGGTGGCTCGCGAAGGTCGCAGAGCGGCCCGCGGTTCAGGCGGGCCGCGATGTGCCCATCAAACGCGACCGGGCCGCGGAGATCGAAGCGGCGAAGAAAACCGGCCCGAAGATGTTGTCTTGATTCAGGTTGCCGCGGAGACCGCCGGATGATCGATTTATCGAAGATTCGCGCCATTGATGTGCACGTGCACGCCGAGGTCTCCTGTCACGATCCGGAAGACCCCGTGATGGGAAAATATTTCGATGCCGCCTCGGCATATTTCAAGGCGCCGCGCGAACGGCCGAAGATTCCGCAGATCATCGAGCTCTACCGCGAACAGCGGATCGCGTTCTGCCTGTTCACGGTCGACTGCGAAAGCGCCATCGGGGCCAAACGCGTCAGCAATTACGAGATCGCGGACTATGCCGCCAAGAATGACGACATCGTCATTCCCTTTGCCTCGATCGATCCGCGCAAGGGCAAGATGGGGGCGCGCGAGGCGCGCGACCTCATCGAGCATCACGGTGTCCGCGGCTTCAAGTTCCACGGCATCATGCAGGATATCCATCCGGCCGATCGGATCGCCTACCCAATTTACGAGGTGATCGCCGAACATCGCCTGCCGGCCATCTTCCATACCGGGCATTCCGGCATGGGCACGGGCATGCGCGGCGGCGGCGGCGTGCGTCTCAAATGGGGTCAGCCGATGCTCATCGACGACGTGGCGGTGGACTTTCCCGACATGAAAGTCATTCTGGCGCATCCCAGTTGGCCGTGGGTGGATGAAAGTTTGTCGATGGCGCTGCACAAGGACAATGTATTCATCGACCTGTCCGGTTGGAGTCCGAAATACTTCCAGCCTCAGATCATCCAATACGCCAACGGTCAGCTGAAGAGGAAAATGATGTTTGGTTCGGATTTTCCGCTCATTCACCCCGACAAGTGGATCGAGGCGGCCAAGCAAGTCGGCTTCAAGGAGGACGTGCTGCCGGGAATTCTGAAGGACAACGCGGCGCGTTTACTGGGACTTTCGTGAACGGCGAATTTACGCGGGCAGATTGTTTGTTTAGCATACAAACTTCCAACGTGACTTCCGGCAGGGTTTTATTTAACGAGGGGAATATTCATGGCCGCGCGTAGTCTCGAAGAGGTCTTGGCAGCAGCTGGCAATACCGTGAAATTGTTGCGCAACTCGCAGCTGGGGGCCTACGTCTATCCGGTGGTCGCGCCCGAATTCCACAATTGGCGCGCCGAACAGTGGGCCTGGCAGCACAGCGCGGTGCTGTTCGACCAAACCCATCACATGGTGAATCTCTACATCCGCGGCAAGGATGCGCTCAAGCTGCTGAGCGACACGGCGATCAACACGATGCAGGGATTCGCCGTAAACAAGGCGAAACAATACGTTCCCACGACGCCCTACGGTCACGTGATCGGCGACGGCATTCTGTTCTATCTGGCTCCGGAGGAATTCCTGTACGTGGGCCGCGCGCCTGCGTCCAACTGGCTGCGTTATCAAGCAGCCAGCGGCGGCTATGCGGTGGATGTCCAATTGGACGATCGATCACCGATGCGTCCGATGGGCAAACCGGTGACCCGTTCGGTATGGCGCTTTCAGATTCAAGGCCCCAACGCCTGGGCCATCATCGAAAAGCTGCATGGCGGCAAGCTCGAGCAGCTGAAGTTCTTCAACATGTCGACCATGAATCTCGCCGGCAAGCCGGTGCGTACCCTGCGCCACGGCATGTCCGGCGCGCCGGGGTTGGAAATTTGGGGGCCCTACGAGCAGCAGGAAGAAGTGCGCGCGGCAATCTTGAGTGCGGGGCAGGAATTCGGCATCGTTCCCTGCGGCAGCCGCGCCTATCCGTCCAACACGCTCGAGTCAGGTTGGATCCCCTCGCCGCTGCCGGCCATCTATAGCGGTGAGGCGCTCAAAGGCTATCGTCAGTGGTTGCCGGCCGATGGCTATGAGGCCACCGGCTCGATCGGCGGCAGCTTCGTGTCCGACAAGATCGAAGATTACTATTTAACGCCGTGGGAGCTGGGCTACGGTCAGTTCATCAAATTCGACCACGATTTCCACGGCCGCGAGGCACTGCAAAAAATAACCCCGGACACTCAGCGCAAGAAAGTGACGCTTGCGTGGAATCCGGCCGACATGGCCAAGATCATGGCGTCCTTGTTCAATCCCGACGGCGAGCAATACAAATTCTTCGACGTGCCGCTCGCGAACTATGCCTCGTCCAATTACGATCGCGTCGTCGACGCCGCCGGTAAGACCGTGGGCGTGTCGATGTTCACCGGATACAGCTACAACGAAAAGCAGGCGCTCAGTCTCGCGACCATCGATCCTCGAATCCCCGTCGGTACCGAATTGCGCGTGGTGTGGGGCGAGGAAAACGGCGGTACCAAGAAGACGACGGTCGAGCCTCACCAGCAAATCGAGGTTCGTGTCGTCGTGAGCCCGTTGCCGTACAGCCGCGTCGCGCGAGAAACGTATAAGGAAGGCTGGCGCACCAAGGGCGCGGCTTGAGGCAAACGGCGGGAGCGCAAGCGTCGAGGGCGTGCTCAATCGTCCAGGGCGTGCTCAATCGCCGAAGAAGTTGAGCTCGATCAGCACGCTGTTCGGATCCAGGGTGAATATCTGGCGCAGGCCGATGGCGGTGACCTCGTTTAGTCGATGAGCCAGGCCGCGGGTCTTCAGCTGCGCCAAAGTTTCAGCGAAGCCGGTGCAATTAAGCGCGACATGGTGTAGCGCTCCGGTGGGTCCGGGTTCGACCGCCCGGTCGAATAATCGCGGACAATCGACATGGTTGATGTGGATAATGGCGCGGCCGTCAGCGTCATGCATCCACTGCGCGTTCTGAGGCGTGAGCGGGGGCGGTGCATTGCGCCGCTCCAGCCCAAATAATTCCGCATAGAAACGCGCGGTGCCATCCAGGTCGGCGGTGATGATATTGACGTGATCAAGCGCGTTGACTCGCATGGCTCAGGTCCTTAAGGACTTACGCCGGTGCGGATCGCGTATGCCGGGTAGAATTTGCATTATATTGTATCTAACACATGCAATTCGCGCGTTGTAAAGCGGATTGCGCCAGGAGAACGACTATGGCGGCGGCAGTTTCCGTGACAGACAGAAGCGTGAGTTATCCCGCCTTGCATCTGATCATCGACGGTGAACGGATTGCCGCAGGCCAGCGGCGCACGCACGCAGTCTTGAACCCCGCGAACGGCGAGATACTCGGGCACCTGCCGTTGGCCGATGCCGCGGATCTTGACCGCGCGCTCGATGCCGCCCGGCGTGGCTTTCGGATCTGGCGCGATGCGCCGCCACAGCAGCGCGCCGCGGTGCTGTCGGGCGCGGCACGTTTGCTGTTGGAACGTCAGGAACACATTGCGCGCATCGCCACCCTGGAGGAGGGGAAGACCCTGCCGGAGGCGCGAATTGAAGTGGGAATGGTGGCCGGGCTGTTCAATTTTTATGCCGGCGAGTGCCAGCGCTCGTACGGCCGGTTGCTGGCGCGGCCGGCCGGCTTGCGCTCGGCGGTCACCTACGAGCCGGTGGGTCCGGTCGCCGCTTTTGCTCCCTGGAATTTCCCCATCGGCAACCCGGGCCGCAAGCTCGGCGCGCCCATCGCAGCGGGCTGCTCGGTGATCCTGAAAGCGTCCGAAGAAGCCCCCGGTTCGGCGCTCGCCGTTCTGCAGTGTCTGCTGGATGCGGGTCTGCCGAAGGAGGTGGGCCAAGCGGTGTTCGGCGTCCCCGACGAGGTGTCGCGGCGATTATTGGCCTCGCCGGTGATTCGCAAACTCAGTTTTACCGGATCCACCGCGGTCGGCAAGCACCTGATGAAGCTTGCCGCGGACGATTGCAAACGAACCACCATGGAACTGGGCGGACATGCCGCGGTGTTGGTATTCGACGATGTGGACGTCGAACGGGTGTTGAACACGATGGTGGCTGCAAAATTTCGCAATGCCGGTCAAGTGTGTGTTTCGCCGACGCGTTTCATAGTGCAGTCCGCTGTCTTCAAGCGCTTCAGGGACGGATTCGCGGAGCGCGCCAAGGCGTGGCGAGTCGGCAATGGGCTCGATGAGAGTTCGCAGATGGGTCCGCTGGCGAATCCGCGCCGCCCCGAGGCGATGGATCGGTTGATCGATGGAGCGGTGTCGGCCGGTGCGACCTGCCATGTCGGCGGGACTCGCATCGGAAAGCAAGGCTTCTTTTATACGCCATCGGTGTTGTCGGAGATCCCGCCCGACACCGCCGTTATGAACGAGGAGCCTTTCGGTCCGCTGGCGCTGATCAATCCGTACGATACCGAGGCGGACATGATCGCCGAGGCCAATCGTCTGCCGTACGGGCTGTCCGCCTTTGCCTGGACCAATGATTCAAGCCGCCAAAAGCGGCTGGCCCGGGAAGTGGAGACCGGCATGTTTTGTCTCAACACGACAACGCTCGCCGGCGCCGATGCGCCCTTCGGCGGAGTGAAATGGTCCGGTCACGGACATGAGGACGGAATCGAAGGCGTGATGGCCTGTATGGTTCTGAAAACAGTTCACGAGGGATAGCGATGCAGCACCCACTGAATACCGGCGGCGATCGCGGCTATTTGCGCATCGCCACCGAGGAAGCCTTCGCCACGCGCGCGCAGATCGATGTGTATCTGCGCATGGTCAGAGACGGGACGGCCGATCGGGGCATGGTGTCGCTGTGGGGGTTTTATGCGCAGAGCCGCTCCGAACGCGCGACGCAGATCATCGAACGCCTCTTGGACCTGGGCGAACAGCGCATTCGCCATATGGACGAAACGGGTATCGACAAGGCCGTCCTGGCGCTCACCTCGCCGGGCGCGCAGCCGCTGCGCGACCTCGCCGAGGCCAGGAACATCGCACGCCACGCCAATGACTTTTTAGCCGAGCAGGTCGCCGCGCGACCCGACCGCTATGTCGGCTTGACGACGGTCGCGCCGCAAGATCCACAGTGGTCCGCCTTGGAAATTGCGCGCGGCGCGACGCTCGGCTTCAAGGGCGTGCAGATCAACAGCCATACCCAGGGCGAGTATCTGGATGAACCGAAATTCGATCCCATTTTCCGGGCGCTCGCCGATACCGGCCAGCCGCTCTACATTCACCCCGCAACACCGCCGGACTCCATGATTGGGCCGATGCTCGAGGCGGGACTCGACGGGGCCATCTTTGGATTCGGCGTGGAAACCGGCATGCATTTGCTGCGCCTCATCACCACCGGCATTTTCGATCGCTATCCGGATTTGCAAATCATGGTCGGTCACGCCGGCGAGGCGCTTCCGTACTGGGCTTACCGGCTCGACTATATGCATCAGGCAGGCGTACGCTCCAAACGCTACGCGCGGTTGCAGCCGCTCAAGAAAACCATTCTCGAGTATCTTCGCTCCAATGTACTCATCACCACCAGCGGCATGGCGTGGGCGCCGGCAATCCTATTCGCACAACAAGTCTTGGGCGAAGACCGCGTGATGTATGCGATGGACTACCCTTATCAATACGTGGCGGACGAAGTGCGCACGCATGACCTGCTCGACATTCCGATTGAAACCAAGCGCAAGCTGATGCAGACGAATGCGGAGCGTTGGTTCAAACTGTGAGTCCGCTGTCGGACACGCGGTAGCGCCAAATAACGAGGGTCTTGGATGGTGAAGCAAAAAGAGACGCTGACGATCACGACCCCGCACGTTGCGGGGGATGAGGATATTGGGGAAATCCGCAACATTGTCGGATTTCATATCCGCTTGGCGTACGGCGCGGTGTACCGGCACTTCAGTGAGACCTTCGCAGATCTGGACCTCACCCAGAAGCAGGTGTCGGTGCTTTGGCTGGTGGATGACCATCCGGATATCGCGCAAACCGACCTCTCCAATCGCATGCGAATGGATCGCGCCACCACCATGGCGATCGTCAATCGGCTCGAGTCCCGCCGCTATCTGGTGCGCGGCAAGTCGATCAGCGACGGACGCAAGCAGACGCTCAATCTGACTCATTTGGGGCGCAAAGCACTGGTCACGGCCAAGGCGGCGATCCGTCAGCACGAGCACTGGCTCAAATCGCGTTTTACGGCGCGAGAAGTTGCGAAATTAATCGAGCTGCTGACCCGAATTCACGAGTAGCGAGCTGTAGCGGCAGACGGGGACTCAGGGCGCATTCTCCAGCACCAGATGACCCACCGCGGTATTGGACGCCGGCACGTGGTAGAAGCGGTGGCGCACCGCGACCCGCTCGTGCAGCGCGCCGCGCATGATCAGCCACATCACAAGTTCAATGCCCTCCGAGCCAGCCTCGCGCAGGTACTCGAGATGCGGCACACGGGATAGGCCGTCGGGGTCCGCGATGAGGCGGTCCAAGAAGGCGTTATCCCAGGGTGAATTGATCAGACCGGCCCGGGGACCTTGCAGCTGATGACTCATGCCGCCCGTGCCCCAAATCTGCACGTTGAGATCTTCGTCGAAAGACTCGACCGCCCGCCGTATCGCCTTGCCGAGTTCAAAACAGCGCCGGCCCGAGGGCGGCGGATAGAGCAATACATTGACTGCCAGCGGAATCACTTTCACCGGCCAGGCTTTGGGTTGCCCGAATAGGAGCGACAAGGGCACGGTCAAGCCATGGTCCACATCCATGCGATTAACAATGGTCAGATCGAAGTCTTGCTCGATCACCGACTGCGTCACATGAGCGGCGAGCTCGGGATGACCTTCCACCGTCGGGACGGGACGCGGACCCCAGCCTTCGTCCGCCGGCGCGTAGTGATCGGCGCAGCCGATGGCAAAGGTCGGCACGATGTCCAAACTGAACGCGCTGGCGTGATCGTTGTAAACCAGGATCACGACATCGGGGGTATGCGCCGCCATCCATCGTTTGGAGGCCTCATATCCTGCGAACAGCGGGCGCCAGTAGTCGCTGCCGGTTTTCTGATTGTCGATAGCGGCGCCGATGGCCGGAACGTGCGAGGTCGCGACACCCGCGGTAATGCGTGCCATTTGAAATTTTCCCCTAGGCTCAGTTGGCGCCGGGCGGCCGCCCGCCATTGGCCATCATCTGCGCATATTGCTCTTGGCTCATACCGGTCATGGTGCACACTGCATGCTGAACGCTCTTGCCGTCCGTGGAAAATATCTTGGCGAGAAAGAAGATATTGCCGCCCAGCGAAATCAGCCGGTTATAGTCGCGGGCGATCACGCTGCGCCGCTGTTCAGGCGTCATGGGCCATTCCTCCAGATACGCGGCTTCGTCGGCTTTGAAGCGCGCGCGATTTTCCGCCTTCATGAGCGACATGCAGAATTGGTTCAAGTGGTAGCCTTTGCGGGCCTGATCCAAATCGAAAATCGTCGTGCTGGGTATATCGGCATAGGGTTTTTCCAAAGCCATAAAAGAATCCTCAGCGCCCATTGCGAAACGCGTCGACTGCTCTCGTCATAGCACGTAGTCGGTCTGCTGCGTGACATAGTGGATGAAAAAATCCAACGCCGATGCATCGGCCATGGCGCTTGGATTGGCCGCCTTGGCGGGCGCGACCCCCATCAGTATCCGGCGCACCGGGACTTCCATTTTTTTGCCCGTCAGGGTGTAGGGAATCGAAGGCACTTCGTAGATTTTATCGGGCACATGGCGCGCGGTGTATTCACTGCGCAGCAGGCCGCGAATCCGCGCCTCGATCCCGGCGTCCATCTTCGTGCCCGGCGAGAGCTTGACGAACAACGGCATGAAGAAGCCGCCGTCGCGCAGGTCAAGGTTGACGATCAGTGAATCCTGCACGTCGCTCAGCAAGGCCAGGGTGCGATAGATCTCCGCGGTGCCGATGCGGACGCCGTAGCGGTTGAGCGTGGCATCGGAGCGTCCCAGCACCACGCTTCTGCCGTCCGCTTTGATCTTGAAAAAATCTCCGTGCCGCCAGATCCCGGGATAGTCTTGAAAATAGGTCTCTTGATAGCGCCGATCACCGGGGTCATTCCAAAATTGCAGGGGCATGGAGGGCATCGGCTCCGTAATGACCAATTCGCCCACTTGATCGATGATGCTCTGGCCGCGCTCGTCAAATGCTTTGACGCTGACGCCGAGCGAGGGCGCTTGAATCTCGCCCGCATGGACCGGCAGGGTGGGGACGCCCCCGACGAATCCGGTGCAGCAATCGGTTCCGCCGCTGCCGTTCGCGACCCATAAATCCGATTTTACGTTGCGGTAAAACCACCCCATGCAGTCAGGCGTTGCCGGTGAGCCCGCCAGGCTGATGGTGCGAAGCTGGGAAAGCCGATAGCGCTCCCCCGGCACAATGCCGGCGCGGGCCAGCTGATCGACATAGGTCGGGCTCGCGCCGAAGAGGGTCGCGCCGGCCGCATCGGCAATTTGCCACAAAATGTCGGGCTGTGGATAAGCGGGGTGACCGTCATAGAGGATGGGAACCGCGCCGGTCAGCGGCGTACTGGTGAGGAAGTTCCACAGCATCCAGCCGCTGGTGGTGAAGAAGAAGAGACGATCTCCTGCATGAAGGTCGAAGTGAAAAGTCGCATTCTTCAAGTTCTCGAGCAGGATGCCGCCATGGCCGTGCACGATGGCCTTGGGCAGGCCCGTGGTACCCGATGAAAACAGTATCCACAGCGGATGATCGAAGGGAACCTGTTCGTAGCGAAAGTCGGCCGCGCTGATCTGCGGTCCCTGCATGAACGAATTCCAGGGAACTGCCGACGGGCTCGGCATGTCGGCGCGTTCGGCGTCGAGGTACGGCAAGCAGACGATGTGCTGCAGATCGCTGAGCCCGCCAATAATGCGGCGCAACTCTTCGCGGCGGTCAATGGCCTTTCCGCCGTAACGATATCCATCAACGCAAAAGAAAACCTTGGGTTTTAGCTGGGCGAGCCGGTCGAGCGTTCCACGTTCGCCAAAATCGGGAGAGCAACAGGCCCATATCGCCCCGACCGCGGTGGTTGCGAGCATAGCGACCAGGGTCTGCGGAATGTTCGGCATCCAGGCCACGACCCGATCCCCGGGTGCCACGCCGATTGCCCGCAGGCGCGTGGCCAGCGTGCGGACCTCGGATCCTAAGTTCTGCCAGCTGACCGGCTCGAGCGGGTGGTTCTCGCTCGCGAACAAGACGGCATCGCCGCCTTCGCGCTCCCGCCGCAGCACATGTTGCGCATAGTTGAGTCTCGCCCCCGGAAACCATTGGGCGCCAGGCATGTTGCGCCGGGCAAGCACGCAGCGCGGGGGCGCCGAGCAGTCGATGTGAAAATATTCGAAAAGCGCGCCCCAAAACCCCTCCAAGTCCTCGACGGACCAGCGCCACAACGCGGCATAGTCGTCGAACCGCAATCCGCGTTCATGTTCCAGCCACTGCGACAATGCCGTCACATTGGCAGCGCGAATGCGCGCGGCGCTCGGGCTCCAAAGTAGTTCTCCGGGTTGCATGCCTGTTATTGACGGGTACGCCAACCATCGTGATAGGCCTCGCGCGCGTCCCGGGCATACGGCGTTGGCGATACTTTGACGCGAATCTCAACTTGCCCGTGCGGTTCGACGGTGGGCTTGCCGGTGCCGCCGCCTTCCTCGCCCCACACGAGCGTCAACACATCGCCGATCTGAATGTCGGGATCCACCACACCCAAGGACAACACAGTTCGTTCGTTGTAGCTGTAGCCGCCGAACATGGAGAATCCCGCGAGTGTGCCGTTGCGCAATATCTGGTCGAACGATGAGGTCGCGTAATTGCAATTGGGAAAGTCAAAATACTTCAGGTTCGCCTCACCGGGAGCGAGCAGCGATGCGAAGATCTTCAACACGTCCTGCGGATTCCAAGCGAAGGTCACCTTCTTGCGGTGCGGCGCGCTCGCCATCTTCTCGAGCGCCTCGCGGCCGATGAAATCGTGATCAAACTTGACCAGGTGGCCATAACCCAGTGCATAGGGTGTGAGGTAATAATCTTCAATGCGCTTTGACACATAGCTGCCGCCGATCGAGGCCGTGCCTTCGTAGCCGCCCGCCGGCAGCCATTCACGGTACGTTTTCATCTTCTCGCCGGTGTAGACGGCCGGCAGCGGCGAGGGAATCCAACCCGACTCGAGCGTGTTGCTCGAATAGCAGCGCGCACCGGCCTGCGCCAGGCCAAATTCCTTCCCGGCCGCTACGATCGTTTCGCGAATTTCGTCGTATTCATCATAGGGACCCCAAATCTCGAGCCCCGGTGCCCCTGCCATGCCATGGCGCAGACACCGCACCTTGCGGCCGTTGACGTTGATCGCATCCATGTTAAAGAACTTGACCTCCGGAAGAGGACCGCCATGGAGTTTCTCGAGAACCTGGGTCGCATTCGGACCCTGGATCTGGAAGCGGTAGTGGCGGCGCACGACCGGCTTGCCGCGAGGGTGGGAGGGCGAGCGATCATCGCGAACCAGGTCGACTCGATAGCCGCCGGTCTGACCTTGAAATTGAATCCAATTTACGGTGGGGGTTCGGCCGACGAAGAGGAACTCGTCGCGGTCGAGATAAAACAGAATGCCGTCACCGATCACATAGCCCTCGTGGCTGCAGGGCACCATTTGCTTCGCCTTGTTCGGCGTGAAGTTGGCGAAGCTGTTGATGGTGAGGGCGTTCAGCATCCGGAATGCGTCAGGTCCCTTGACCGTCATCTCGGCCATATGGTGCGATTGATCGAAGAGCACCGCGGTTTCCCGCCAGCTGCGCTGTTCCATGCGCCAGTTGCTGAACTCGCTCGGAACGACCGGATAGACATATGCACCGATTTGCGAGTTGCGCAGCAAGCGCACGGTGTCGCCCGTCCTCGCCAACAGACTTTCCAGATTCTCTTGACTCATGCCAGCCTGCCTCCTGTGAAACCCGCGAACCTTCGAAAAACAGCCGCCTTCACAGCCAGACCGCGGGCACGTCCGATTTTCCACCCGGCGTGTCCCCAACGCCACCGGCGGGGCTTGAATAATGAATTAGTACGTGTAACATACAATTAATCGCGGCGAAAAAAAAGCGGCGTTGGCCAACGAGTGCAGAAATAGAGCTGATTGCTTAGGAGCCGCGCATGCTGGCCGATCTGTTGCGAAATTACTCCGCGGAGGTCACCTGCGGCGATGGAAAGTCCATCCGCGCCGCCCAATCGCTCATGGCGCCGGGCTCGGAGGTGTTTGTCACCTCGTTGCCCTCGGACAAAGTCGAGCGCAGCGTCGCGGTTGCCGCCGAACTGCGCAATGCAGGGCTGGTTCCCGTACCGCATGTCGTCGCGCGCAACATCGCCGGTCGGACTGATCTGGAGACCCTCTTGCGGCGCCTGACCATCGAAGCCAGGGTCGATCGGGTGCTCATTCTCGGCGGCGACCGGCGCGAGCCGAGCGGCGAGTTCGAGTGTAGTCAACAGCTGCTCGAGACAGGATTATTCGACGCCTTCGGCATTCGCAAGATCAAGTTGAGCTGGTATCCCGAGGGGCATCCACGCATATCGGATTCGGAACTCGCCAAGGCGCGTGCCGCCAAACTTCGCATCGCGGCAGCTCGCGGTTTCGAAGTGGAACTCGTCAGCCAATTCTGCTTCGAGTCGACGCCGATTATTGCAAGTGCGAGACAGCTTCGGGCGGAGGGCATTCAAGTACCCCTGCGAATCGGCGTCGCGGGTCCCGCGAGCCGCGCCTCGCTGTTGAAATACGCCATGATCTGCGGCGTCGGCGCCTCGGTAAGAGCTCTCAAGGAGCGGCCGGGTGCGCGAACATTGCTCAGCAGCGAAACACCGGAGCGTCTGTTGCGCGAGGTGGCCCATGCCCAGGCCGAGGAGCCCGGTCTCGGCATGCACCGCGTGCACTTCTTTACCTTTGCATCGCTCGCTTCAACCATTCAGTTCGTGGAACAACATGCCGCGCAGAGACTTCATGCGTGAACCTGCGCACAAGACCGCTCCCGCGAACCCTTGATCGGGCTGCAGCCCTTGATCGGGCTGCAGCAAGGCTTGATCGGGCTGCAATCCAATATTCGCTTGTAGAAATCGGCATTTGCGGGTAAACCACACGCAGGCAGCGCCTGCGCGCAACTGCTAATAAAAACATGCGAGGGACCCATGGTTTTTCATACCTCGAAGCACAAATATGTCCAGGCCGTGGTCATCGCCCTGAGCATGAGCGGCGGGTTCGCCGCTTGCATCACACCCGCATGGGCGGCCGGCAAAGAGCCGCTCAGGATCGCCGTCATCGCCGAGGCACAGTCGGTGGCCGGTTCATCGATCCCGGGCGCAGTCCAATTGGCGGCCGACGAAATCAATGCCAAGGGCGGCGTCGACGGCCGAAAGATCGAGATCACAACGTACGACAATCACTCCTCGGCGGCCGATTCGGTGCGGGCTTTTCAACGGGCGGTCAGCGAGGATCACGCCAATGCCGTGATCGCCAGTTACGTCAGTGAAGTGGTGTTGGCCTTGGAGCCTTGGGCCGCGCGGCTGAAGACCGTGATGATTACGCCGGGCGCCGCGTCCGATGTCATCACCCAGAACATCGCCAAGGACTATGACTCGAACAAGTACACCTTTCACGGCTATCTGACCTCGAGCGCCATGGGCAGCCTGATTTGCGATGCCGCCAAGGATATGGCCGTCAAAGCGCTAAAGATGAAGTCGGCGGTGATCATCAGCGAGGACGCCGCGTGGACCACGCCCCTGGACGACAGCTACCAGCAATGCCTGCCGGCGGCGGGGATCAAGGTTTTGGACCATATCCGTTTTTCCCCCGATACGACGGACTTCACGCCGATCTATAACAAGGTCGAAGCTCTGAAACCCGACGTGATTGTCACCGGCTGGTCGCATGTCGGCGTGCAGCCGACGGTGCAATGGCAGAGCCAGCAAGTGCCGATTCCGATTATCGGGCGTTCCAGCCAAGCGACCAATTCAGCTTTTTGGAAGGACACCAACGGCGCGGCCGAAGGCGTGATTTTCTGGGACCTCAACGGCCCCAACGTGGCGGTGACGCCGCGTAGCGTCCCGTTCGCCGAAGCCTATAACAAAAAGTTCGGCAATTACCCGTCCTATTGCGGCTACACCGCTTACGATGAGGTTTATTTCATTGCGGAAGCCGCCCACCGCGCCGGATCATTGGACAGCGACAAGTTGGTGACGGCGCTCGAGCAGACCGATTTTGTGGGGACGGTCGGTCGCGTTCAATTTCTCCCCAAGGGCGACCCCCATGTGCATGGGCTGCGCACCGGCGGCAGTGGCATCAAGGGTTTGGTGATGCAATGGCAGAAAGGCAAGCTGGTGACGGTGTGGCCGTCCGATCTGGCCAATGGTCAGATGACTTTTCCGTCTTTCGTCAAACTGCCCCGTTGAGTTAGTTTCGTTCGGCAGCACAGGGACCCGACATTCTCGCGCTCCAGATCCTAATCGACGGCTTCGCGATCGGGGCGTTGTATGCACTGGGCGCCACCGGATTTACGCTGATCTTCGGCGTCTCCGGTGTGCTCAATCTGTCGCATGGCGCACTGATGGTGGCGGCCGCGGTGGCTGCCTGGGCGGCCAATAGCGCGCTGTCCGCGGGCAATTTTGGCGGCGCCGCCGTGGGCATCATGACCAGTCTGGTGCTATCACTGATCACTTATGGCCTGATTGTTCGGCCCATTCAGAAGTCCACGGCGATTCGCAATGAAGAGCGGGAAATCTTCATCCTGACCGCGACCCTGCTGTGGGGGATCATGATCCAGGAACTCATCGCCTTCTTTTTCACCAACAACGCCAAAACCGTTCTGCCCATTTTGGTCGGTGTGGTCTCGGTTCTCGGTGTGCGCACGCCGAGGAATGAAATTTTTACCGCGCTGATCTGCTGGCTGGTGATCGGCGCCCTGTGGCTGTTGGTCAATCGCACCCGCATCGGCAAGTCGGTGCTGGCGGCCTCGATGAATCCGCGCGGCGCCACCTTGCTCGGTGTCGAGCTGTCCCGAATCTATGTCCTCGTCTGGGCGATCTATGGCGTCCTGGCGGGCATCGCCGGCGTTCTGCTCGGCATGTTCCTCGGCGTATCCTCCTATTCGGTAGGTCCGCTCACCGCCAGCGCCTTCACGATTGTCGTATTGGGCGGTTTGGGCAGTGTCACCGGCTCATTGCTGGCGGCCTTTGTCGTCGGCTATCTGGAAACCATCACCGCCTATCTGATATCGCCGGCGTATCGCTTTTTCCCCTCCCTGTTTCTGTTGCTGCTGGTGATGTACTTACGGCCCCGCGGCTTGCTGGGGCGACGCTGAATGATGCCCGCCACTTTGCGCACGCCGCAGATTCTGACGATTGCCGTCATTTTCGCGATCGCCACGCTGCTGCCGCTGGGCGTTTCCGGCTACGTCTTGGGCCTGCTGACGGTCGCCTATTATTTCGGCGTGTTTTCCATGGCTTGGGACTTGTTGTTTGGTTTCGCCAATGAGGTCAATTTCGGACCGACTTTTTTGGTCGGCCTGGGCGCCTATACCGCCGGCATCTTGGACAATCGCTATGGCCTGCCGATCCCGGTCTGCGTTGCGTTAGGGACGCTTGCCGCCGTGGTGGGCGGAGTCGTGTTGGCTTTGCCCGCGTTGCGCATGTCCGGGCCGTATTTCGGGCTGACGACCCTGGTGGCAGTGCTGCTCTTGCAGAATCTCGTCATCGTATTCGCCGGGCTGACGGGGGGTGAGATCGGACTGACCGTACCGGACGTGATCTCGATCAGCGGCCCGGTCAATTATTGGATTGCGCTGGCCTTCATGGTGGCGAGCGGCAGCGTTCTGTATGTGTTGTCGCGCTCGGCGGCGGGACTCATTTTACAGGCCAGCGGTCAGGACCGGATTCAGGCCGGGGCACTCGGCTTCAACGTGGTCAAACACAAACTCTTTGCTTTCTTCGTCAGCGCGCTATTTTCCGGCCTGGCCGGCGCGCTCCTGGTGTTCTATCTCGGCACCGCCTCGGTCGGCACATTGATCGACATCACGGTCGGGGTGCAAATCATCATCGCCGCGATCCTCGGCGGCCGGCGCACCATTATCGGCGCCGCCATCGGCGCCATTTTTCTGATCGCCATGGCCGAGGCCTTGCGCTCCACCGGTGAACTCGCCACTTTCATCGTGTCCGCCATCGCGTTATTGGTGGTGATGCTGTTTCCCAACGGCTTCATGGGCATGCTGTCGCGCCGGCATCGATGAACGAGGCGCGTCAAGCTCTGGTCGAGGTGCGCGGGCTCACCAAGAAGTTCGGCGGCTTGGTGGCGGTCAATCAGCTGGATTTTTCGCTGCGGCCCGGCGAGATCCTCGGTTTGATCGGACCGAATGGATCCGGCAAATCGACCGCACTGAAACTCGTAATGGGTATCGAACATCCGAGCAAGGGCTCGGTGCTTCTGGATGGGGTGGAAGCCGCGGGTTTGCCCGCCCATCGCATCGCACGCATGGGAGTCGGCTTGGTGTTCCAGCATTCTCGGCCCTTGGAACGCCAGACGGTGCACGAAAATATCATGCTGGGCTTACTGCCGGACAGCCTGATCAAACTTCGAATCAGCAAGCACATCAGAGAGCGGGCACGCGACATTGCCGCACAGGTCGGTCTGGAGGCGGTGCTCGAGCGCCGGCCCTCGACCTTGCCTTTTGCCGATCTGCGGCGCTTGGAACTGGCCAAGGCCATCGCGCGCGATCCCCGCATCATTCTGATCGACGAACCGTTCGCCGGTTTGACAATGGCAGAGGCGGCCGTGTTTTCCGATCTGTTCGCCGGATTTAGGCGCAATGGCAAGGCGGTGCTCCTGGTCGATCACAATGTGAAGAGCGTGGCGGCGCTGGTCGACCGGGTGATTGCGCTCTATTTAGGCGAAAAAATCGCCGAAGGAAGCGCGGCCGAGGTGATGGCCGACGAAACCGTGCGCCGCGTCTATCTGGGCGGTTCAATCGAGACGGCGGCGCGGCCCGAATCGAGTTTCGCCGATCGCGAGACACCGTTGCTCGACGTGCGGGATCTCAGCGTGTTCTATAACAAAGCGCAAGCGCTCGAGAAGGTGTCGCTGCATGTGCATCGACGCGAATTCGTTTCCGTGATCGGCATCAACGGCGCCGGCAAGACGACGCTGTTCAACGCCATTTCCGGCCTGCTGCCTTATCAAGGAAATATTTTGTGGCAAGGGGCGCCGCTGGCGCGAGTCTCGCCCGCCAGGATTGTCCGCAGTGGTGTTGTGCAATGTACCGAGACTCGCGATCTGTTCGGCGAGATGAGCGTGCGTGAAAATCTCGATATGGGGGGCCAACATCAAAGCAAAGCGATGGCCGATGATCGCCTCGCGTGGCTGTTCGACCTGTTCCCGATCCTAAAATCGCGCCAGCGCCAACATGCGGCGACCTTGTCAGGCGGCGAGCAACAAATGCTGGCCATCGCCCGCGCGCTGATGACCAATCCGCGGTTGCTGATCTTAGACGAGCCGACCATGGGTCTTGCGCCGATCGTTCTCGAACAATTGTCAAAAGCGCTGGAGACCTTGCGGCAAACCACGGAGATCACGGTGCTGCTGGGTGAACAGAATGTGACTTTCGCCCTGCCGCATGCCGATCGGGTCTACGTGCTCGATCACGCCCGCATCACTTGGGAGGGTGGACCGGATCGCTTCGCGCGCGAGGCGGGGAGTGGATATCTCTAAGCGATAAGTTTGTGGCCGTCAGTTAACTGCGTTCAAGCCAGGCGCTCGCCGGGGACGTTATATCTTCGGGAAGGATCGGCGCTCACGGGAATGGGGGACGGCATTGGAGCAGGCAATCGCAAGGCGCAAGGCAATTCACGGCGGCACGGCCGGGCTTTGGCGCTGTGTGCTGCTTCTTCTGGGCGGCTGGCCCGTGGTTTGGCCAGGCATTTTGCAAGCGCAAAGCGTGCAAGTCAGCCGGCAGGTCGCAACGGCGGCGCGCACGGCGCGCGCGGCGCACCCGGCGCCTCCCGAGCAAAGCCTGGCGACCATACCGTTTGAGCTTTATGGCAATCAGATCTTTGTTCGGGTGCGCGTCAATCACTCAGACCCATTTTGGTTTGTTGTGGACAGCGGCGCAGGCGGTTGGATCGTCGATCGCGCGCACGCCGTTCGCCTCGGGCTGCACTTGGAACAGGAAACGGCGCAAGGCACCGGCGCCGGCAGCGGCACCTACGATGTCTCCTATGTAAAGGACGTCAGCTTTTCCATCGCGGAGTTTGCCATCCCGGTAGCGCTCATCGGCGTCATTGATCTGAGCAACAACCGCTCACAAATCGGCCGGGAGATAGAAGGACTCGTTGGCTACGACTTCTTCGAGAAATACGTTGTCGAAATCGATTACGGAGCGAAGATCATTCGGCTGTTTGATCCGAAGGCCTACCGTTATGCCGGAGCGGGCGAGACCATTCCCATTACAGTGGACCGAGAAGCGAGAAATCCGTTTCTCATGGCAGAAATCACCGTACCCGGCGCCGCTCCTCAATTGAGAAAGCTGCTGATCGACACCGGCTCCAACGACACCCTTGACGACGCTTTCGTGGCCAAGTCCACGGGGCCACAGCGCGAGATCGTCAGCGGCGTCGGCCTCGGCAAAGAGTTCAAGAGCACGGTGGCCAGGGTGTCCAAGCTGAGGCTCGGCGCGGTGTCGTTCGAGAATGTCTATGCCGGAGCGGGCGGGGTGCCGCTGATTGGCGGTGAAATCTTGAGGAGATTTACCGTCATTTTCGACTATGCGCACGAACACCTGATCTTGGAGCCCAATCAGCACCTTGGGGATGCGTTCCTTTGGGATGCGAGCGGCCTCCTTTCGTTGCGTCTCGCGCCGCAGTCCGGGAAGATTTTGATTAACAGTGTTCTGCAAGGTTCGCCGGCGAGCGAAGCGGGGCTGCGCGAGGGGGATTTAATTCAATCGATTGATGGCCTGCCCTCGGAGCACTTTACCCTTCACCAAGTGCAAAATATTTTCCTGCGCGTGGGCGCGGAACATCACCTAACGGTTCAGCGCGGCAAGCAGATATTGCAAGTCGACATCAGGCTCAGAAATCTGTTCTAGAAAGATCCTCAGCCGAATGCTCGATTCAGGTCCGCTGCAACTCGCCTCAGTACGTCGGGCCACTCGCCGCGGGTCACTTGCCGGTAGAGCGTGGCTGAGGCATACCACGGGCTGTCGCTCCGCTCCAACAGCCAGCGGCAATCGGCGTTGAAGGGCAACAAAATCCAGGTCTTCCGTCCCAGCGCGGCACTTAGGTGGGCGACGCTGGTATCGACGCTGATGACGAGATCCAGCCCCTCGCAAAGCGCGGCGGTCTCCGTAAAATTCAAGTCCTGCGACAGGCTCAAGCGCAGGGATCGCGTCGCGACCAGGCGTTGTTCCGATTCGTTCAGGTCCTTTTGCAGACTCACATACTGATAGCAATGCGGAAGATGCTGGAGCAATTGCGCCAGCGCCACGCTGCGTGCGCGGTCAATCGGGTTGTCGGGGTCGCCGCGCCACACCAGGCCGATGCGGGGCTTCGAGGACTCGCCCAACTTCGCGCGCCAGCGCGCCACGCTCGCGCGCGGTGCGCGCAGATATTTTCCGGCCGCAAGGGAGGCGAGTTCGATCCTGAGCGCCAACGGCAAGCTCAGCAACGGGCAGTGCACTTCGAAGGGCGGCGCCGGCTGCGTGTCGGCGAATACCTGCGACACCCCGTCGAGCGGCTCGAGTATTTCGACGAGCGCCGCTTGCACCTGCAGCAGCACGGTGGCGCCCCGGTCGCGCACACCTCTGGCCAAGCGGCAGAACTGCAGCGTGTCGCCCAGTCCCTTTTCTGAATGGAGCAAGATCGTTTTGCCGGCAATATCTTCGGCACCCAGCCAGAGCGGCTGCGAAATGCCTTTGCGCTCCTGCATGGCGCGACCTTGCGGCGTCTTCCAGCGCCACTCGAACTCCCGCCAGCCGCGGACGAAATCGCCCTGCGACAGCCAAACGATGGCGCGCCCGAGGTGCGCCTCGACATGGGCCGGGTCGATCGCAATCGCCCGATCGAAATTTGCCAGTGCCTCGTCCAACCGGTTCAACGCGGCGAGCGAGGCGCCCCGATTCGAATACCCATCGGCAAATCCCGGCTGAATGGCGATGACTCGATCGTAACTGACGATGGCGCGTTCGAATTCGCCCCGTTGAGCCGCGATGAGCGCCAGCAACGCCAGTGCCTCAAAGCGACCCGGCGTCTCTCGCAGCAACGCCTCGCACAGCGCACCCGCATCATCAAGCCGGCCTTCGCGATGTAAGATCTGCGCTTGCTGCATTGTGGAGACCAAATGCCTCACCTTCTCTTGCTGCGATCGATCGATGACGAGGATAACCTGCCGTGACCGACGACGCATTGGAGCGCGCCCGGCAGCTGAGCCGGGTTGGAGATGATGTGGCCGCCCGGCAGGCCTACATGGCCGTGCTGCGCGATGATCCTACCAATGCGTATGCGCTCATTGAACTTGGAAATCTGGCGTTGGCGGGCGGCTTTCGTTCCGCCGCGAAGACCGCGTACGCCGAGGCGATAAAACATCATCCGGCCAATCCGGTCGCCCGGGTGAATCTTGCCAACTTGCTGCGCGTCGACAATGATTCGGCGGCCGCGAAATTGCAGTATGAAGCGGCGTTGGCAATTGATGCGCAGCTGCACGAAGCTCATCAGGGAATGGCGTGGGCGCTGAAGGACGTCGACCCCGACGCCGCCGAAAGACACTTGCAAATGGGATTTGTCGGCCACGCTTTGGTCACCAAACCGTATCGCGGCGCCCACGAGGGTATGCCGCTGTTGCTGCTGGTGTGCGCGCGCGGCGGCAATATTCCGACCGACCTGTGGATCCATGATCGGCGCTTCACCATCCACGCCCTATACCCGGAGTTTCACGACCCCCGCGTCGCGCTGCCGCCGCACGCTCTGGTGGTCAATGCGATCGGCGATGCGGATCTTTGCGCCGCAGCCTTGTCGCGTTGCCAGGATGTGCTGGCCCACAGCCGCGCGCCGGTCATCAATCGTCCGATGCGGGTACAGGCTACCGGACGCGCAGAAATCGCGCGCCGGCTCGGCGCAATTCCCGGTGTCATTGCGCCCAAGATCGACACTCTGACGGCGGCTGCCATCCGCGAGGCCGGCAATCTGAAGTTTCCGCTGCTGCTGCGAAGGCCCGGCTTTCACACCGGCGAGCATTTTCATTACGTCGAAAATCGCAATGAGCTGCCCAACGCCCTTGACTCGCTGTCGGCTGCGGAAAAATTGCTCGTGATCTCCTATCTGGATGCACGCCGGGCGGATGGTATGTCGCACAAGTATCGCGTGATGTTCATCGATGGCGTCATGTATCCCCTGCATTTGGCCATTTCTCCCAACTGGAAAATACATTACTTTTCCTCTGCGATGGCACGATACCCCTTGTTCCGGGAGGAAGAGCGGCGCTTTCTCGAGGATATGCCGGCCGCCCTCGGCGCGACCGCGATGAGTGTGTTGCGGCAGATTTGTACGACCTTGGACCTCGAATACGCGGGTATCGATTTTGCACTTGCCCCGGACGGTTCGATTCTGCTGTTCGAAGCGAACGCGACCATGGTGGTGTTCCCCCCGAGCTCAGATCCCATGTGGGACTACCGCCGTCGCGCGGTCGACAATGTGCTCGAGGCTGCGCCGAGGATGCTCTTGAAGCACGCGACGATGGGGCGATCCTGAAGGAGACCCCGGCGTACGCTAGCCGCTCGATGGTTCAAGCCGCAGCACGTGCCCGTCATTTTCATCCGTGCAGACATACAGGTAGCCATCCGCCGGCGCGCGGACGTCGCGAATTCGCCAGTTAAGATCGTTCAGCAATTGCTCTTGATCGACGACATTGCCGTGCTCATCCAGATGCACGCGGCGCAAATGTTTGAATGCCAAAGCCCCCACGAAAAGATCGCCCCGCCATGCCGGAAACTTATCACCGCGATACATCGCCAGTCCCGACGGCGCGATCGATGGTGTCCAGTAAATCACCGGCTGCTCCAGTCCGGGGCGCTGCGTGTAAGGAGAAACATACGCGCCCGAATAGTCCATGCCATACGTGATCACCGGCCAACCGTAGTTCCTGCGCGCCACGATAATGTTCAGTTCATCGCCGCCGCGCGGACCATGCTCCGTTTCGTACAGCCGCCCGCTCGGAATGTCGAAGATCAGGCCTTGCTCGTTGCGATGGCCCCAGGTATAGATTTCCGGACGGACGGACGCCTGTCCGATGAAGGGATTGTCCTGCGGCACGCTGCCGTCCTCGTTCAAGCGGACAATTTTCCCCAGATCGGAGGTCAAGTCCTGCGCCTTCTCGCGATATTCGAATCCCTCGCCGATGGTGAGCGCGAAGGTTCCGTCGGGGAGGAACGCCAGGCGCCCGCCGTAGTGGTTGTCGGTATCCTTCAGAGGCATCGCCTTGAAGATCACTTTCAAGTCTTGCAGCGAGCTGCCGTCGAAGCGGGCGCGCGCCACTTGGGTGCCATTGGCTGCCTTGGTGCCGGCCGCATAGGTCAGAAAGACGATATTGTTCTGCGCGAAATTCGGGTGCAAAACAATGTCGAACAGCCCCGCTTGGCTACCCGTATGCACGGCAGGTACGCCGCCGATCGCCTCAGCTTGCAGCGAGCCGCCTTTGATGAGGCGCAATCGACCGACGCGCTCGGTCACCAGGATCGACCCGTCCGGTAAAAACGCCATCGACCACGGATGATCCAATCCCTTCGCGATCTCGCTCACCTTGTAACCGGTCTTGATCACCTCGGCCGGCTGCGGCGGAGGCGGGACGGGGCGTACGGGGTCGGGGGCGGCGTCGGCCGTCGCGGTTGCGCAAAACGCGGCCGACATGACGATGAGAATTGACACAAATATGCCAATTCCATGGATAGAACGACTTATGATAGACACCCCCTCATGGCAGGACTTAGCGATGACACAGCCGTGGATAGGTCGAATGCTACGCCGGGTGGTCGCGTTTGTCGTTGCTGCTTGCGCGATGGTGCTGTTGGGTTCGGCGGCCCACTCTTATTTCGTCCAACGAGCCTGGTCCGGTGCGGCGGGTCACGCCGACGGCACGGCACCGGCCGGCATTCCATTCGCCGATCGCATCGCCTGGGCCGCCCATGATCTTGTCGGCATGATCGTGCCTTACTCCGCCGTGACCTCGATCGCCTTGTTTATCGCATTCTTGATTGCGGGCGCACTGGCCCGATTCACCGGTTCTCGCACGATCGTCTTTGGCGTCGGCGGCGCGTTGGCGCTCTTCGTATTGTTCACCATCATGCGGAATGTGCTGGGCACGGTGGGTATTTTCGGCGCGCGGGGGCCGGCCGGTCTCGCGGCGCAAATGGCGGTGGGCGCGATTGCAGGCGTGCTCTTCGCGCGGCTCACCGGTCCTCGCAACCTTCTCTCAAAATCATGAGGGCGAAAGACAAGGCATGAGAACCGGCTCTAAGGTTACCCGGCTGACAACGCTCCTATGCGCTGCCGCGATCATGGTCGGCTCCATGCAAGCCGCTGAAGCACGAACGCAAAAGCCGGCCCTGCACGCCCAGCACTGGATGGCGGTCACCGGCAAGCCGCTCGCCGCGACGGCCGGAGCCATGATCTTTCAGCAAGGCGGGAACGCGGTGGATGCGGCATGCGCAATGATCGCGGCGACCTCCACCATGTGGGACACGCTCTCCTGGGGCGGCGAGACCCAGGCGCTGATCTACAATCCGAACACCGGCAAGGTCATCGGTATCAATGCGCTCGGTGTCGCGCCCACCGGTGCAACACCGGAATTCTTTCACCAGAAGGGCATGAGCTTTCCGCCGGAGTTCGGCCCGCTTGCCGCCGTCACCCCGGGAACACCGGGGGGTCTGATGACCATGCTGGCTGAGTACGGCACCATGAGTCTTGCCCAGGTGCTGGCCCCGGCCATCCAGATGGCCGACGGCTATCCGATGGAGGCGGAACTGTCCAACACCATTGAGCATTACAAGGACAAGATTGCGCAGTGGCCCTATTCCAAGCGCACGATCCTCATTCATCCGGGCGAGGCGCGCGAGGGTCCGCAACCCGGCGAGATCTTCCACCAAGCAGAACTGGCCGCCACGCTGCGCAAGCTTGTCGAGGCGGAGCACAAAGCCCGAGCCGCCGGCAAGGATCGCAAGGCCGCCATCTATGCCGCGTACGATCGGTTCTACAAGGGCGATATTGCTCAGGAGCTGGTGCGCGGTACGCGCGAGCAGGGCGGTCTGTTCACCATGGAGGACCTGGCCGGATGGAAAGTCCATATTGAAGAGCCGGTGCACACCAACTACAAGGGCATCGAGGTCTACAAGCTCACCACCTGGCAGCAAGGTCCGGTGATGCTGCAGACTCTAAACATTCTCGAGAATTTCGATCTCAAATCGATGGGCTACGACAGCGCCCGCTACATCCACACGCTGTATCAGGCCATGAACCTGGCCTATGCCGATCGCGATTTCTACTACGGGGATCCCGCGTTCCCGCCGCAGTCGCCGATTCAAGGACTGCTGTCGAAGGACTATGCGCGCGATCGTGCCAAGTCGATCCAATTCGATCACAACGATCCGGATGTTCGCCCGGGCGATCCGTATCCGTACCAAGGCGGCAAGAATCCCTTCACGGCCATTCTGCAGAAGTGGCACAGCAAGATGCCATCTTCGGCCGCCAAAGCGGAGTGGAACCCGACGGCGCTGCTGGAATTCGACCGCACGTTCCGGCTCGGCACGACCAGCGTCGAGGCCACGGATGAAAAGGGCTGGGCCGTGTCGGTCACGCCGAGCGGCGGCTGGACTCCCGCCGTGATCGCAGGGCACACCGGCGTCGGCTTGAGCCAGCGCATGCAGAGTTTCGTGCTCGATGCGTCGGAGAATCCCTTCAATGTGCTGGAACCCGGCAAGCGTCCGCGTGCGACGCTGACGCCCACTCTGGCGCTGAAAGATGGCAAGCCGTTTCTCGTGTTCTCCGTGCAGGGCGGGGACACACAGGATCAAAACCTGCTGCAGTTTTTCCTCAACGTGGTCGAGTTCGGAATGACTCCGCAGGAAGCCACGGAGGCCGCCAACATCACCAGCTACCAGATGCGCGACTCATTCGGAGCGCACGAGTCCATACCCGGCCGCCTCACGGTGAATACCGCGACGCCGCCCTGGGTGCGCGAACAACTGGTGGGCATGGGCTACAAGCTCGATTTCGTGGAGCGCAGTTCGGGTCCGATCAACGCGATCGAGCTCGACCGCGCACACGGAACCATGTGGGGCGGATCCAGCAACCATGGCGAGGACTACGGCATCGGTTGGTGAGTGATTTTCGCTGCGGTTCGTCCAATATGGAAATCAGACGGCAAGGGCTTGATCGATTGCCGCCAGCAGCGCGCGCCATTCCTTCTTGGTATTCACCGGGTATCGAGCGAAATCCGCGTCCCTGAGGTCGGCAAACATCCCGGCAGGATCCTCATGAAAGTGAAGGAATGCCTTCGACTTTCGATAGAAAATCCCGAGCTTCTTTTCCTGGATGCCGTCCTTGACGCGGATTTGCTCCAGCAATTCGCTCAGCCCTTGCAATGCCGCCGCGCCTGCGTGCTTCATCGAAATGAACTCGCCGATATCCGCGCGCGCATTGATCCAGTTCCGCTGATTTATTTAATCGTGGCTGCACCGACTTTGCAAACCGCTTCGTCCTGCGACCCGGTACCGCCAGAGCAGCCGATCGCACCAATGATTTTCCCGCCTTCGACGAGCGGAATTCCACCGCGTGAGGCGATGATGCCATCGAGGGTGAGGGCGTAATAATTCTGCTTCAACTGGATGGCATCCTCGAATGCGCGGGTTTCACGCCGGAAGGTCGCGGCGGTCCGCGCCTTATGTTCTGAAACCGCGATCGAGGCGAGCTGTGCGCCGTCCATGCGCTGGAAGGCGACCAAGTTGGCGCCCGAGTCCACCACCGCGACGTTTAGTTTCCAGTGATGTTTCTTTGCTTCAGCGACCGCGGCTGCAATGGCCGCCTCGGCCCGGTCCAACGATATCGGTGCGCCATAGGGAACGTCGAACGGCATGTTTTCCGGGATGGCGTCCAGCGGATTTACCGCGGCCGGCGCCGGCGTTTGCGCCTCGCCCGCAAGGCTGATGCAAAATCCGCTCACGGCAAGCGCTACGGTCAGGAATTGAAGGCGCATCGAGGTTCTCCTTTTGTTCTGTCACAGGGTTTGGGGCGGGCGGCGCACCGAATACTCTCATCTATCGCTTCGTTCTTCAAAGATGACTTCTTGAGTCGCACCGCTCACTGGTCACAGCGTCTAGTTCGGATCCTGGGATGTGTCTGAACAGCCGCATCGCTCCACGGCAGTGTCGACCGCATACTTCGTGTGCACTACTTATCCGGGTAGGGCGTTCCATCCTTGCGTACGAAGCCGCCTGTGCGTACGAAGCGCATGTCGATATCCGAATACTCTCCTTCGTCTTGCGCTTTACGGGATCCCACTTCGAGCACGACCGCGTCGCGCGACGATCGATTTTGCAAGTGGTGCCCGTCTTTGACGCCTGCTTTGAATCCAGCGCTATCGCCGGCGCGCAGGGTTTCTTCCCCGGAATCGGTGATCAGAACCACCTCGCCGTCGACGACGAATACAAACTCATCCTCTGCCGCATGCCAATGCCGCTGACTGGACCAGGTGCCCGGCGGCAGGCGCATCAGATTGACTCCAAAGTCTGTCAGCCCGGACGTTTCTCCCAGCCTTTGCCGCGCGCGTGCAGCGCACGGCTTGTCGTACGGTGCCGGGTATCCCGAACCGACAACCACGGGCACGCTATTCAAATCAACTCGCTTCGGCATCGCCCGCCTCCTCGTTCAAGAATGTGAGTGAGCGGCAGTAGCCGCGAGGACCATCGCGCGCCGCTCGCCAATCGTAATTCGCCATAACAAGCGCTGATGGCCTTGATAACCGCCGGTCGCGGTATGCAGTACGCACCGATTGTCCCACAGGGTCAAAAGTCCGGGCGACCAGCGATGCCGGTAGATGAACTTAGGAAGGCTCTGGTGCGCGAAGAGTTCCGACAGCAGTGCGGTCGCTTCCGCCTCGCTCATCCCATCGATGCCGATGGTGTATCCCAAATTGACAAACAGGGCGGGGCGGCCGGTTTCTGAATGAATTCTCACCAACGGATGACGTTGTGTCGCCATCGCCCTTTCCGAATACCGGATGGCCATCGAGCGGCCTTTGTCGCGCTCGCCATAGACGCCGCCGGGAGAGTAGCTGCGGCGTGCCGAATGGATGCCCTGCAGATTCGCAATTTTGGCCTTCATGGTCGCCGAGAGAGCGTCGTATGCGGCGTACTGATTGGCGAAGAGCGTATCGCCTCCGACGGGCGGAATGACTTTACCGTACAGCAGCGTGCCGGCCGGCGAGGATTCGAGAAAACTCCAGTCGGAATGCCACGCCTCGGCGAATACCGGCGTCGTTTCATCTGCTTCGCGACGCACCTCGACGACCCGCGGATGACCTGGGATCGATGCAATGAAAGGATCATCACCATCCGGCCCGAGTGCGGCGGCGAACCGCTCCAAATCCGTGATTTTCAGCTCTTGGCCGCAGATGCCGATGACCTGATGTTTGAGCCAAGCCTCGCGGATGAGGTCGATTTCGGCCCGCGAATGCGCTTGTGAGAGGTCGGCGCCATAAATCAGCGCGCCACAGCTCGCTCCGGAAGGCTCGACGCGAAGCGTCACCGCGGTCTCCTTTTAGGTGCACGCGATGATCGTTCGGCATCGTTGGCTCGTCAACTGCCCCGATTCGAGATGCGAGAGCCAGTCACTGTGTGCCAGCCAGGAGGCGCCACGCGGCGTAGCGGCGCGCCGTTACTCGCAGGCAGGGGCGCGCGTCCCCGTGGCCGGTGGGGCGCCGTTCGCGCAATCACCCCGGTTTGGCGGTCCCTCACGCTGGGAGTCTTTTGCAGCTGCCAAGCTGTTGAATGCCCTACGGATAATCCAATAGGCGGGGCAGTTGGAGACCCCCTGATTGCCGTTCAAAGGGACTGAGTTTCCATATTCGCTCTCTCAAGAGTGAATATTGACTGCGCAATTAGTTAATGTAAGTATCCCGCCACGCGCCGCAAGAGCGCACCTGCAACGGAAGGGGGAGCCATGAAGATCCAAGAATTGTGCTTGAGTGTTTCTGTGGTCACGCTCGGGTGGTGCGGTACCGCTGTCGCTCAGACAGTGACGTCGGCACCGGGCGCCGGTTCCAGCGACACCATCTCCGAAGTCGTCGTCACGGCAGAACGCCGGCACACGGATCTGCAGACAACGCCAATCTCCGCCACGGTCATCAGCGGCGGTGATCTCGCCAACCTTGGCGTTACGATGGTCGATTCGCTGCAGTTCGCGACACCCGGTGCGGTGATCGATAACTTTGGCCAGGGTAATGACTTCAACATTCGCGGCGTCGGTAAAGGCGAACACAATTCTCAGACGACGGTTGGTGTGGTCACGTATCGCGACGGCGTCGCAACCTTCCCAGGCTATTTCCAGGGAGAACCGTACTACGACGTTTCCAGCGTCGAAATCCTGCGTGGCCCTCAAGGCACGTTCGGCGGCCAAAATGCCACGGGCGGCGCCGTACTGGTGAACACGAACGATCCGGTCATCGGCGGCAATGTGGACGGTTACGTGCAAGCTCAGGTCGGTAACTACACCGACTTTGGCCTGCAAGGCGCGGTCAACCTGCCCATCAGCAGCACGTTGGCGGCGCGCATCGCGTTCTACAGCGAGAGCCGCGACACCTTCTACAACGTCACGGGTCCGAACGGCGGTGCTTACAACGGCAATCCCGGCAATGTGCGCATTGGCAGCGGCCGAATCAGTTTATTGTTCAAACCCGACGATGCGCTGACGATTTCACTCAAGACTGATTTCGATTACTTGAATTTCGGCGCGTACCCCGCCAGTCCATTCAATTCCTCCGAGGATCTTTTCAACATCGGTGTGAACTCCCCGCAACAAGGGCTCGACCGCTTTGGACGCACCATCTTGAAAGCGGATTATGTGCTGCCGGATGGCATCACCTTGCGATCCGTCACGGGCTACCAGAAAGGCGATACGCAATATCAAGCCGATTTGGACGGCACCAACGTCGGAAACAGCTACTTTGCCGACAATGTCTGGGAAACGCTCTGGTCCGAGGAGTTCAACGTCATCTCGCCCGACCACGGTTTTTTTACATGGATATTCGGAGCGTACGCCGACTACGACAATCTAAATTTCGTTCCTAACTATTATTTTCTGATTGGTACTCCGCCAGGCAACCCGCTCACCGAATACCGCCTGCAGGGCACCAATCCGACGACGGCAGTCGCCGGCTTCGGTCAGGTGAGCTTTCAATTGACGAGCGGTCTGCAGCTTCAAATCGGCGCCCGCTACACCGATGCCAAGACCACTAACTATGTGCAAGTGTTGCAGTACGGTCTTCCGCTGCAGGATCAGCAGTCGCAGAAATATACGAATACGTCGGGCAAGGTCTCCTTGAATTGGACCCTCGATCCGAACAACTTTCTGTATACCTTCGTTTCCACCGGGTTTCGTCCGGGCGGCCTGAATGTCCCGGTGGGTTTAGGTACTCCGGAGGCGTTTAACTCTGAGAAGTTGACGAACTACGAAGTCGGCTGGAAGAACCGCGCCCTCGATGGTCATCTGCGCACACAGATCGATGGTTTCTACTACGATTACAAAAATTTCCAAGTCACCGTGGGCTATCCGCAGTTTCCGACCTTCGGCTTCGAGCTGAACAATCCGAACCCGACGCATATCTACGGTTTTGAGGCACAAACTCAGGCGGTATTCGGCCAGTTCTCCCTGGACGGCGGAATGGCGATAATGCACAGCTCTCTCGGTCGGTTTTTCGCCACCGATCCTCGCATTGCGTCGGTTACGCCTTGCGATCCGCAGGCCGGACCCTCGAGCGCCTCTTGCATCGATTTGACCGGACACTCGCAAACTTATGCGCCCAACTTCACCATCAACCTCGGCGCAGAGTACAAGTTCTTGCTGAGTGACCAAGATTCGCTGACACCGCGCCTGAACGACGGCTACGTCGGGCCGCAGTGGGCGACCCTGTTCGAGAATACGTCGCAGGGAGACCACCTGTCGGGGCGCAACATCGCCGGCGCGCAATTGGCCTGGCAGCATGCGCGCTTCGTGACGACGCTGTATGGGACCAATCTCACCAATCAGCACTATGTCGCCGCCCTCAATTCTGGGCTGAATTTTGCAGGTTTCCCGCGCCAATATGGCCTGCGATTCCTGACGAGCTTCTAACGGCGAACGCGCGGCCGCCTGCTCGAGGTCGGCGGCCGCAATTTGCTTTCACGTAGCCAGTTTGCGCATGCAACCCTATGCACTGACCGTTGACAAATTTCTCGATCACGCCGCCAAGTGGTGGAGCGATCGCGAGATTGTCACCGCGGATGCCGGCCGAGCCGTGCTGCGCGTCGGTTACGCCGAGTTGCGAGCGCGCAGCAATCGCATGTCGGGCGCGCTGGAAGCGCTTGGACTTCGCTACGGTGAGCGTGTCGGCACGCTTGGCTGGAACACTCAACATCATCTGGAAATGTATTACGCGCTCATGGGCAGCGGTATCGTCTGCCACACGCTCAATCCGCGCGTGACGGTTGCGCATCTCGCCGCCATGATTAACGAGGCGGAAGATCGCGCACTTACAGTGGCATCGAACCTTGCGCCGCTCTGGTCGCAGTTGTCGCCGCTGTGTCCCAATGTTGAACACGTGATTCTCATGGACGGCGCCGGCCCGCGCGGCGAGGTGTTTGCGGGCCACCAGGCGAGGGTCTGGGGTTACGAGGAATTGCTCGCAACGCATGGTGCTGCGGCCGCCTGGGGCGTCTTCGCTGAAGAGACCCCGGCGGGTCTGTGCTACACGTCAGGCACCACGGGTGCGCCCAAGGGTGTGCTCTATACGCACCGCTCGAATTACCTGCACACGTTGCGCGCGTTGCAGGCAGACGCCATCGCGCTCACGGGCAGCGATGTGCTGTTGATTGCCGTGCCGATGTTCCACGCCAATGGCTGGGGGCTTCCTTTCGCGGCTCCGGCGGTCGGCGCTAAATTGGTGTTGCCGGGCCGTCACACCGATGGCGCGAGCTTGGCCACGATCATGCGCGATGAGGCCGTCAGTGTTGCGGCGGGTATCCAGACCGTGTGGCTCGGCGTGCTGGATCACCTTGACGCCGTGGACGGCGAGCTGCCTGACTTGAAGCGGGTATTGATCGGCGGTGCAAATTGCCCGGACGCGCTGATTCGGCGAATGGAGGATCGTCTTGGCGCACGCGTGCAAACCAGCTGGGGCATGACTGAGCTCTCGCCCTTGGGAACAGTCGCGCCGCTCGATGCGCCGGTCACCGAGACACGCGCTTCCGGCCGGCCGCCCATGGGGCTCGACTTGAAGCTCACGGATGCGAGCGGCGTCGACCTTCCCCGCCAGCGTGACGTGGTCGGTCACCTGAAGGTCAAAGGTGCCAGCGTGATCGAACGCTATTTCAAGGCCAACTCGAGCGCCCTGGACTCGCTTGGGTATTTCGATACCGGCGACCTAGCCAGCATCGATGAGGCCGGCAATGTATCCATCAACGGGCGCTCGAAGGACCTGATCAAGTCGGGCGGCGAATGGATAAACCCGGCCGAAATCGAAGATATCGTGGGAACCCATCCGACCGTGGGTCTCGCGGCGGTAATTGCCCGGCCGGATGCCACGTGGGGCGAGCGGCCCGTTCTGATCGTCGAGTCTCGTCATGGGATTCAGCTGGACGCCCTCGAGATCCTGGAGTTTCTGCGCGGCAAAATAGCCAGCTGGTGGCTGCCCGATCAGATCCTCGAGATCGATGCCATGCCGCTCGCCGCCACGGGTAAGATAGACAAGATCCAATTGCGCGCTCACTACGCAAGTGGGAAACTCAGTGCTCGTGAAACAGCCAGTTAACCGATATCAGCGTCTAGAGCTTCGCTGCCGACAAAAGGGCTAGTAGGTGCCGAAAGCTCCCAAGCGCCAACGGCGCAGTAAGGCGCAACAGCGCGCCGAAAGCTTGGAACAAATCCTCGACTCCGCTGAGTACCTGTTCTCAAAACACGGGCTCGACGGCGTCACGCTTCGCGACGTCGCGCAACGCGTAGGCATCCATACGACTCTCTTGCATTACTATTTTAAAGATAAGCGCAATTTATTCGAGGCCGTGTTCGCCCGGCGCGCGAGCGTTACCAGCAATCGCAGAATCGCGGCGCTCGAGAAGTACGAAGCCGAGGCCAAAGATAAGCCGACGGTTGAAGGCGCCCTGCACGCGTTTTTGGACACCGACTTGGACCTCTACTATGAGGGCGGCGAAGCGTGGATGAATTATGGCGCGTTTGGCGCCCGGGTCAGCAACACGCCCGAAGGGGCCGCGCTGATGGATGTTTACTTCGATCCGGTGGTCTTGAAGCTGGTCAGTATTTTGAAGCGCGCTCTGCCCGATTACCCGGACGAAGATATCTTCTGGGGCTATCACTTCGTGACCGGCGCGCTCATGAATACGCTGGCGCGCACCGGACGCATCGATCGCCTCTCCGGCGGGTTGTGTCACTCGGATGATTTTCCCGCCGTCAAGAAACGCATGGCCAATTTCATGGCCGCCGGTTTTCTGACCCTTAAAAATCGCTGATCTGCTTTTGAACAATCTATCTTGCCGCGACGAAATTGCGTCGTGCGGTGAGCGCGCTACCTGCAATGGCCGGGCGCGCGGGACAGCGGCGGCGAGATGACGCCGACGTTCCAGTTCCATGCCGTGCCGCTCGATCTGCGCCGGCACACGGCCTCTTCCTGCAGCGCGTACATCCCAGGGAAGAGATCGACTGATGGGTGCGGCGCGTCCGTAAAATTCATGTAGGCGCTCCGCGATCCATAGGCGGGCCAATCCGGTTCATTGGCGGCGCGCGGCTGCGCATCGCGAGCGAAGCTGCTCCAATAGTCAAGCATCGCCACGGAGAGCGCCGCTTCTTCTGGAGTGGCGGGAATCTTCGGCCATTGGGGCGGGGTTTGCGTCACGGTGCCAAACACGAATGGCAATTCGCTGCCGTGGAAACCCTTGAGACCCGCCGCGTCGGCGCTGGGATAGCCATGGTCAAACAGGTAAAGGTAGGAGGGCAGACCCAGCGCCGCCTGCTTGGCAACCAAGCGCTGTGCCGTCCAGCCATAGAGTGCGTCCCGAGTCGTCGCCAGAATGCTCCCGCGCATATCGTTGCTGGGGTAGAGCTGTAGGAATTCGTCAGCGAGATCGCCGTACCGCTCGCGCACGATCCGTTCATATTCGGCCGGACTTGCCGGGGAGGGCGGTGCGAGGAAGGTCAACGAGCGAATCTCGCCGCTATTGAAGCCCGCCAGCAGAGGCACGTGCGCTTGCTCGCTGCGATCAAAGACCTCGACCAATTGCCGCGGCAATACGTGCCCGTCGATGACGCCGAACGGCGCGAAGTAAGCTGCCGCCGCGGCATCGGTCAGCACTTGCGGATCCATCGCACGCAGCGCCGCGATATTGGGCGCGTGCAGTGCAGCCGCGAGGTTCGCGCCGGCTTGCTCGGCGGCGGGGGCGCCGAAACGACTCTGTTTTAGCTCAGGGGTGGAGATCATGTACGCACTTTGCGCGATCGCCTTGGAGAACAGACCCCGGGCATCGAGTGCGGCCATCAAGTACATAACGCTCAAGCCGCCGGCCGATTCGCCGGCAATGGTTACTTGGGAAGGGTCGCCGCCGAAAGCGCCGATGTTGCGTTTAATCCAGCGCAGCGCTTCGATCTGATCGAGCAGACCATAGTTGCCTGATATGCCGCGGGGTGATTCGGCGCTCAGTTCCGGATGAGCTAGATAGCCGAGCACACCGAGCCGATAGTTGATGGAGACCACCACGATGCCGCGGCCCGCGAGTTGCGTACCCTCATAGAGCGTCTCTTTGCTCGATCCGGTTTGCAAAGCGCCGCCGTGAATCCAGAGCAGCACCGGCGCGCGAGCGGCGCCGGCGGGTGCCCAAATATTGAGCGTTAGACAGTCCTCGCTGGTCGGCCGAAGGTCATTTGTATAGATGCCCGCATCGCGCGGTGCCGGCTGAGTGCAAGCCGGCCCAAACTCCGTGGCTTCCCTCAGCCCCGACCAGCGCGGCAGGCTCGCGGGCGGTTTCCAGCGCGCCTCGCCCACCGGTGGGGACGCATAGGGAATGCCCTTGAAGATGCGCACGGCGCCATCGCGGCGTCCTTCGAGTGCACCCGCGGCTGACGTTACGGTCGGACTCTTTGCGGCGGGGGAATTGGACGGCATCGGGCCGCCGAACCCAGCGCGAGACAAAAGCAAAATCGCAAAACACGCCAGCGGCGCGCGACCGAAGTACCCGTGACGAAGCAATTGCATTGCCGTTCATGATAACGAAAGCGAGGCGCTACCGTAGACTGATCTGAGAACGCCTAAGCAGTCCGAAATGGATATTGTCACTTCGGCCAACTTCGGGTTTTTGGCGGTGCTAAGCTAATTCCATGCCGCTGTATCGCGTCCGCATCAGCACCTACATTCGCCAGACCACGGCGCATCTGCCCACCTGCCGCTTCGTTCAGTATGGCGCAGCCGAGGGCAGACATCCTTCCGGCGATGAGCTGGTCGATCGTGAGGCGGCCGATCCAAAGGCGGTATTGCTGGACTTTGAAATGCATCAAACCCAGAGTTTGCCGGAGCGTTTGTATAAGGTGTGCCGCTGCGCCGGCGGTCCTGCCGACGAGCACTATTAGTTCTCATCTCGGCTAGGCGCCGCGGCCTACTTGCCGCCGCGCCTAGCCATCCCCTTCAAATCGCCTTCAATTCGCCGGCGTTTGCATTTTTCTCAGCAACGCCATCGGAGAGAACGGCTTGAAGAACATGGGGTCGAGCCGGCCGGCAGCGCCAAAAACGATTGCAGATTTGCTCAATGACCGGCTTGCCAATTCCGCAGAGGGATCCGCCGCACTGATTTGCGCAGCTTGCGCCGCCGCCAGCGTGGCGCGGTCGCATTCGCCATTGGGAATCAGCAAGACGGCTCGCGAGGCGCCGATATCGGTGCCTGCAATCAAGACGCCTTGCGCCG
>Ga0209169_10000014_pt1 | contig 98557 bp, 93 predicted proteins | sample HubBroMetageWRM4_FD_188346 | JGI IMG/M metagenome (GOLD analysis project Ga0209169, IMG submission 188346) | Warmed soil microbial communities from the Hubbard Brook experimental Forest, New Hampshire - Hubbard Brook CCASE Soil Metagenome WRM 4... | ecosystem: Environmental > Terrestrial > Soil...
AAGGTGGCGAAGCGCATCTCGCCGCGACCGCCAGGACGAATGGTGCCGATCACCGAGCCGTCGTCCAAAATACGACCCATGCCGACCGTGCCGTCGAAACAGGTATAAGCAAACAGCTTGCCGGCGACGAACGCCCTTGCCTGCTCTGGCGCGAGCTCCTCCGCAAAAGCGGCACCCGCTCCCAATACGCCCGCGCACAGGACGGCAACACGCAGCAACATTGAACACCCCACTTTGCCCCCGAAGGGTAAGCTCCTTAACCCAGCCTTTACCACAACCGCCCTTCCCGCGCTTCAAAACCTTCGGAAAATTTCTGCACTGGTTATCGAACTTTTACCACAATGCGTCCGCGCACCTGGCCATCGATAATGCGTGTCCCTGTTTCGATAACGTTCGCAAGATCAACTTCGGATGTCATCGCCGCAATTTTGCCGCGGTCGAGCTCGGTCTCCAACCGCCGCCAAGCTTGCTGCCTCAACTCCATCGGGCACATCACGGAGTCGATCCCGATTAATGAAACTCCCCGGAGAATAAAAGGCGCAACGCTGGTCGGCAGGTCCATTCCGCCGGCGAGTCCGCAGGCCGCCACCGCCCCGCCGTAGCGCGTCATTGACAGCACATTGGCGAGAGTGGTTGAGCCGACCGCGTCGATCGCCCCGGCCCATCGCTCTTTGGCGAGCGCGCGCGGCGAGCCGGTCAGTTCTTTGCGGTCAATGATGTCTGTCGCCCCAAGCCCCTTCAGATAATCGGTTTCCGAAGGCCGGCCGGTGGAAGCGGTTACCGCGTAGCCCAGTTTAGCCAGGACCGCGATCGCGACCGAGCCGACGCCGCCGGCGGCGCCGGTCACCACCACCGGGCCGCGCGACGGTGTGACGCCCGCGTGCTCGAGCGCCATGACTGCCAGCATCGCAGTGTAGCCGGCAGTGCCGATGGCCATTGCGTCGCGCGTGCTCATCGTTCCCGGCAGGCGCACCAGCCAGTCACCCTTTACACGGGCCTTCTCGGCATAGGCGCCGAGGTGCGTTTCGCCCAGCCCCCAACCGTTGAGAACAACTTTGTCGCCGGCTTTCCAGGCCGGATGCGATGAGGACTCGATCGTCCCGGCGAAATCGATGCCCGGAATCATCGGAAAACGGCGGACCACCGGCGCCTTGCCGGTAAGTGCCAGTCCGTCTTTGTAGTTCACGGTCGACCAGTCTACGGCGACGGTCACGTCGCCTTCCATAAGATCGTTCTCATCGAACTCCGCGAGCCGCACGTCCTGTCCGGCCGCCGACTTGTCGATGACGATCGCGCGAAATGTGGTCACAAGTTCACTCCGGCTGTGTCGCTGGGTTCACGCCGCCTCAGACTGGCGCGCTGGAGTTTGAAAGACGCGCATGCCCGGCACAAGGCCCGCGTTTTAGAGTTTTGCCGTGTGAGAAGCTTTGTCAGCCGGAGCGCGTTGCGCGTCGGCGCTGCTGCTTGGCTTCGCAGCGTTCGCGTTCGGAAAGTTCGCACTGACAGGCTTGCTCGCACTCGGCACACCACCCCAAATCGGATCGTCCGAGCCGTCACCCCACGCCCGCGGGCGATAGAATGTATGGACGCCGAGCTTATAAACCCTGGCCATCTCGTGCACCCAGCTCGGGTGCACCCAATACGCGTGATAGTGGGTGGCGTGACCGACTTCGGCGAGCCAGATCTTGCCGTCAAGCGTGTCCTTGGAAATGCGCTTCGCCTGGGCCCACATTTCCGGCTCGTCGATATGGCTTAGATTTTTGCCTTCGCAGGCAAAAGTGAACTGGCAGGCCAGGTGCCGGTTGGCGTTTTGATAAACCACGCCACACACGTTGTTGGGATAGCGGCCGGAGAAGACGCGGTTCATGACGACTTGCGCCACCGCCATCTGTCCGCGCATGGGTTCGCCGCGTGCCTCGAAGTAGACTGCGTCGGCCAGACATTTTTCCGCTCTGGCGCGCGGCTTACCGTCAAGGCTCAAGCGTTCCGCCGGGCTTTTGAAAAGGCTTGCCTCGTCTTTGCCCACCACAATTTCATCGTCGACCCCGGATTCAGAAGGTGGCGCGAGTGCGGCAACTTTCACATTCGGATTGACCGCGGCCGAAACGACAATCGGTTCTGCCCCGGGTTCCCATTGCTGCAGCGCGCCGCGCAGACCCATGGCGGTCACGCCGAAATAAAGTCGTTCGTTGCGCTCGGCGGGAGTTTCATCGAAGAAGGACGGAGATCCAGGCTCCGCTTGGGCGTCATCACGACTGCTTTCCGCCGCGACCGGAATGTCCGGCGGGCGGTCGGCGAGGAGTGCGTCATCCTCGGCCTCTGCGTCGCGCGTTTCTTGATGTACTGCCAACGCCTCGGCGTTCGCTTGCAGCGAGGCCGTCGTTTCGTTGTTCTCATCAGCATTTTTTGGCCGCGGCCCGATTGTTGGAACCGGCGCGGTCGGTCGGTGGGACGCTGGCGCGTTGACTGGTTGCGCCGGCGGCACGGCTTCCGGGTTGCTTGAGCTCGGAGCGGCCTGCGGCAGCGGCATGCGGTCGCCCTTGAGGCGGCGATTCACCGTCGGATATTCGATCGGCAAAGCCGGGCGCGCCATCGTCGGCTCGTCAACCGACCATGCTTTCACGTCGAGCGATTGGGGATTGAAGCTGACTGGTTGTGCCTCGAGTGGAGCCGCGATTGCGGTGCCCAACGGTCTGGAAAAGGTGAAAGTCGCGGCATGAATGGTGCCGAACGGCGACGCCAAAAGATGCTCGTGCTGGCCTTCAGAAACAATCGGCTGGCGGACGAAAAATCCGGCGAGATCCTGATAGCCGATTGAACTCGGCGAAAAGCCGGCGCAAATCGCGCTGAGCAACAACGGCCCCGAGAACGCGCCCGCTGGCCGGGTACGCGACGACGCTACCATCACCCCTCACGCGTAAGTTCGTTACTCAACGCGTCCCCGGATTTAACCAAACGCCACCACAGCGGCACGAATGCGACACATCCCGATATTGTCGGGTTAACCTTGCGGAGGCGTTAATTCGGAGAGCTGTCAGCCACTGCCGCGTGGATTAGTCGCCGTTACTTCTTGTTAACTAACGGCGACGCGCCAGCCGGCGTGCAAGAAAGAGTCTGAACAATGCGGCCAGTTTCCGTAGAAACCGATGCGTGAATTTTACGCCGTCGACGCCGCCTCTTTGCCTAGCGCCGCTTGCGCGGCGGCAAGGCGCGCAATCGGCACCCGAAATGGCGAGCACGATACGTAATCGAGTCCGACCTCGTGACAGAACACGACCGAGGCAGGATCGCCGCCATGCTCGCCGCAAATGCCGAGCTTGATCTTCGGCCGCACCTTGCGACCGCGTTCGGCGGCAATGCGCACCAGCTCGCCGACGCCGTCGCGGTCGATCGACACAAATGGATCGGCCGGGAGAATACCCTTAGCGGTGTAAATGCCCAAAAAACTCGCGGCGTCGTCGCGGCTGATGCCCAGAGCGGTCTGCGTGAGATCATTTGTACCGAATGAGAAAAACTCCGCGGTCGCTGCGATTTCGCCGGCCCTGAGCGCGGCACGCGGCAATTCGATCATGGTGCCGACTTGGTATTTGACGGCGGCCTTGGTTTCGGCCGCGACCGTCTGCGCCATGGCGTCGATGCGTTCCTTGACCAAGTCGAGCTCGGCTTTGCTCACGATGAGCGGCACCATGATTTCCGGGACCACCGGCGTACCGGCGCGCCCAACTTCGACGGCCGCCTCGAAAATGGCGCGTGCCTGCATTTCGGCGATTTCGGGGTAGGCGATAGCCAGCCGGCAACCGCGGAAGCCGAGCATCGGATTGAACTCGCTGAGCTCGCGCGCCCGATCGGCGAGCTTCTTCGCGTCGGCTCCCATCGCCGCAGCGACTTCGGCGATTTCTTTCTCGCCGTGCGGCAGAAATTCGTGCAACGGCGGATCGAGCAACCGGATGGTCACCGGCAACTTGCCCATGATCTTGAAAAGCTCGACGAAGTCGGCGCGCTGCATCGGCAGGAGCTTGGCAAGCGCAACGCGGCGGGTTTTTTCGTCCTCCGCGAGAATCATCTCGCGCACCGCGCGGATTCGATCTTCGTCGAAGAACATATGTTCGGTGCGGCAAAGTCCGATGCCCTCGGCACCGAATCTGAGCGCGCTGCGCGCGTCCGCGGGCGTATCGGCATTGGCGCGAACCTTGAGCTTGCGCGCGGCGTCGGCCCATTGCATCAGCGATCTGAATTCGCCGGCGAGCTCCGGCTCGCGCATCGGCACTTCGCCGGCTAATACCTGCCCGGTCGAGCCGTCGATGGTCACGGTCTCACCCTTTTTCAGCGTCGTTCCGCCCGCGCTCATCGTCTGCGCACGGTAATCGACGCGCAGAGTGCCGGCGCCGGCAACGCAAGGCTTGCCCATGCCGCGCGCCACCACGGCGGCGTGCGAGGTCATGCCGCCGCGCGTAGTCAAAATTCCCTCGGCGGCGTGCATCCCATGAATGTCTTCGGGAGAGGTCTCCACGCGTACCAGGATCGCCTTACGCCCTTGGCTCTTGAGCAGTTCGGCCTCTTCAGATGAAAACACGATCTCGCCGCAGGCGGCTCCCGGCGACGCCGGCAAGCCGGTAGCGATGACCGTACGCTCGGCCGCCGGATCGATAGTCGGATGCAGGAGCTGGTCGAGTGCCGCGGGATCGACACGCATGACGGCTTCGCCCCGGCTGATCAACCGCTCTTGGGCAAGTTCGACTGCGATGCGGATCGCCGCCTTGGCGGTGCGCTTGCCGTTGCGCGTTTGCAGCATCCACAGCTTGCCCTGCTCGACGGTGAATTCGAGGTCTTGCATGTCGCGGTAATGCTTTTCCAGCAGGGCATCGATCCGCTTGAGCTCGGCGAAAGCCTGCGGCAACGCCGCTTCCATAGATGGCTTGTCCGAACCCGAGGCCTTGCGCGCCGCCTCGGTGATCTCCTGCGGCGTGCGGATGCCGGCGACAACGTCCTCGCCCTGCGCATTGATGAGAAACTCGCCGTAGAGCTTTTTTTCACCGGTTGACGGATTGCGGGTGAAGGCGACGCCGGTCGCGGAAGTGTCGCCCATGTTGCCGAAGACCATGGCCTGAACACTGACCGCGGTGCCCCAACTCTCCGGAATGTTGTGCAGCCGGCGATAAGTTATGGCGCGCTGATTCATCCAGGATCCGAACACGGCGCCGATCGCTCCCCACAATTGCGCATGCGGATCCTGCGGAAACGGTTTCCCGCTTTCCTTTTCGACGCGCGCCTTGAAGAGGCCGACCACTTGCTCCCAATCGTCCGCTTCAAGGTCGGTATCGAGGGTGTGACCGCTGCGCTCTTTGTGCTCGTCGAGAATTTCCTCGAAACAATGATGTTCGATGCCGAGCACGACATCGGCATACATGGTGATAAAGCGGCGATAGCTGTCGAAGGCAAAGCGCCGATCTCCGGATTTTTCCGCAAGCGCGGCGACGGTCGTGTCGTTGAGACCGAGATTGAGCACCGTGTCCATCATGCCTGGCATGGAGGCACGGCCGCCTGAGCGCACCGAAACGAGCAGCGGATTTGAGCCATCGCCGAACTTCTTGCCGGTGATGCGGCCAACCTCCGACAACGCCGCCTCGACCTGCGGCCGCAAATCCTTCGGGTAGTTTTTGCCGTTCTCGTAGAAGTAAGTGCAGACCTCGGTCGTAATGGTGAAACCAGGCGGCACCGGAAGGCCAAGATGAGCCATCTCGGCAAGACCCGCGCCCTTGCCGCCGAGGAGATTGCGCATATTGGCGCGGCCCTCGGCTTTGCCGCCGCCAAAAGCGTAGACCCATTTGCCTCGACGCTGCCCGGCCCCGGGCTTTTTCGGCCGTGCTACCACCACGCGCCCACGCCTAGCCCGCGCGCTATTCGCCGCGGACCGCTTCGCTTTCTTCGCCGGCCGCCGCGCCATTTTTGCACGCGCTTTTGCCATCAGATTATCACCCGAATCTGCCGAAGGTCCCGAGCATACGCGCGCTTGCTAATGCCAGTTGACGAAATGATGTACGGCGTTGAGCCCGACCAAGCCGACGAAAATGAGATAGATCGCAACGATGTAGTTGAGCAATCGCGGAATGATCAGAATGAGAATGCCAGCAAGAATGGCGACGAGCGGGGTGATGTGGGCGGCGGTGACGACCATAAATAATCCTCGGCGTTTAGGGCAACATGGGATGGGACTAAAGGCGCGGCAGGCGCGATTGGCTGTAACCGGCAAGACTAAGAACGCGCAACAGGCCCTTAAGTTCTAGCAGGATTTTCGAATTTGAGCATCGTTCCGCGCGCCATTCGCAGCCTGCCGATCCGGATAATTATCCCTCGATCTTGGAAAAATCAGCGACGGCGCGCGTCGCCGCACGGATTTCATTGAGAAGTTTCAGGCGATTCTCGCGGACTTTCTTGTCCTCGACGTTCACGGTCACCTTATCGAAGAAAGTATCGACATGAGGCCGCAATCGCGCCATCGCGCGCATGGCGGCTTCAAAATCCTCAACCTCGACAGCGCGGCTGGCTTCGGTTTTGGCGGCATCGATGGCCTGTGCCAACGCCTTCTCTTCGGATTGGTCATAAAATTTTGCAATGGGAGCACCGGTATATTGGTGACCGTCCTTCTTTTCCTCAATGCGGATGATGTTGGTGGCCCGCTTGTAGCCGGCGAGTAAGTTCTTGCCATCCTCGGTGTCGAGGAATTTACCTAGCGCCTCGACGCGCCGAACGATGAGAAGTAGATCGTCCTGACCTTCGAGCGCAAACACCGCATCGACGAGATCATGGCGCGCGCCCTTTTCGCGGAGTTGGCCCTTTAGGCGATCGGCAAAGAAAGACAAAAGATCGCTGGGCAGGAGAGATCGGCTAATTTCAATAGCCCGCAAACCGTCGGCCGCGAATTCAACCGCCGGGAGCGTGCGAAGCCTGATTGCGTTGTCGAGTACGATGGTAATGATCCCCAATGCGGCCCTGCGCAGCGCATAAGGATCCTTGCTGCCCGTCGGCTTTTCGTCGACCGCCCAAAATCCAACCAACGTGTCGATCTTGTCGGCCAGCGCGATCGCGACCGAAACCGGATCGCTGGGGACGAGATCATCGGGCCCCTTCGGCTTGTAATGATCCTCGATGGCATGTGCGACCGCTTCGTCTTCGCCCTGCTCCTCGGCATAATATTTTCCCATGGCGCCTTGCAGCTCAGGGAATTCGCCGACCGCTTCTGTCAATAGATCCGCCTTGCACAGCCGCGCCGCGCGGCGCGCCCTCTCCACGTCAGCACCGACCAGCGGCGCGAGCTCGGCGGCCAGGCGCTCGATGCGCTCGATGCGCTCCCATTGCGAGCCGAGCTTTTCGTGGAAGACGATGTGCTTGAATTTCGGCAGCCGGTCTTCCAGCGGCGTCTTCAAGTCGGTCTCGTAGAAGAACTTAGCGTCGGAAAGCCGCGCGCGGATGACGCGCTCGTTGCCGGCGACGATCGCCTTGCCGCCGTCATCGGCTTCGATATTGGCGACGAGAATGAATTTGTCGACCAGCTTGGCGTGTGCGGTGTCCCGCAAAACAAAACACTTTTGATTGTTGCGGATGGTGGCGCGGATCATTTCTTCAGGAATTTTGAGAAATTCCTGATCGAAGGAGCCCATAAGCACCACCGGCCATTCGACCAGGCCGGCGACTTCCGCCAACAAGCCGTCGTCCTCGACGAGTTCGAGACCTTGGGCGAAAGCGAGCTGTTTTGCCTCGGTCAAGATGATGTCGCGTCGGCGCTCCGCATCCGGCACGACTTTGGCCTTTTCCAGCTTTTGCAAATAGTCGTCGAGGCGGCGCACCGTGAATTTTTGCGGCGCCATGAAGCGGTGGCCGCGGGTTTCATTGCCCGCGGCAATGCCGCCTACCGAGAATTGCACTACGTCGGGCTCCTCGGTTTCCGGCCCGAAGGTCGCGACAATTGAATGAAGCGGCCGGACCCAAGTAAGTGCGCCCGCTCGCGCCGATGGCGCGCCCCAGCGCATGGATTTTGGCCAGGGAAATCTCTCAACAACGTCCGGCAAAATCTCGCCGATGACCTCGATTGCCGCGCGCCCCGGCTTATCGATCACCGCGACATAGAAATCTCCTTTCTTGTCGGGTTGTACTTTGGCTTCCTTGATTGACTTCAATCCGGCGCTTTTCAGAAAACCGGCAATTGCGGCCTCCGGAGCACCGACGCGAGGGCCCTTTTTCTCTTCGCGAACGTCCGGTTGGCGCGCCGGCATGCCCTGCACCGCAAGCGCAAGCCGGCGCGGCGTCACAAAAGCGCGCGCTCCTTCGTAGACGAGGCCGGCATTCACCAGCCGGTCGGTCACGAGTTTGCGCAAATCCTCGGCGGCGCGCGCCTGCATGCGCGCCGGGATTTCCTCGGAGAAAAGTTCGAGCAGCAGGTCAGGCATTAAGGCAGCGTCTTATGCGACCCGTCACACATCGGCTTTTTCGATGAGCGTTTGCAGGCGCAAAACCAGGCCTCTTCGCCGGACGCGGATTTGTATTCCATGGGGGTAAAGCCGGTGCCCTTGTGCGATCCGTCGCAAAACGGCTGCGACTTCGAGCGCCCGCAGGCGCACCACCAATAGCTTTTCTCCGGTTCGATCTTGACCGGGATCGGCCGCCGTCCGCCGATTTCGGGCATCGTGCTCATGTCAGTCTCCCTCCGCCTTCAGTCGCCAGCCACGCCTCGCCGCAGGCCTTCGCGAGCTCGCGCACGCGCAAAATGTAGCTTTGCCGTTCGGTTACCGAGATCACCCCGCGCGCATCGAGAAGATTGAACACGTGGCTGGCTTTGATGCATTGATCGTAGGCCGGCAGCGCCATCAGATGTCGGCCGCGATTCTTGCGGTCACCATCGCTGTCGCCTCGCCAACCGGCTTCGAGATATTTCTGGCACGCACCTTCTGCCATACGGAATTGCTCAAACAACATGTCGGTATCGGCGTACTCGAAATTGTGCCGCGAGTATTCCTGTTCGGCTTGCAAGAAGACATCGCCGTAAGTCACCTTTTGCGCGCCGTCGCGGCCGTTGAAATTCAGCGCAAAGACATTATCCACGCCCTGCACGTACATCGCGAGCCGCTCGAGCCCGTAGGTGAGCTCTCCGGAAACCGGGGCGCATTCGAAGCCGGCGACCTGCTGGAAATAAGTGAATTGGGATACTTCCATCCCGTCGCACCAGCATTCCCAGCCGAGCCCCCAGGCGCCGAGCGTCGGGCTCTCCCAGTCGTCCTCGACGAAGCGGATATCGTGGCGCGCCGGATCGATGCCGATGGCGTAGAGCGATTGGAGATAAAGCTCCTGCAAGTCGTCCGGCGACGGCTTCAAGATGACTTGGAGCTGATAATAGTGCTGGAGCCGATTGGGGTTCTCGCCATAACGACCGTCTTTGGGCCGGCGAGACGGCTGCACGTAGGCGGCATTCCACGACTTCGGCCCAAGAGCCCGCAAGGTCGTAGCCGGGTGAAAGGTGCCGGCGCCGACCTCCATGTCATAAGGCTGCAAGATGATACAGCCCCAATCCGCCCAATACCGCTGCAACGCCAGAATCAGGCCCTGGAACGAACGTTCGGGACGCAGATAGGGCGGGGAATCGTCGTTCATGCGACGTTGTTGGTGAAAGGATGCGCCGCGGTCAAGCGCTTCCGGCGACACGAACAAGGCGCGGCCCGCGCCTGCACTCAAACGACGGACATCAGCTGGGACGGTACTCGCCGGTGCTCGGATCGCGTTTGAGCTTCGGCAGCCTGCCGCGGTCAACAGGTTCGGCCGTGGCGCGAGCACGTACGCTGTCGAGTTCGTCATTCACGCGCCGCACCTCTTTAGTGCACCAGCGCACCAAAGCCGCCGCTCCTACCAGTCCGATCGCCAAGACAATTACCGGCGGCATGACGTCCTCCGCTGTTGCTTCGCGCACAAACTGCGCCAAATGCGGCAACCGCTTCTGCAGACCGCACTATAGCCCATAACGAGCCCACAGCGCACGCGCTTCAAGCGCTGAAATTATGTCCTCGGCGAGGCCCCCTGGGATCAACTCACCGCGAGCAACGCCGAAAATACGGCGGGCGAAGAAGCTTCGGTCACCGGCGATCAACGGCGTGGCGACTTTTTCGCCAAAGCGCTCGCGCAAGGTGGAACGCAAATCGCCGATGGCGTCGACCAAGCCAAGTTCAAGGCCCCGGTTACCCGTCCAATATTCGCCCGAAAAGAGTTCGTCCTCGGGGCCTTTAAGCTTATTGCCGCGCCGCGTTTTCACCAGCGCGATAAAGCCGTCATGGATTTCGTTCTGAAGCTTTTTCAGGCGCTCTACGTCGCCGGCGTTTTCCGGCAAAAACGGATCAAGCATCGCCTTGTGCTCGCCCGACGTATAAAGCCGCCGCTCGATGCCAACTTTGGCAATCAGCTTGTCGAAGCCGAACGAACCGCCAACGACCCCGATCGAGCCGACAATGGAATAGGGATCGGCGATAATTTCATCGGCGGCACAAGCAATCATGTAGCCGCCGGAGGCGGCGGCATCCTCGACAAATGCGATAACGCTGCGTTTCTTTTCCTGCGCGAGCTCGCGGATACGGCGCCAGATCAGATGCGATTGCGTCGGCGACCCCCCTGGCGAGTTGATAGAAAGTGCGACCGCCGCCGCGTTGCGCACGGCGAATGCACGATCGAGCGGGCGTGCGACGCTCGCAAGCGTGAGGCCGGGCCGTAGCGGCGTTGAGAGGCCTATGACGCCGGCAAGGCGAACTACCGGCACGACCGGACGGCGACCGCTAAAGGGAAAACGCACCCACGAAGGTAATCCAGCCAAAAACAGCTCCCGCTTGCTCATATGCGCCCGACCCACTGGGGCTAACTCATCATGGCCAAATAAGCAGTGGCCCCAGGACGCTCAAGTAACTGTTCCTTAAAGGCCTGCGCTGCTTCCTGGTCTCGAAGAACCGGGACGAGGATGCTGTCCAATGAAAGTGTGGCTGTTGACGATGCTGATCGGCGTCATTGTCGGGTTCTCATATTTTCCCGCGCGCCGGCAAGCGACGCCGCCTTCGGATTCAGCAGCCGCGTGATTCGCGAGCGGCAAATGGCGAAACGCGATTAACCTACACTGAGCGGCAACTCGTCGCCCCCGCGTAGCACCGCGTCCGCCTCCGGTGTTGCCTTTCCGGCTCGATCGGCGAGGAAAAGACCGGGAAGCAACGACAGCGGTGCGCGGCTCGATTTGACCCCGCACACCAGAACACGAATTGCCGGCATGTCCGGTTTTGGATGGATCGGCAACACGACGATTGCGCCAAAATTCGCCGAGACGCCCGTCAATACCGACTCCAAGCCGTCCCCGCGCCAAATCAACGTCACAACACCCGAGGCTTTAAGGAGTCGAGACGCTGCTTTCAGCCACGATGCGAGCGTGTTGCTATCGGCGCTGTGCGCGAGCCGGCGGTCGCCGTCTGGCGATGGATTTTGCGGCGCGTTGAAGGGCGGATTCATTATCACGTGATCGGCCGCACCGGGCGGCAATCCCGCCGCCGCAAACGCCGCCGCGCTCGCGCCAACATCGAGGCGGACGGCGCTCGCGCGGCCGGCCAGGTCGTTGCGCACCGCATTGTCGCGCGCCAGCGCGACCAATGCTGGATCGATCTCGACCAAAGTGACGGCCAGATCGCGGACGCGGCGGGCGACGGCGAGCCCCGCCGTACCCACCCCGGCTCCGAGATCGACCAGATGCTCGCCGGGGCGCGCCGAGCAAGCTGCGGCCAGCAAAATCGCATCGTGGCCGAAGCGGTGGCCCTTGCGCGGCTGGCGCAAGAAAAGTCGGCCGCCAAGAGCGGCATCTTCGCTGGTCTGTAGGACCTGATCAGTCACCATCGCGACGAATCTCGTTAGCGAAGCCGGCATCTTCAAGCAGCGCGCGCGCCGCTTCGAGTTCATCTTCTTCCACCAGAATTCGGCGCGGAAAAATGCCGATCGACCCTTCGAGCACACTCATATTCACGTCGACCAGCATGTGGCGGATGTTCGCGCTCTTGAGCAGCGCCTCGATGGCCGAGATCAGCACGGCGTCGTTGGTGCGAACGAGTTCGCGCATCGCTTAAATTCGCCGCCGCTCCTCGCCCGGCGCACGCAAGGCAAGATATGCAAGCAGTTTCAGCTCACGGCGGCCGCGGGTCACCGTGTCGAGAATCAGGCCACAAGCGAAGCAAAGAAACGCCAGCAGCATCAGGCCGGTGGAGAGAACGGCGGTGGGCAGCCGCGGCACCAGGCCCTCCTGCACGTAGGTGATGAAAATCGGAATTGCGAGTCCTATCGACATTATCGCAAGCGCAAGACCCATCCCGCCAAACAACGAAAGTGGCCGCTCAGCGCGATATAATCTGAAAACCGTCCACAGAATGCGAAAGCCATCGCCCCAGGTCGAGAGTTTCGAAACCGATCCGCTCGCCCGCGAAAAATACGGCGTCGCTACCTCGCCGACCGGGAGTTCAAGCTCGAGCGCGTGAACGGTCAACTCCGTCTCGATTTCGAACCCCCCGGAAAGTATCGGAAAGGATTTTACGAACCGGCGCGAGAACACGCGGTACCCCGACAGCATGTCGGTAATCGAACGCCCAAAAACGTGGGCGACAAAGCCGGTCAGAAGCCGGTTGCCGAGCCGATGGCCGGGGCGAAAGGCGGCCGGATCGCGGTCGACCCGCGTGGCTACCACCATGTCGAGCCGCTCGTCGACGAGCTTGGTCACCATTGCGCGGGCGCTGGCTGCATCGTAGGTCGCGTCGCCATCGACCAGGATGTAAACGTCGGCCTCGACGTCATTGAACATGCGCCGGACTACATGGCCCTTGCCTTGATAGGTTTCGCGGCGAACGACCGCCCCGGCTTCCTCGGCAGCGGTTACGGTGCCGTCGGTCGAGTTATTATCGTAGACGTAGAGTGCGGCATCGGGCAGCGCAGCACGAAAGTCAGCGACCACCTTGGCGATGGCGCGCTCCTCGTTATAGCAGGGCACCAATACTGCCACATCACATGGCACAACGGCTATGCTTGCGGCTCGGCGCTGGTCGCTTGACATTGCCCCTCTCCGCCGCCACGTCCGGTGGCGTGACCAACGCTGACGCAACAAGAGCGGCCGCCGACGCGACCCCGGGCACCCACTGCCGACACACTTGCTGCCTCAGCATAGCGTTTCTATGCTTGCCCGTCTTGGCGGAGAAGATTTTGGCGGAGAAGTTTTAAGTGGCCGTTATTGTCCCCTTCGAAACCCCGGGCAAACCGACCAGCGACCCGCTGGTCGATTTGCTCACCCCGGATATGGAGCGAGTGAACGCGGTCATCCTTACGCGCACCGGCTCCGACGTAACGATGATCCCGGAAGTCGCCAACCACCTCATCAATTCTGGGGGCAAGCGGCTACGGCCAATGCTGACTTTGGCGCTGGCGCGATTGACCGGCTACGCCGGCGAAAGCCACATAAAGCTCGCGGCGGCCGTGGAGTTCATGCACACGGCGACGCTGCTGCACGACGATGTGGTTGATGAGAGCGAGTTGCGGCGCGGCCGTCTCGCGGCTCGGATGCTTTGGGGCAATGAGGCGAGCGTACTGGTCGGCGATTTTCTGCTCGGTCAGGCGTTCAAGATGATGGTGGAGGTCGGCAGCCTCAAAGCACTCGAAATACTTTCGTCGGCCGCGGCCGTCATCGCCGAGGGCGAGGTCATGCAGCTCGCCGCCGCCAAGAATACGGCGACAACCGAAGATGAATACATCGCCGTCATCCGCGCCAAGACCGCCGAGCTATTCGCCGCCGCCTGCGAGGTCGGACCGGTATTATCCGGCAGGCAACGCGATGAGCAAGCCGCCTGCCGCTCATTCGGCATGAATCTCGGTATCGCTTTCCAGCTGATCGATGATGTCCTCGACTACGGCGGCGCAGCGGCGAAGCTCGGCAAGAAAGTCGGCGACGACTTCCGCGAGGGCAAGATCACGCTGCCGGTCGTGCTCGCCTTCCGCCGTGGCGCCGATAGCGAGCGTGATTTTTGGCGCCGCACGCTGGAACGGGGCGAGGCGTCCGACGCAGACCTCGAGCACGCCATCGGCCTAATGAGCAAGCATCGCGCTCTCGAGGATACCATCGGGCGCGCCCACCATTACGGTGCTATCGCCCGCGACGCGCTCGCGCTGTTCCCCGACTCGACGATGAAGTCGGCACTCGCCGAGACCGTGGATTTTTGTATTTCCAGGACGCACTAGGTGTTACGCGCCCTACGGCTCAGAGCGTAGTCGGCCGTATCCACCAGTTCGGAAATTTGCTGCGCAGCGCTCTTGCCGCTCTGTGTGCCGCCGCGGCGGAGGCGAAGAGTGCAAAGCAGGTTGCGCCGGAGCCGGACATGCGCGCCACTTTGCACCCCACGCAATTGCGCAAGACGGCGAGAACATCAGCGATCACCGGCGCGAGCGCAATTGCCGGCCGCTCCAAATCATTGGCCTGCGCCAGCAGAAATTCCAACAGCGCCGCGCGCGTCGGCGGCGCGCCAAGCGCCGCGAACCCGGCCTTCGGAGAAGGCGACGACGCCGTAGCCCAACCGGCAAACACTTCCTTGGTCGCCAACGCTACACCCGGATTGACCAGTACCGCCGGCAGCGTCGGCAAGGTAAGGGGCTCAGAGAGAATGTCGCCGATACCGCGCATGATCCGCGGGCGGGAATCGAGGCACACCGGCACGTCGGCGCCGGTAGCGCGCGCGGCGGCATAAAGCTGCGGATCATCGCGCGTCAGTCCGTTAGCGCGCGCGATAAGGCGCAGCGCCGCGGCGGCATCGGCGGAGCCACCGCCAAGTCCGGCGGCGACCGGCAAGCGTTTGTCGAGGCGGAAAGCTCCTAGGGTAAGGCCGTTTTGCCGCGCCGACATTTCGCGCGCCGCTTTCAGGACAAGATTGCCGTCGATGTCGCCGGCTTTTACGGCCGTCGGCCCGTTAACCGCCAGCGTCAATCCGCTGCTCGGCCAAAGGCGCAAACGGTCACCGAACTCGGCGAACGCAACCAGGCTTTCGATTTCATGATATCCGTCACTGCGACGCCCAACGACGCGCAGCGTCAGATTGACTTTAGCCGGCGCGCTTTCAACGAGCGGAGCGGATGGCCGAGGACTCACCCGCCGTTGCCGACCTTCTTGCTCTTCGCCGCATCGGCCGCGGAAGAGGTATCGTCCGGTAATCCGGCTTTGAGCTTTTCCTCGATCTTCGGCAGGTCTTCCGGGTCCGGCTTTAAGTCTTTGGCATGGGACCATTGAAAGTGAGCTTCCAGCACCCTGCCCACCCGCCAATAAGCGTCGCCTAGGTGATCGTTGATGGTCGGGTCATCCGGCTTGAGCTCGACCGCGCGCTCCAACTCCTTCACCGCCTCTGGGTAGTTGCCGACACGAAAATTGGCCCATCCCAGCGAGTCGACGATGTAGCCATCATCCGGCCGCTGCTCTACGGCGCGGCGGATCATGTTCATCCCTTCTTCGAGCTTGGCCCCTTGATCAATCCACGAATAGCCGAGGTAGTTGAGCACCAGCGGCTGGTCCGGGTACAACTCGAGCGCTTTCTTTAGATCGGCTTCCGCCTTCGGCCATTGTTTCGATCGCTCGTAACAGATGCCGCGGAAATAGAACATTACCCAATTCGATTTCTCCGGCACTCCCACGCTGGCGATGGCTTTGCTGTACGCATCGCCACATTGCGCGAACTCCTTGCGGCCGCGCAGAATATTGGCGAGCGCCATGATCGCTTCGGTATCTTTCGGGCTATCGGCAATCAGTTTTTCGAGCCGCTTCTTGGCTTCGTCGGTCCGGTCGAGCGCGTCCAAATCGGAAGCAATTTGGATTTCGGCATTGCGGTGCAACGGCGACGAGGGCGAAATCCGATCGTAGACCTTGATCGCGAGATCGGGTTTCTTCAACGACTCGTACAGGTCGGCAAGCGACAGCAGCGCCATCGCGTGGTTCGGCTCAAGATAAAGCGCGAGTTGAAGATATATCAGCGCGAGATCTTCGCCGCCCCGGTGACCGATAGAAGCCCCTAGCCCATATAGCGCTTCGGCGGCGCCGAGCTGCGGCGAATCGACGAGCGGCGACAATTTCTCGCCGGCCTGCACGTCCTTGATCTCTTCGGTAATTATCGGATGGTTGGGGACAGCCTTGCTGAACTCTTCATAGACTTTCAGCGCATCGTCTTTGCTTCCGGCGCGAGAAAGATAGCGACCGTAGGCCTCGACCGTCCGCAATGCCAGCGGATCGGACTTGTAGGCGCGCTCATAACGCTTGCCGGCATCTTTGCGATTGTTGGCAAGTTCGAGGATCAATCCGCCGTGCAAATCCTTGAAGATGCCGTACCAATCCGGCCCGGTCAGATGATCGAGCGAGTCGAGCGCCGCGTGCGTGTCGCCACTTCCCGCTGAAGACCAAGCCGAAAGCAGCGCTGCCGTAAGGTCGGTGACCGGCCCGCGCACCGATTGCGCGAAGTTCTGCCGGGCCAACGTATATTGCTTCTGCTTGAGCGCCCGTATGCCGATAACCAGACGCGCGATCCGGTCGCTGCGGTCGAACTGGATCAGCCGGTCGGCAAGCCTGCCGGCTTCGTCAATGTCGCCATCGGTCAGGACCGAAAGGAAAGAACGGCTGAGCAGATCGGTGTTGCGCGGGTCGCTCTTGAGAACGTTGAGATAGTACGCCGCCGCCGTCGTTGAATCGCGCTCGACGCCGGCATGCCGCGCCGCCAAGTAGCTTCCGGCGGCAGTCGTATGGGCAAGTTCCTGTGGTGTCGGCGTTTCGGCTGCAAACGCACATTGGAGGCTCAAAAGCACGACCGCGCCAGCGATGGCGGCGTGCCGGTGCAGCAGCAAAGAACTCACGATCGCTCCATTTGGCAAACTGAGGCGGCAACGGAATCGATAGCCGCGGATTTGGCGCGAGAATGGCCCTTTTAAAGGGCCCCCGCAAGAACGTAGCCCGTCTAGGCCGCAAGGGAGGCAAAATCGCGGCAATTAACGCGATCAAGCGACGCGAGCGGGCAATCCATCACATGTTTGGATAGTTCGGCCCGCCGCCCCCCTCGGGGGGCACCCAATTAATGTTCTGATTGGGATCTTTGATGTCACAGGTTTTGCAGTGGACGCAATTTTGCGCGTTGATCACGTAACGCGGTTGTCCGCCTTCCTCCACCCATTCGTAAACGCCCGCTGGACAGTAACGCGCAGAGGGCCCGGCATACACATCATGTTCCGACGCTTTCTGCAGTGCGCGGTCGCGCACAATCAAATGCACCGGTTGATCCTCTTCGTGATTGGTATTTGACAGATAAACCGACGAGAGCCGATCAAAAGTCAACTTGCCGTCAGGCTTCGGATAGTTGATCGGCCGGCAATCCGCCGCCGGCTTCAACGTAGCAAAGTCCGGCTTGCCATGCTTAAGCGTACCGAGGGGCGAAAACGCGACCGTGTTGGCCCACATATCCGCCGCGCCGAGCGCGACTCCGACAACCGTACCGAGCTTGGACCAGAGCGGCTTGGCGTTGCGCACGCGCCAGAGATCCTTGCCGATCGCCGAGCCTCGCCACGCCTCGTCATAAGCGGAAAGCTCGTCGTGCGCGCGTCCGGCAGCAAGCGCCGCGGCAACATGCTCGGCCGCAAGCATGCCCGAGAGTATGGCGTTGTGGCTTCCCTTGATGCGCGGCACGTTCATAAAACCCGCAGCGCAGCCAATCAGCGCGCCGCCGGGAAAAGCAAGCTTGGGCACCGATTGCCAGCCGCCCTCCGTAAGGGCGCGCGCGCCGTAGCAAATGCGCCTTGCCCCGGCGAATGTGTCGCGGATGAGCGGATGAGTTTTGAAGCGCTGAAACTCCTCGAATGGCGATAAATAGGGATTCTGATAGTTGAGATGAACGACGAAACCGACAGCCACGAGATTGTCGGCGAAGTGATAAAGAAACGATCCGCCGCCGGTCGTATTGTTCAGCGGCCAGCCCGCCGTGTGCTGCACGAGCCCCTTGCGGAAATTCTCCGGCGTGACCTGCCATAGCTCCTTTAATCCGATGCCGTATTTTTGCGGTTGCCGGTCGCGGTGAAGAGCAAAACGCTCGATCAATTCCTTGGCGAGGCTGCCGCGCGCACCCTCGGCGAGTAATGTGTATTTGGCGCGCAACTCCATGCCGCGCGCGAAGCCGTCCTTGTGGTGGCCATCCTTGGCGACGCCCATATCGCCGGTCGCGATCCCTTTAACGACCCCATTTTCGAGAAGGGCATCGGTAGCGGCGAATCCCGGGTAAATCTCCACCCCCAATGCTTCCGCCTTCCGGGCGAGATAACGGCAGACGTCGCCGAGGGAGACGATGAAGTTGCCGTGGTTATTCATCAGCGGCGGCATCAAGAAGTTCGGCGCACGCAGCGCACCGCTTGGCCCGAGAAAGTAAAAGCGGTCGTCGGTGACCGCGGTGTGCACCGGGGTCTCTCCTTCGCGCCAATCCGGAACGAGAGCGTCCATGCCGATGGGATCAATGACGGCGCCGGACAAAATATGCGCTCCGACCTCGGAGCCTTTCTCTACAACGACGACGGATGTCTCCGGCGAAAGCTGCTTAAGCCTGATCGCGGCGGCGAGGCCGGCCGGACCGGCGCCGACAATGACGACGTCGAATTCCATCGCCTCGCGGCCGGGAAGCTCGGTCTCGCTCATGATCCGCTCCTTGATCTGCGCGGAAGCCGATGTTGCATCGTTTCATCCCTCGCATAGACTGAGGTGATCGTCCATAAACCGGCTCCCGTGACCTCCGCAGCCAGACACGCGCGCGAACTTATCGCCTTTTACCTCGACGCCGGGGTCGACGGCGCCGTGGGCGAAGAACCGGTCAACCATTTTGCCGATCGGCCGGCACCGGCCGCGACGCCGGCGATTACGGGCCGCGTCGGCAAGCCACCCCAGCAAACGTTGCGCGTCACGCCGCCTGCTCCGGCAATTCCGCGGAAGGGGTCGGAAAAAGCCATTCCGGAAACGCCCCGCAATCCCGCGGCAGCGCCTGTCGTCGCACCGGAGGCAGCGGTGATGGCGGCGCGCGAAGCCGCGCGAAACGCACAAAATCTGGATGAACTGCGCGCATTACTGGACAATTTCGAAGGCTGCATGCTGCGTTCGACCGCCACCCAACTCGTCTTCGCCGCAGGCACTCCAGGCGCGCGCGTGATGTTCGTTGGTGAAGCGCCGGGCCGCGACGAAGACATCGCCGGCGAACCTTTTGTCGGCCGATCGGGAAAATTGCTTGACCTTATGCTGCAAGCGATCGGCCTCGATCGCACCAAGGCTTACATTGCCAATGTCGTTCCTTGGCGTCCTCCCGGCAACCGCACGCCGACGCCGCAGGAGACCGCGATCTGTTTGCCCTTTATCCGGCGTCAGATCGAATTGGCCAACCCTGATATTCTGGTGTGCCTCGGTCAGCCGTCAACGCAGACTCTGCTCGGAACCAGGGAGGGAATCACCCGCACCCGCGGGCGCTGGTTTAAGTTCGACACCGGCACGCGCGAAATACGCGCGATGGCGACCTATCATCCGGCTTTTCTGTTGCGCAGCCCGCTGCAGAAGCGCCTCGTCTGGCGCGACTTCCTGGCGTTAAAGCGGGCGTTGGCCGGTTAGGCGACCAGGCCTTCGCCGTGCCCCGGACGTTCGACGTTAGCTTCACCAACGCGGGTCGGACAGCATGGCGGCTTCGCGCGCCGGCCGTACCATGCCCCATCCGATACGCAACGGCGGCAACCTGCCGCGAACGGGTCGCGCGAAAGTCTGTGGCACTTCGGTCACGAGGTCGGGAAACAATGCTCTGATTTTCGGCGGCGGTTCCGGCGTCGTTTCGGACGCCGGCCACACGACAATCGCGCCTTTCTTGCGGATATCTTCGGCAGTGATCGACCGCGAGCCCGCGAGGTCGTCGCCGAAATATACCCCCGGCCGGCTCGGAGCGGCGAGCGCCACCAGCGCCGCGGTGTCGGTGTCACCGCCGACCACGGCAAGCGGACGCCCGGTGCGCCGCTCGAAGCTTTCAGCAAAAAATCGCCCCATCGCGCGCGCCGGCTGTTCGACGCTGAGAGAGATACCGCTCGACCACGGCAACACGACAATGGCCGCAGGCACCAGGATTGCCGGAACGAGCAGCAAACCGATCCAGGCGTAACCAAGAATATGCTGATGGCGAAGCTCGATTTGCTCACCGGCAACGACAATACAGGCAAGCCCTGTCAGTATCAGAAGCGGCGCCGCCGCACCGGTCGGCACGCCGAGGTCGAGAATGACTGCCGCTATCGTGAAGAGAAGTGCCGGAACAAGAGCAAAGATCTTGACGTAGATTGCGGCGGCTCGAGTGACGGGCTCGCGGGAAATTACCGGCGCCCGGCTGCCGCCTATGACCGGCCAGAATTGCGCCAGAACCAACAAAACGACCAACCCCGCATGGGCAAGAATAAGTCCGGCGAGGAGCCACAGCCACTTCGATGTGTTCGCGACGGACATTTGCGCATCGCGCAGACCCGCGAGCGCCGGCATTAAGTTGATGTCCGCGCGTTCGAGCCACAGTGAATACGCAAATAATCCGGCGATAAATAATCCGGCGGCGACCCAGACCTCTGCCAAGCCGGCCATTGCACTCGCCCGTCGGCTAAAGGCCGTAAACAAGATCACCGCAGTTAGAAGGACGAGTGCAGTGTAACTGGTGAGAAGCAAAAGCGCGGCCGTGACCCCCACCGCATACCAATAACGCCGTCGTCCTTCGAAAACGGCGCGCCAGTAAAACAGCAGCGATGCCGCCCAAAGCGCCATCGCCAGCATCGATGGACCGAAATTCGGCGTGGGTAACGTGAACACAGAAACGCCCGCCATAAGCAGGACCGCCAAAGCCGCATGTGTCTCGCCGACAATGGCGCGGCCAAGCGCGAAAACGCACCAATAGGTCGCGATCAAACAGATTTGCGAGAGTGCATAGACCCCGGGCAGGCCCGCGAGCCGAAAGGCAATTTCGGCGACCCAATAAGCAAGCGGCGGTCCGAAGCGGCCGTCGAGCGGAAACCCGTGCCCTAACGCCAGCACTTGCGCCAGACCGCTTGGCGGCGACGCATAAAACAGCACCGGGACAAGAAACCACAACGCTGCCTGCGCCAGCGTTGCCAGCCAAAACACAAAAGATGGCCGCGAACGCAACGCCTCAACGTAAATCGAGACCTGAAACATCGAGGTCCTTAGCTGCAATCACCTGATGCAAGCGACGCGCGCAACTCAATAGCGCCGACGGCAAAAAATATCGGCGATGCAGCCACGAACTATCGCTATCCCGAATTCAGGGCCACCTTCAGCTCGACAGCTACAGCGGCAGCACGCCGCCGACAAGATCGTCGGCGCCGGCTTCCAATGCGTTCCAAGCGCCGGCAACCGGCGCGAACGAGCGGCGATGATGAACCGTCGGACCGAGCCGGCCCAGAGCGGCAAAATGCTCGGGCACGCTGTAACCCATATGGCGCTCGAAACCGTAACCTGGATGGGCGGCGCCGAGACAAGCCATCAGGCGGTCGCGGGTCACTTTGGCGACGATCGAAGCCGCCGCAATCGACGCGACCAGACCGTCGCCGCCGATCACGGCTTGGCAGTCGCAGCCGGACTCGATGCGGTCGCGGCCGTCGACGAACACGAGGCACGGCTTCACCGGCAATGCGGCAACCGCGCGTGCCAGCGCCCACAACGAGGCGCGCAAAATATTGTCGCGATCAATGCGCCAAGGCGGCGCCATCGCGACGGCCACCTGCGCGCGCGCGCAAATGCGCTCATAAAGCACCTCGCGCCGCTCGGCCGTCAGCCTTTTCGAGTCATCAAGGCCGCGTGGCACGTTATCGGGGTCGAGAATGACCGCGGCGGCGACCACCGGCCCGGCAAGCGGTCCCCTGCCCGCTTCGTCGCAGCCGGCCACCGGCCACACTCCGCGCTTGAGCGCTGCGCGCTCGCGCCGAAACGTCGGCCGCGGGATTTCTTCGTTGAGCGGCAACCGCGGCGCGGCAACGTCCTTGCGAGTCATGCGCCACGTTTGACCATGGCCGCGGGCCATTCGCAATGCGCAGAAAAACCCAATGCGGAACCGTGTGGAAAGGTCCGCGGAACGGCAAGCGGGCGCAAGCCGTCGCGTCTACGGTTCAAAACAAATCGAGCTGCGCCGATGCGGGCTGCGACGGCCGGAAATGCTCGGTGGTGATCGGCGCGCTTTTCGCGTTGAAACCCAGCCGCTCACAAGCAACCTCGAAGCGCCGTCCGATCATCCAGGCGATCGGTCCCTTGCCGGTCATGCGCGTGCCAAAAGTAGAATCGTAGTCCTTGCCGCCGCGCATGTCCTGGATGAGTTTGAAGACGTGCCGATGGCGGTCAGGAAAATTCGCCAATAACCACTCGCGAAACAGGTCGCGCACTTCGAGCGGCAGGCGGAGCAGCACATAGCCGGCGTTGCGCACACCGGTCGAGGCGACCGCTTCGAGGATGCGTTCGATCTCGGCGTCGTTGATGGCTGGGATGACCGGCGCCACCAACGTGGAAGTCGGGATGCCAGCATTCACCAATTGCCGCAGCGCTTCGAGGCGGCGGGCCGGCGACGGCGCCCGCGGTTCCATGATGCGCGCGAGCTTCGCATCGAGCGTCGTCACCGAGATGGCCACTTTGACGAGATCGCGCCGCGCCATGCGGGCAAGGATGTCGAGATCCCTCAATATCAGCGCCGATTTGGTCACAATGCCAACCGGATGGCCGGTGCGCTCAAGCACCTCCAGGATTCCGCGCATGATTTTGTAGCGCCGCTCGATCGGTTGGTACGGATCGGTATTGGTGCCGATGGCGATGGTCTTTGGCACGTAACCGGGCGCCGACAATTCGCGTTCCAGTAATTCCGGCGCGTTCGGCTTCATGAACAGCTTCGACTCAAAGTCGAGCCCCGGTGAAAGCCCGAGATACGCGTGCGTCGGTCGCGCAAAGCAATAGACGCATCCGTGCTCGCACCCGCGATAGGGATTTATGGAACGGTCGAAGGAAATGTCCGGGGAGTCATTGCGGGTGATGATCCGCCGCGTCGCATCGACCGTCACACTCGTCTTGAAGGGCGGTAAATCGTCGAGGCTTTGCCAACCATCATCGAAGGCAATTCGCGCGAGCGGCTCGTAACGCCCCGAGGCATTCGAATGCGCACCCCTGCCGCGTCGCCGGTCACGGTCAACATTCGTCCGTGGCTCAAGCGCGGGCGCGGATGAGCTGGCTGGCAAGCGGCGGACTGAGGACGAGCGCGCGGTCATGGCTGCCGTAACATAGTGCACCAGCGTGAACAAAACAAGAACAATACGCGCGAATACTCAAAATCTGTGGAACATCAACCGCATCAGCCCTAAGCCTGTTCCACGCGGATTCCGGATGCTCAGCGTCATCATCCCAACCCACGATTCCGAACGCGCCTTGGTGCGGACCTTGGCCGCGCTCGTCCCAGGTGCCGCAGCAGGTCTGGTGAGCGAGGTGCTGATCACCGATGCCGACTCTCGTGACGAGACCACAGCCGCAGCCGACCACGCAGGTTGCACGGTTTTGCACGAGCCGGGCCCGTTGGGCCGGCGGCTAAAGGCGGCGGCCGAAACAGCGCGCGCGCCTTGGCTCCTGTTCCTGCGCCCCGGCGCCGTTCTCGAGCCTTCGTGGACTGCGGAGGTAAGGCTCTTCTTGGAGCAAGGGTCTAGCCGAACTTTGGCTGGCGTATTCCGCCGCGCTGCGCCGGGACGGGGCGGCTTTCGCGAAATCGTCGCGCTCGCCGCCGCAGCCCTTCGCGGGAAATCGCAGCCGCAGCAAGGCCTGTTGATTGCCAAGAATCTTTATCAACAGACGGGTGGCCATTCGCCGGCCGCCGCGGATCCGGAAGCCGAATACCTGCGACGGCTTGGCCGCCGGCAAATCCGCACGCTGTCGACGGCGATTCATCATTTCGAGTGAACGGTCAGATACTTGACTCAGTCAAGTATCTGACCGAGCCTTCAAGCCATGACCCAAACCGACCCGCGCGTTGCGGCCGTACGCCGCTTCAACCGCTTCTACACGCGGCAGATTGGCGTGCTGCGAAAGACTTTTCTCGGCAGTCCCTATTCGCTGACCGAGGCCCGCGTGCTGTACGAGATCGCAAACGATCACGCGACGACGGCAAGCGAAATCGGCCGGAAGCTCGACCTGGATGCAGGCTATCTGAGCCGGACATTGCGCGCGTTCGAAAAACGCGGGCTGATCGTGCGCAAGATATCCGCACGCGACGCGCGCCAAAGCCATCTTGCACTTTCACTGCGCGGCCGCCGCGCATTCGCGCCGCTTGAGGAGCGTTCCCAACACGATGCCAAAGCGATGCTGGGAAAGCTCGCCGTCGCCAACCGGGCACGTCTGATCGGCGCCATGCACACGATCGAGACGCTGCTTGCGGGCGAGATCTCGATAAAGCGGCGGCGACGCTACACCTTACGCGCGCCGATACCGGGCGATTTTGGTTGGGTCATCAAACGGCATGCTGAACTCTACGGCCAAGAATATGGGTGGAAGGAGCCGTTCGAGGCGTTGTGCGCGCAAATAGTCGCTGATTGCGTGAACAAAAATGATCATGATCGCGAGCGCTGCTGGATCGCGGAGATCGACGGCGAGAATGTCGGTTGCGTCTTTCTCGCAAAGGAATCGGCGACCGTGGCCCGGATTCGCCTTTTGCTAGTCGATCCCACGGCGCGAGGGCTCGGTCTCGGCACCAGGCTTGTCGACGAGTGCATTCGTTTCGCGCGCCGCGCCGGTTACAAAGAAATCACGCTGTGGACCCACCGCGTGCTCGCCTCGGCGCGGCATATCTATCAGAAAGCCGGCTTTAAGCTCGTGCGCTCCGAACGACACCGGAACTGGGGCCCGCCAGTCGTGAGTGAGCACTGGGACTTGGAATTGTAATCGGCACTAAACGGTCGCGCCGCTCGCCTTCGGACGGCGTAAATGCTCATCGAGCCGAGGCATGATCTCGACGAAGTTACAGGGTCCATAGCGGTAATCGAGCTGATGGACCAAAATCTCGTCCCAGGCGTCACGGCAGGCGCCGGGCGAACCCGGCAGGCAGAAGATGTAGGTGGAGCCGGCGACCCCCGCGGTTGCCCGAGACTGAATCGCCGACGTTCCAATCTTTTGAAAGCTGACCACCAAAAAGAGCGCCGAAAACGCATCCATCTTTTTCTCGAACAACGGCTCGACCGCTTCCGGAGTCACGTCGCGGCCGGTAAACCCGGTCCCGCCCGTCGTGATGACAACGTCGATCCGCGGATCGGCGATCCAGGCCTTCACCCGTGCCTGAATCGAGGCGATGTCGTCTTTCACGATGCTGCGCTCGGCTACCAGATGGCCCGCGGCGCCGATACGCTGGACCAAGAGTGCGCCGGATTTGTCGTCCTTCAAATCGCGGGTGTCTGAGACGGTCAGCACCGCAATTTTCAGCGGCACGAATTCCTTGCTCTCATCAAGCCCGGCCATCGCTACACCTTAACGCAACGCAACTTCGATCCGCCACCATGAACGCGCCGCGCGGATCGGGGGAAATAATACACTAAAGCGCGCTCGCGGACATCGTATCGCAGGCGCCGACCTTGCCCTGCTGAAAGCCTTGCGAGAACCAATGTTTGCGCTGCTCCGATGTGCCGTGGGTAAAGCCATCCGGCACGACATAGCCCTGGGTTTCTTTTTGCAGGCGGTCGTCGCCGATAGCCGAGGCGGTTTGTAGCGCCTGATCGACATCGCCGGGATCGAGGAAGGAGTGCTTTTGCTGCGCCCTGTTCGCCCATATGCCGGCGAAACAATCGGCTTGCAGCTCAACTCGCACCTGAAGGCGGTTAAATTCGGCGCGGCTCGCCGCCGCCTGCTGCATTTGTGTCACGCGTGGAAGAATACCCAACTGGTTCTGGACGTGATGGCCCACTTCATGGGCGATCACATACGCCTCGGAGAATTTACAGGCATTCGCGCCCGTGCAGCCGCCGAACTTGTTCTGCAAGTCCTGGAAGAACGAGGTATCGAGATAAATGCGCTCGTCGCGCGGGCAGTAGAATGGTCCCATGGCCGACTTGGCGAAGGTGCACGGTGTCGGCTCGGAACCGGCAAACAGACGCAGCTTCGGCGGCTGGTAGGTTTTGCCGGCGGCAGCGAAAATTTCCGACCAGCGGTCCTCGGTATCTCCGAGCACCATGGCGACGAACTTTCCGGTGGGATCCTGCGGTGTTCCGGCCGTGACCGGGGGCGCCGCGTTGGTCGACTGCGACTGCGATCCTCCGCTCAGTATCTGCGCACCGTTTAGAAGCGCGATCGGGTCAATGCCGAAATACCAGCTAATCAAGCCGATAATGATGACGGTTCCGATGCCAAGGCCGCCGGTGCCGCCCGGTATGCCGCCGCGGGAAGCGCTTTGTTCGCGGTCGTCCTCGACGTTATCGCTCGGACGGAAATCATCGGTGCGCATTCGTCCATCTCCCCGCCAAACACTCCAAGGCATCGCTATCTGCGCGTTTGCCCGAAATTAACCAATTGTTTCCGCGTTTTATCCGCCGCTAATCATAATGTAGTTAAGTCGATTTTTACCTCAACGCGTCATCATCCGTTTTGTCGGTTGTAGGTCCCGCGTCGCCGATCGCGTCGCCTGAGTCAGAGTTTTTGAGTCATGGTTGTGTCGCGTCGCGGGGCGTCCGCAAGGACGCCCCGCGTGAGTTTTGGGTCCGCTGCATCCGCGCGTATCCTTGTCGGCGATTGCGTTGCCGAGATGGCAAAGCTCCCGGCAGCCAGCGTTGACCTGATATTTGCCGATCCCCCGTACAATCTCCAGCTTCAGGGCGAACTCAAGCGCCCGGACGATTCCACCGTCGACGCCGTCGATGACGCTTGGGATCAATTCGCAAGCTTTGCCGCCTACGACGATTTTACCCGCGCCTGGCTTGTCTCTTGCCGCCGGGTGATGAAACCGAGCGCCACGCTGTGGGTGATCGGCTCATACCACAACATTTTCCGGGTCGGCGCGCTTCTCCAGGACCTCGGCTTCTGGATTTTGAACGACGTCGTCTGGCGCAAGTCTAACCCGATGCCGAATTTCCGCGGTCGCCGTTTTACCAACGCTCATGAGACCCTGATCTGGGCGGCGCGCGACGCGGGCGGACGGGGCTACACATTCAATTACGAGGCGCTTAAAGCCGGCAACGACGATGTTCAGGTGCGTTCCGATTGGTTCATTCCGTTGTGCACCGGGGAAGAAAGGCTCAAGGGGCCGGACGGCAAGAAACTGCATCCGACGCAAAAGCCGGAAGCACTCCTGGCCCGCGCGATCCTCGCCGCATCGCAGCCCGACGATCTTGTACTCGACCCGTTTTGCGGAACCGGCACGACTGGAGCGGTCGCCCGCCAGCTGAGGCGGCGGTTTATCGGCATTGAGCGCGACGCCGGCTATGCCAGCGCCGCCGAGCGGCGTATCGCCGAAGCGGAACCGTTGGCGGAACCTGCGCTCGCTGCGTTCATGACAGCGCGCGAGGCGCCCCGCGTACCGTTTACGACGTTGCTGGAACGGGGACTGGTGGCGCCCGGCATTACGCTGGTCGACGCCAAACGGCGGCATGCCGCCGTCGTTCGTGCCGACGGTGCGTTGGCGCTCGGACAGTCCGTCGGCTCGATCCATCGCATTGGCGCGCTAGCGCAGGGGCTTGAGGCCTGTAACGGCTGGACCTTTTGGCATTTAGAGACACCGAAGGGCCTGACCGTCATCGACGCCTTGCGCGCGCAAGTGCGTTCGGAAATGGGCGTTTAGCGCGCCGCCACCACCATGATTTCGACTTTGTAGTCGGGCGAGGCAAGCTTGGCCTCGACGGTCGCGCGGGCTGGTGCATTGCCCGGCGACACCCAAGCATCCCACACTCCATTCATCTCTGCGAAGTTCCCCATATCGGTGATCCAGATATTCGCGGAGAGCACTTTGCTCTTGTCGCTGCCGGCCTGGGCCAGGAAGCCGTCAATCTGCGAAAGGATGTTTTTGGTCTGCTCGGCCGTGCTCTTGCCCTTGGGCGCATCGGCGACGATGCCGGCGAGGTAGACCGTGTCACCGTGAACCACGGCCTTGCTCATGCGCGGACCGGTTTCGTGGCGTTCTATTTTCATGGATTACTCCTCTGTGAAATGTTCATCGGACGATTTTAACCGATCGCATGCGCGATAACCTTTCGCATGAGGCTCGGGAAAGCCTCCTCCGCGATGTGTGCAATCGGGATCCAGCGCGTGCCCACCGGGGCCGGCACCTGCGCGGCGACCCTCCCCCAAAATACGGAAAGCTCGAGCGGAAAATGCGTGAAGACGTGCCGCACCGGAGTTGCAACGCGGCGCCATTCGCAGGGGCGGGACCGCGACGGCGAAAAAAAGCGGGGCGCACTGTCTGACGCCCTGGCCTCGTCAAAATCCGCCGACCAATCCGACGTCGGCACTTCGGTCATTCCGCCGAGCAGCCCCTTCTCCGGCCGGGTTCGCACCAGGATAAAGCCGTCGTCCCGTAGCGCCACAAAGGCCGCGCCCCGGCGCAATAAGCCTTCGCGCTTCCGCGCTCGCTGGGGGAACAGCGTCGGGTTGCCGCTTTGGTAGCCGGCGCAGCTTCGCATCCATGGACACAGCGCACAGGCCGGCCGCTTCGGCGTGCAGATGGTGGCGCCAAGATCCATCATCGCCTGAGCGAAGTCGCCGGCGCGCCGGCGAGGCGTCAAGCCGCGCGCCAACCGCTGCAATTCCGGCTTGGCTTGAGGCAACGGGGCCGACACCGCATGCAACCGCGCGACTACACGTTCGATATTGCCATCAACGGGCGTCGCGGGAGCGCCATAGGCGATAGCGGCAATGGCAGCGGCGGTATACGGCCCGACGCCCGGCAGTTCGAGCAAGGCCTCCTCGGTCTCGGGAAATTTGCCTCCGTACCGCTCCACCACAACGCGGGCACAGGCGTGCAGATTACGGGCGCGGGCGTAGTAGCCAAGGCCGGCCCAAGCGCTGAGCACCTCCGAAAGTGGGGCCGCCGCGAGTTTGTGCACGTCATTCCAACGAGCCAGGAACTTGGCGAAATAGGGCGCGACCGTCTTCACCGTGGTCTGTTGCAGCATGATTTCCGAGAGCCACACCCGATATGGGTCGGCGGCTTCGCCCGGAGGAACGCGCCACGGAAGCTTCCTTCGGTGACGGTCGTACCAAGTGAGCAGGGTTGCGGAATGCGGGCATGATTTGGCCAGCGCGGGCTCGTCGCGCTGTCGTTTCCAAGTCTTGCCTGCTACCGTCATGCTTTCCCTTGTCGTCGCAGGGATGACAGAGCGTTTCGCCATGAACAAGCCGTCGCGCGCTTTCGCCAAGCCTTTACGGGAGCTCGTCGGCAAGGTGGTCGGCGAAGCTTTCGTGCGGCAGGGATTTGCCTCGGCCGAACTCGTGACACGCTGGTCTGAGATCGTCGGCACGGAGATCGCGACGCATAGCGAGCCTATCAAGATCCAGTGGCCGCGGCGCACCGACCCGCAAATCCGGAGTCCGGGAATTCTGATATTGCGTGTTGAAGGGCCCGCGGCGATCGAAATCCAGCATCTCGGCGCGGTAATCTGTGAGCGCGTCAATCGTTTTTTCGGCTGGCGCGCGGTTGAGCGGCTTGCGTTCCGCCAATCGCCTCTGCGGCGCGCCGCCGCGCAACCGCGCCGGCGAAACGATGGGACAGCCGCGCTGCAATTGGCTGCAACCATGCCCGAGATCGCCGACGAAGAATTGCGGCGGGCGCTCGCTCGTCTTCTCGCTGGCGTCAAGGGCGGCTGAAGACTGTTCCGCCATCAAGCCGCCGTGAAAACCGTGGCAGCTGCGGGTCTTGGCGGAAAGATGCCGCAATGCCACATTCGAACGTCAGATCGTGAAACGACATAGGAGCCGACCGTGATGCTGAGCCGTCGCCGAACTCTCGCGGCCTTTCCGGCCGCTGCCCTGCTTGGCGCCGCAACGACGCTGCGCCTTGCCGCAACGGCCAAGGCCGACTCAGAACCCGACCAAGCCGAACTCGCAAAAGTCGGCCCCGACGGCGATGTCGTTCTCGGCTCCGACAAAGCGCCGGTCACCATCATCGAATACGCCTCGATGACCTGCCCGCACTGCGCGCACTTCTCGACCACGACGTTTCCGGAATTGCAGAAGCAGTATATCGATACCGGCAAGGTGCGTTTCATTTTCCGCGAATTCCCGCTCGACGCACTGGCCGCTGCCGGTTTCATGCTGGCGCGATGCGCCGGCAAAGACAAATTCATGCCGATTGTCGAAACGCTGTTCGCCAAACAATCGGAATGGATGGTGCAACAGCCGGTTCCGGCCCTCCGCGAGATCGCCAAGCAATTCGGTTTCACCCAGCAATCCTTCGACGAGTGCCTGGCGAATCAAAAGGTGCTCGATGGCATTCAGGATGTCCGCGACCGGGCCGCCGAGAAGCTCGGGGTCAATTCCACGCCGACTTTTTTCGTCAATGGCAAGAAGCTGACCGGCGACCAATCCATCGAGTCACTGACAAAAGAGATAAGCCCCTATCTCAAGGAAGGATAAGGGTTTTTTTCCGCGGCGAGCGTTGCCGGATGATCCGGCCGAAACCTCCTTCACCAGTCAGCTCTGCGCGAAGTTTTGAATAACCCGGATGGCCTGTTGCGCTTGGCGGCGCGCCGATTCATTCTCCGCGCCGATGCGGCGTCGTTTTTACCTCACCCCTCGGGCGTGAGGCACTCGCGATTCGCTTTGCCGCAGCGAAACAGATGGACGTAACAAGCGAATGAAGCTCACGCGGCTGCGCCTGATCGGTTTTAAATCCTTCGTCGAGGCAACAGACTTTGAGATCGAACCGGGATTGACCGGGGTCGTCGGCCCGAATGGCTGCGGCAAATCGAATCTCGTCGAAGCCGTGCGTTGGGTCATGGGCGAGTCCTCCTACAAGGCGATGCGCGCCGCGGAGATGGACGACGTCATTTTCTCCGGCAACACCGAACGACCGTCACGGAACCACGCCGAAGTCAGCGTTCTGGTCGATAACAGCGACCGCACCGCCCCGGCCGCGTTCAATGATACTGAGACGCTGGAAGTGTCCCGCCGTATCATGCGCGAGCATGGCTCGGTGTTTCGCGTCAACGGTCGCGAAGTACGCGCACGTGACGTGACCGTGCTCTTTGCGGATGCCTCCACGGGCTCGCGGTCGCCCGCTCTCGTCCACCAGGGACGCATCGGCGAAATCATTCAAGCTCGGCCCGATCAACGCCGGCGCGTTCTCGAAGAAGCGGCCGGTATTTCCGGTCTGCACGCCCGGCGCCATGAGGCTGAACTTCGCCTCAAAGCCGCCGAGCACAATCTGACGCGCGTCGAAGATGTGATCGGGCAGCTTGCCACCCAGGTTGCCTCGCTCAAGACCCAGGCCCGGCAGGCCGTCCGTTACCGCAACGTCTCCGAGCAAGTGCGCCGCACCGAGGCGTTGCTGCTGCATACACGCTGGACGGCGGCAAATGCGGAACTTGCCGACACCGAACGAACCAAGGGCGAAGCCGTTCACCTGGTCGCGGCGCGCACCAGCGAGCAAGCGACCGCCTCGACGCGACAGGCCAACGCCGCTTCGGCACTGCCGGGCTTACGAGAAACCGAGGCCAAAGCAGCCGCGGCGCTGCAGCGCCTTGTTATTGCCCGCGATGGCCTCGAACGCGAAGAACAGCGCGCCAAGGAGCGGATCGGCGAACTCGACGGCCGCCTTGAGCAGTTCGCCGCCGACCTTGAGCGTGAGCGCGCGCTCGCCGGCGATGCCGCGGCTGCCTTGGAGCGCTTAGCGAGGGAGGAAAATTTCCTGTCGCAACAGGCCCAGGCGAGCGCCGAGCGGCTCAACGGCGTTAACGAACGCGTGGCCGCGGCGGACACTGCCTTGGCGGCTTCTGAAAAATCGTTTGCCGATCTGACGCGCGCGCTCGCCGACCTGACCGCCCGTCGCAACCAGCTCCAGGCAGCTATCGCCGACCAAGAGCAGCGCATCGCGCGGTTAGCCACCGAACTCACCGAAGTCGAAGGCGGCCTTGCCACCGCGCAGGACGATACAATTGATGCGGCACCGCTCGCCGAAGCGGTCACTGCGGCGCAAGCCAAACTCGCACAGGCGGAAAGCGCCGCCCGCGCCGCCGAGGCCGAGCACGCGCGGGCGCGAGAACATAGCGACAGCGCGCGCACTCCTTTGCTTTCGGCCGAGCAACGCGTCCAGCGGCTCGAAACCGAAGCAAAGACCATCCGCAAACTGCTCGCCATGGAGACCAAAAATCTGTGGCCTCCGGTAATGGACGCCCTCTCAGTCGCCGAAGGCTACGAGAAAGCGCTCGGCGCCGCGCTCGGCGATGACCTCGACGCGCCAGCCGACCAGGACGCGCCCATGCGCTGGGCCGGCGCTCCGCTCGATCCTTCCGATCCACAGCTTCCGGAAGGCGTGGTTGCCCTGTCCGCTTTTGTAAAAGCGCCGGCCGAACTTGGCCGCCGCCTCGCCCAGATCGGCGTTGTCGAACGCGCGGACGGAGCGAGGCTCGTGGCGTGGCTCAAGCCCGGCCAACGCTTAGTATCTCGCGAGGGCGATTTGTGGCGCTGGGATGGGTTCGCGGCTGCCGCACATGCGCCGACCGGCGCCGCCCGGCGGCTCGCCGAGCGTGGCCGCTTACAGACCATCGAAGCTGAGATCGCCAGCGCGCGCGCTGAAGTCGAGACCAAGCGTCAGCTCGGAAACATCGCGGAAGCTTCCCTCGCCACCGCGAACACCTCCGAGGCCGAGGCGCGCGCAATCTCGCGCAAAGCCCAGGAAGCGCTGGATGCGGCCCGCGAAGATCACGCTGCGGCGGAACGCGACATCAATCGCCACGCGGCGCGCATATCCGCTCTTAACGAGGCGAAGCAGCGCATCACTAGCGGCCGCGACGAAGCTGTCGCCGGACGCCGTGACAACGAAAACGCGCTGGCGGCGCTCCCCGCCGCCGCAGAATTCGAAGACAAATTGGCGCAAGTCGGAAAAGTGATCGCGCGAGAACGCGATGTGTTGGCCGCGGTCCGCGTGGAGGCACAAGGCATTGCACGCGAGGCGGAGCTTGCCACGCAACGCTTGCAGACGATCGCCAGCGAGCGCGCGGCTTGGGATGAGCGCAATCATGGCGCCACCGCACAGATCGCTACCCTCGGCCAGCGGGCCGAAGAGGCAAAGCGAGAGCGCGCCGAACTCGAAAGCGCGCCTGAGAAATTCGCCGCGCAGCGTCAGGCCTTGATCGGCGAGATCGAGACCGCGTCCGCCGCGCGCCGCGCCGCCGCCGACCGTTTGGCGGAGGCCGAAACGGAGCAATCGGCCGCCGACAAGGCCGCGCGTGCCGCGCTTGAAGCCGTCGGCGAAGCGCGCGCCGAATCGGCCCGCGCGGAGGAGCGCTGCGACGGCGCCAGGCGCCGTGTCGCCGACGTCGAGCATGAAATTCGCGACCTTTTGGATGTCGAGCCGGGCGCCGCCGCGGAAGTTGCCGAGATAAAGGATGGCGATGAACCGCTGCCGATCGCGGACGTCGAAGCCAAACTCGATCGGCTGCGTCGCGAACGTGAGCGGCTCGGATCGGTCAATTTGCTTGCCGAACAAGAGCTCCGCGAACTCGAGGCCCAGCACGCCAAGCTCACCGCCGAACGCGACGACCTTGTCGAGGCGATCCGCCGCTTACGGCAGGGTATTCAAAGCCTCAACCACGAAGCGCGCGAGCGGCTGCTCTCTTCCTTTGCTACCGTCAACCAGCACTTCAAGAAGCTGTTCAGCGAACTGTTCGGCGGCGGCAACGCTGAATTACAGCTCATAGAGAGCGAGGACCCGCTCGAGGCCGGACTTGAGATCATGGCTAAGCCTCCGGGGAAAAAGCTGGTCACGCTGTCGCTGCTGTCCGGCGGCGAACAGGCGCTTACGGCGCTGGCGCTCATCTTCGCGGTGTTTCTTACCAACCCGGCGCCGATCTGCGTGCTCGACGAGGTCGACGCGCCGCTCGACGACTACAATGTGGAGCGCTTTTGCGATCTGCTCGACGAAATGACTCGGTCGACCGAGACACGGTTCATCATCATCACGCACAACCCCATCACCATGGCGCGAATGGACCGGCTGTTCGGCGTCACCATGGCCGAGCGCGGAGTTTCCCAGCTCGTCTCCGTGGACCTCGAGGGCGCGGTAAAGCTGCGCGAAGCCAGCTGAAACATGCCGCCGCCGGCCCGACGCGCGGGCAGTTGGTGAGCTAGGCGTCTTTTAGCTTGAACAGACGCCGCGCGTTGGCACCGCCGATCTTGAGGCGGTCGGCTTCGCTGATTGGACAAGCGTCGAACCAGTCGGTGGCGTGGTCGACATTCTCGAACGGCCAATCGACCGAGAACATGATGCGGTCGGCCCCAAGCACCAGCATCGCGTCCAACAAGGACTGGCTGTTGAAATTTCCCGACGTGGTCACGTAGAAATTGGCGGCGAAATAGTCGCGGATGGGCTTTTTCGCCGGATAGGCATTTCGCGACTCGATCCAACCGTTGGCGTGATCGATGCGCCACATGCCGTAGGGCAAATTCTCGCCGAGATGCCCAAGAATGATCGACAGGCGCGGATGTGCGTCGAACAGGCCCGACCCCATCAGCCGCAGCGCGTGCACCGCGGTCTCCTGGCCGAATGCCCAGACCGGGCCGAGCAACCACGGATGCCCCTCATAGACATGGGCGTCGCGCGGCAGCGGATTACGCGGATGCAGGTAGAACGGCACATCGAGCTTTTCCACCGTCGCCCAAAACGAACGATATTGCGGCAGGTCGTAGTAGAGCGTCTTGTCGCCTTCCAGCTGCGAGAAACCGTTCACCAGCGCGCCGCGAAAGCCCAGCTCTTTCACGCAGCGTTCCAGTTCGCGAATGGCGAGCGCCGGATCCTGCATCGGTAGCGCCGCGAGCGCCTGGAAGCGATCCGGCCGCTTGCTCACCTGCTCGGCAAGATAATCATTGGCCTTGCGGGCGATCTCGTTGGCCCGTGCCGGATCGGGAATGCCCTGTATAGCCGGCGCATTGAGCGACAACACCATCATCTCAATACCGTGCTGATCCATCAGCCCCAGACGCCGGTCGTGGACATCCAACAGCCGGCCCTTCAACTCATGCCAAACGTGATCGGGAAACGGCGTGCCGAAGTTACTGGCGGTTTCTTCGATGGCGATGTGTTCTTCGAGCGCAATCTTACCCTGCATTATCCTGTCTCCGGCGCGTCCCAGCAGCGCATAGCCCGCGCATTAAGCCTAACACAAGCGCCACCGCAACAGCGGCTGAGCATCTGCGCGATCGGCATGCTTTTGGCCGCGGAGAGAGGACGACCGAAGCCGTGTCCCATTACGGGGCAGCGGATCGCACCATTTCGTCTACGGCAAGGCCCATTAGCACCGCATGAACACTCACCAAAGCTACACGCTCGCGTCACAGCCGCAGACCGGTGGCCTGCTGCGCTCTTGGTCGGCGTTGTGGCGCGGTGCGTTTTCGGCGGCGATTTTCCTATCCGACTTCGCTCTGATCGTCGCCATGTCGTGCTTCACCGGCATCGCCTATCACCTCGTTGTTTACGGCAATAGCGGCGACGTCGGCTCATTCATCCGAGGCGGGGCGTTGGCCGCTTGCATTTTTACAATTTCAAACTTGTTCCGCCGCGAATACCGCCTGCCGAACTTCTTTTCCTTCAAATTTCACGGCCGCCGCACCGTGCAATTGTGGAACGTCACTTTGATTTGCCTGCTTATGCTCGCCTTCTTGACGCGGATCAGCGTCGAATACTCGCGCGGCTGGATAGTTCTCTTCTACGTCGTGACGCTCGCCAGCTTGATCGTTTCGCGTTACGCGATCGTGCGCATCAGCACCATGGCCCGCGCCGCCGGGCTGATCTCGGCGCAACGTATTTTTCTGATCGGCACCGGCGCCGATATCGGCGGCTTCATCAACCGGTACGAGCCCTGGACGATCGGTATCAACATCGTGGGTTGCCGATTTCTCACCCCGGTCATGGCGGCCGCCTCTGCCAAGGAGCGAAGCGAGAGGCTCGATCTTGATCTCGCCGAGGCTGTTGCCGGCGTGCGGAGCCTCGCACCCGATGCTGTCTTCGTGCTGCTTCCCTGGTCGGCGACCGCAATGATTGAGCGCTGCGCCGAAACCTTTCTCTCGCTCCCCGTCGAGATACATCTCGGGCCGGAGCAAGTTTTGCACAAATTCGATGAGGTCAAGTTATCGACCCTCGGCCCGATCTCAAGCCTGCAGATCACGCGCCGGCCACTTTCGCGCTTCGAGATCATGCAAAAGCGCCTATTCGACCTCGCCATTGCGGCGGCGGCGCTCATTGCGGCTACTCCGCTTCTCCTCGCCGTCGCGGTCCTCATTCGGCTCGATAGCCGCGGACCGGTCTTCTTTGGCCAGCGCCGCTACGGCTTCAATCAGCAGCCGTTCCGCATCATCAAGTTTCGCACCATGCACAGCGTTGACGACGGCAGCCGACAGGCCACCCGCGGCGACGCGCGCATCACCAGAGTTGGCGGCTTTTTGCGACGCTGGAACCTCGACGAGATACCGCAGCTCTTCAACGTGCTCACCGGGGACATGTCGTTGGTCGGACCGCGGCCGCATCCGTTGCCGCTCGACCAGGATTACCAGCGGCGCATTTCGCTTTATGCGCGCAGGCACAACGTCAGGCCGGGGATTACCGGTTGGGCACAGGTGCACGGCTGCCGCGGCGAAACCGACACCGATGAAAAGATGCGCAGACGAATCGAATTCGACCTCGCCTACATTGACAATTGGTCGATGTGGCTTGACCTGCGGATCATTGTCCGCACGCTGCTTTCCCGGGCGGCTTATCGCAACGCGTATTGAACCGCCGGAGCCCGCGGCTTGGTGCTAGCTGGCGAGGACGTAAACTGCGAACACTGCCGTCAGCGCGACGATTGCGGTAGAGACCCACAGCGTTCCGATAATCAGCCACAGCGGACGCGGGCTATTGAGGCTCGCGGGCGGCGCGGCCCAGGACCTCAACGCCGGCTCGGCCAGCTGTAATGCGACGCTCGCCTGCTCGATGGCGGCGATGTCGCGATTGAATTGATCGTGGTCCGCGGCGGCGATCCAACCTGAGTTTTCGTTACCATCACGCCTGAGGTCGCTTACAAGCCCCTCGACAGCTTGCGCGCCCTCGAAACGCGCGCTGTGCGCGTCGACCTGGCCTGTGGAAAGAGGGTGCAGAAGACGATCCGGCACGGTGCTGGCCCTTCACTGTCGAGCCGCGATTCCCTAGATGAGAAGCGACGGCGGTGCGACGGGCATCGCCGGCTAACCTTAACGGCTGCAACGATTCGTCGTATTTAGAGCGTGTTTAGAGCGCCGAGAGGACGCTTCGATCGAGCGTCCCGCCGCCGGAGGACTTCGAAATGGGCACCTCGACACTGATCGTCCTTGCCGTGATCGTTGTAATCGTCTTGTGGGTCATCACGATCTACAACGGACTCGTGACCATGCGGCAGCGGGTCAACCAGAGTTTTGCCGATATCGACGTCCAGCTCCGCCAGAGACACGACCTCATTCCCAATCTGGTCGAGACCGTGAAAGGCTATGCGGCTCACGAGCGCGGCACGCTCGACGAGGTGGTCAAAGCCCGCAATGCCGCGGTGACCGCGCAAGGGCCAGCACAACAGGCGGCCGCCGAGAATATGTTGTCGGGGGCGCTGCGCCAGCTCTTTGCGCTTTCCGAGGCCTATCCTGATCTCAAGGCCAACGCTAACTTTCAGCAGTTGCAAGCCGAGCTCGCCGATCTCGAGAATAAGATCGCGGCGTCGCGGCGGTTCTTCAACAACGCAGTGCAGGAATACAACACGGCGACCCAGAGATTCCCAGCCGCCCTATTCGCGACGGCGCTCGGCTTTGCCCCGAAGGAATTCTTTGACCTTGGCGACGAGCGCAAAACGGTCGGCGAGGCGCCGCAGGTCAAGTTTTAGGACCAACGCGATGACGTCGATATCCAGCCGGCCTGACCCCTTACACGCGGCGCGGATCGCCTGCCGGCGGATCTATTTCTCACGCGCGCCGGAGTAAGCGGCAAAGCACTCCGATGGCCGCATACGGTCTCTACAGCCACATCCAATCGAATCGCCAGCGTTCGATTGCGCTTCTCGCTGGCCTGTTCTTCCTTGTCTATCTTCTCGTTTATGCCGGCGCATTGACTGCAGAGGCGCTCTCGATCAACGCCGACATCGACACGCTCATGAGGCTTGCTTGGCGAGACCTGATCGCCGCGGCGCCTTTAGCGACGTTGGGCACGGCGCTGTGGGTAGTCGTGGCCTACTATTTTCATCAGAGCATGATCGATGCGATCACCGGCGGTCGCGAGGTTAGTCGCGCCGAGCAGCCGCGTCTCTACAACCTCTTGGAAAATCTTTGTATTTCGCGCGGGATCACCATGCCAAAACTCAAGGTCATGGACAGCGAGGCGCTCAACGCATTCGCGACCGGCATGAATCAAAGGCAGTATTCGATCACCGTCACCTCTGGTCTTCTGAACGTGCTCGATGACGCCGAAATTCAATCGGTGCTTGGCCATGAGCTGACCCACATCCGCAACGGCGACGTGCGGATGATGGTCATCGCCGTGATTATCGCCGGCGCTATTTCGTTCTTTGCCGAGCTGTTCTTCCGGATGTGGTTTTACGGAGGTTTCCGCGGCCCCCGATCATCCGGCGATCGCCGCGGCAACGGCGCTGGACTAGCCATAGTTATCGCTATCGGGTTCATCGTTGTCGCATACGTTCTCTCCTTCGTCATTCGCCTTGCCTTGTCGCGATCGCGCGAGTTGCTCGCCGACGCCGGGTCGGTGGAGCTCACCAAAAATCCTGACGCCATGATTTCGGCTCTGCGCAAAATCGAAGGCCGCGGTGAACTACCGGGAGCAACGTCGGCGGTGATGGAAATGTGTATCGACAATCCGCGTCAGGGCTTTGGCGAATTGTTCGACACCCATCCGTCGGTTGCCACCCGAGTCGCGGCATTGGTGAAATTTGCCGGCGGCCATGATACCGGCCCAGTCGAGCTTCCCGCGCCGCAACCCGAAGCGAGCGCAGCAAATGATTCGGCCGTGCCGGGTCCCTGGAGCTCCGCGGCGCCAAGCGGACCATGGAATTCGCCACAGCCTGTGGAAACCGAGGAACCTATGGAAGGCTCAGGTCCTTGGGGCCCGCATGAAAGGAACCGCCGATAAGCCGCGCGAATAGCGGCTTCGCGATGCGAAACGCGCGCGTCTCAAATCGAAAAGCGCGGCCGCAACTGAAGTTCAACCGCACACACGCGCGAAGGTAAGGCTTCCAAACGGCGGACGGGGTGTGTAGAAGAAACGCACGGGGAAATGAGCGTGATGCGCCCGATTCGGCCGCAGTCATCCGGTGCAATGAGCAGAACGACTCGGCCAGACTCGTGGCACGGCGCCGCTAGTGAGGTATAGGCCATGTCTAAGCCGACGGTGATCGTGGTGGGTGCGGACAAGGGAGGCGTGGGCAAAACCACCGTCGCCCGCACGCTGCTCGACTACTTCACGGCGCATCACCTGCCGACGCGGGCATTCGATACCGAATCGCCAAAGGGCACTCTCAAGCGCTTTCATCCGGAACATTGTGACATCGTCGACGTCACTTCGGTCGCCGATCAGATGCGCATCTTCGACACGCTGACCAGCGCCGATGCGTCTGTGACGATTATCGACGTGCGCGCAGGCCTGCTGTCGCCGACGTTACGGGCGTTGCGCGACATCGGCTTCCTCGACGCGGTGAAGAAGGGCCAGCTCAACTTCATAATTTTCCATATCCTCGGATCTTCAATCGCCTCGCTGAACGAGATCGAAGACACCGCCGCGTTCGCCGTCGATAGCAAGTACTTCCTGGTGAAAAACTTCATTAACAACACGAGCTTCTTCGAGTGGGACCAGGCCACGCATGCCTCGTATTTCCGCAAGCTTAAAGACGCCATCGAAGTCACCATCCCCAAACTAAACGAGATGGCTTACGAACAGGTGGAACTCGCTTCGGTACCGTTCCTCACCTTTGTCGCCAACAAAGGCGCCAAAGGTGAGTCCACGAATTACTCGTTTGTGCTGCGCGGCTACGTTCGGCACTGGCTCGGAAACGTGTGGGGCGAGTACGACCGTATTAAACTCAACGAACTCGTGACCAGCGGCGCCACGCCCGCGCAAGCGCCGCGGGTGCAAGCGGTCGGCCGATCGTAGACCCAACGCGCAGCATTCACCGCCGCGCTATACTGCGATGATGTTTGGAACTGCGGAAATGCGCTTGCTGTGACGATGCAGCCGGCTCCGATATATATCGTTGCCTCGCCGCGGCCGCGTGTCGGCAAAACGCTGCTTGCCCGGCTCTTGATCGAATTCCTCTATTCGCGAAGCCGGCCGCTGGTCGGCTACGACCTTAATCCGCGGGAGTCGCTGCTCGCCGAGCGCTTTCCCAAGCTGGTCTGGCCGGTCGATATCACCAGTACGCGCGGCCAGATGGAGTTATTCGACCGCCTGATCGCGGATACGGCGAGTACGAAAATTATCGACCTCGGCTCCCCTCTGTTCGACCATTTTTTCGATGTCATCCGCGAAATCGGCTTTGTCCAGGAAGCACGCCGGTTGTCGATGGAGCCGATTGTTCTGTTCATCACCGATCCAGCGCCGACGACGGTGCGCAGTTATGCCGAGTTGCGTAGCCGACTCGCCGTCACAATTGTGCCCGTTCAAAACGAATCGGTATCAGTCATGTTCGCCAAGGAGGACTTCCAGGGAACCGGTCCCGAATGCGGCATGATCCGTATTCCGCGATTATCCGCGATCGTCCGCGGCGTAATTGACCGGCCAAGTTTTTCGTTCGGCGCTTACTTGGCGAAACGACAAGGCGGACCGACGGAAATTCACGAATGGATCGCTCAGATATTCAACGAATTTCGCGACTTGGAACTGCGGCTGCTGATGGGACGGGTTAACTCGTCGCTCGGCCGCGGCGGCAAGCGGGAAGACCGGTCGGCCGGTTAGCGGTCGCGAAGCAACGGCGAGCCGCGAAGTTTCCACACCGCTGCGTGGCTGTGGTGCGCCTAATGTCCCTCGAAGCTCACCAGCGTGCGTACCGGAACTCCGAGCTTGCGAATTTTTTCCGCGCCGCCCAAGTCCGGCAGGTCAATGATGAAGCACGCCGCCAAGACGTCGGCGCCGATTTGCTTTAACAGCTTGCAGGCGCCTTCAGCAGTCCCGCCAGTAGCGATCAAATCGTCGACCAGAACCACCCGCTCGCCCTCATGCACCGCGTCTTCGTGCATCTCCATTTCGTCGATGCCGTATTCCAGCGAATACCCGATGCTGACGCGTTTGAAGGGTAGCTTGCCTTTCTTGCGGATCGGCACAAAACCCGCGGAAACCTGGTGAGCTACGGCACCACCGAGAATAAAGCCGCGTGCTTCAATTCCGGCAACCTTATCGATCTTGCTGCCCGCCCACGGTTGCACCAGTTCATCGACCGCGCGGCGAAAGCTCCGCGCGTTACCCAAAAGCGTGGTTATGTCGCGAAATATGATGCCCGGCTTCGGATAGTCCGGAATGTTGCGGATTGCGGCCTTCAGGTCGCTTTCTAAGGTAGCGGTCGTCATCGTCTGCAAGCCTTCTGGTCCGCGATCCTTCACACTTACAGCGGGTTTTACTGTGGCGGACCGGAGCGGCGCAACCGCGCCGGCTCCGTAACGCTAACGGAAGAGGGCCGCCCCGCCCGATTCGGAGCACTCGGACTTCATTGCCGCAGAAGGATAAGAGTGCCCGTCGGAAAGCGCTCTGCCACCGACATAGCCTTCCTCGCGCGCCCGCACCATGATCGTAGCGGTGCTTGGCTTAACCAGTGCAGACCAAACCCGCGAAATTCGCGATCAGCTCTTGGGGTATTCCGTGGGCGGTCGTGGCTCGAGCAGCTCCGGATGATGGAGAACGTCGTGCCAGACTTTCTTTTTGGTGAAATAGAGCAAGCCGGTCAGCACGATGAGAAAAACAAACACTTGGAAACCGAGCCGCTTGCGCTCGTCGAGCTTGGGCTCCGAAGCCCACGCTAAAAAGGCGGCAACGTCACGTCCATACTGATCAACCGTCGCCGGCGTACCGTCGGTATATTCGACCTGACCATCGCTGAGCGGCTTCGGCATGCCGATCGCATGACCCGGAAAATATTTGTTGTATTGCGCACCCGGCGGCAGCGTGAAACCGGCTGGCGGATCTTCATAACCATTGAGAATGGCATGAATGTAATCGGGGCCTTCCTCTTGGTATTGAGTGAAAGCGTCGACAATGAACCAGGGGAAACCGCGTTCGTAGCTGCGTGCTTTGGCTAGAACGGACATGTCCGGCGGCAATGCTCCGCCATTGGCATTTCGCGCAGCTTGATCGTTGGCAAAAGGCGGCGGGAACCGATCGGAGATTTTGCCTGCTCGCTGAAACATTTCGCCCTGGTCGTTCGGGCCGGCGGTGACCTGGAAAGTAGCGGCTATCGCCGCGGCTTGTGCTTCGGTGAAGTCAGGACCGCCGGGGTCGGCCAAGTTTCGAAATGCCAAAAGCTTTAGACTATGGCAGTTCGAACAAACCTCGCGGTAGATTTTGAATCCACGCTGTAGCTGCTGCGGATCGTAAAGACCAAACGGCCCGGCGAACGACCAGCGCTGCCCGGGAGGAGCTTCGGCTTCCTGCGCGCACGCCGCCCGCATACCGAATGCGGCAACGGCAGCGAACAGCGCGAGACCGAATGCGGTGCGGCGGTAAGCGTTCATGTGTCGCGCTCCTAAGCCTTCGCCGGAGGCGGCGCCGACGCACCGGCCGACAAGCCCTCGCGCAAAACCGATTCGGAGATCGAACTTGGCAGGGGCTTCGTTGTCTCAAACAGTCCGAGCAGCGGCAAGATGATCAGCAAAAATACGAAATAGTAGGCGGTGAGGATGCGCGCCGCGATGACATAGCCGCCCTCAGGCGGCTGCGAACCGAGGTAACCGAGGCCGATAACGACCAGGAAAAATACGATCAAAAACTGCCGGTAAAGCGGACGATAGTTCGCCGAGCGGACGCGTGATGTGTCGAGCCACGGCAGGAAGGCGAGCAGCACGATGGATGCAAGGAGCGCGATGACGCCGAGAAGCTTGCTCGGGATCGCACGCAAAATGGCGTAGAACGGCAGATAGTACCATTCCGGTACAATGTGCGTCGGAGTCTGGCCTGGATTGGCGGGAATGTAATTGTCGGAATGGCCGAGATAGTTGGGGATGTAGAAGATGAACCAGGCAAAGAACAGGCAGAACACGCCGATAAAAAAAGCGTCTTTGATCGTCGCATAGGGCGTGAATGCAACCGTATCTTTTTTCGTCTTCGGCTCGACGCCGGTCGGGTTGTTTTGCCCGACCATGTGCAACGCCCAAATATGCAGCACGACGACGCCGGCGATGACGAACGGCAGCAGATAGTGCAGCGAATAAAAGCGATTAAGGGTCGGATTGCCCACCGCGAAACCGCCCCATAGCCAAGTGACGATCGGATTGCCGACTAGCGGGATTGCCGAGAAAAGATTGGTGATCACGGTGGCGGCCCAAAAGCTCATCTGGCCCCACGGCAGCACGTAGCCCATGAACCCGGTCACAACCATCAAGAGGAACAAGATCACACCGAGAATCCACAAGACTTCGCGCGGCTCCTTGTACGAGCCGTAATACATGCCGCGCACAATGTGCGCATAGACGGCGACAAAGAAGAACGCGGCGCCATTGGCATGTAGATAACGCAGCAGCCAACCGTAATTGACGTCGCGCATGATCGCTTCGACGGAGTTGAATGCAAAGTCGACGTGCGGCGTGTAATGCATGGCCAGAACCACGCCGGTCACGATCTGCACGCCGAGCATGAAGGTCAGAATTCCGCCGAACGTCCACCAATAATTCAAGTTGCGCGGCGTCGGATAAACAATGAAGGACGAGTAGACCAGACCGGCGATCGGCAGCCGGCGCTCGAGCCAGCGCATGACGGGATGTTCTGGTTTGTAGACCGAATGTTCGCTCATGCTCGAACCTTGTCGTTGGCGGACAGCGGCGGCATCGCTTCGCCGGATCGCGGAAGCGAAATCCGGCCGGTGGAAATTGCGCCGCCAAACCCCGGTGCGGAGATTATCCTCACCCTTCGTCCCTCGTCGTCTTGCCGCTCATGCCGTCCACGCTGCGAGCCGCCCTAGAAGGGCGCGGCGGCGGTGGCTGGCCTGGCCGCATGCAATCTGGGGGAGATCAATACGGCCAATCCGGCGAGGTTCTATTGGCACCCTTACCGCGATAGCGCAAGTGTGCCAACGAGGTGAGCCAAACGCCACAGCTGCAAGGCCAATTCGCCGGTTTTCGCGCGGTGGGAGCGGCCGCCCAGCCGAGATCTGAGCTCGCAAATGAGTTGATTCCATGCGGATCGCCCTTTACCAGCCCGACATCCCGCAAAACGCCGGAACAATCTTGCGCCTATGCGCGTGCTTTGGAATCGAAGCCCACATCATTGAACCGGCTGGCTTCCCGGCAACCGATCGCGCCTTCCGCCGCGCCGGCATGGATTACCTCGATGCGGTTACGATGAAACGACATCGGTCGTGGCTAGATTTTGAAGCCTGGCGACGCGCTGAGCGCAGTCGTCTCGTGTTGTTCACAACCGCCGGATCGCTGTCCTATCTTGATTTTGGCTACCGCACCGGCGACATCCTTTTGTTCGGACGTGAATCCGCCGGCGCGGCGCCGGAAGTCCACGCGACGGCGGATGCGCGTTTGCGCATTCCGATGCGCGAGGGATTGCGCTCGCTGAATGTCGCTGTCGCCGCCGCCATGGCCATTGGTGAGGCCATGCGGCAAACGAACTACAGCGCGCAATAGATCGCAGCGTCCGGCAAAAAAACTGCCACCGCGGCCCCCGCAATATTCGCTTATGCCGCCGCCACTCCGGGCCGACCGTCTTCAACCGCGAATGCTTTCAGGGTCGAAATATCGGCCTTGGGGTCGGCGGCGTCGGAGACGACCCGCATGCTCACCTGCATGTGCGTGGGCACGAGATCTATCGCCACATAGCCACGACGGCGGCTGTCAAAGAAATGAACGTGCGGATTATCGGGCAGCGACCGTGCGATCGGCTCGTAAGGCGGCCCATACGAGGAGATCGAGGTGCCGACGAATTCGGTGGCCACGATAGGCGTCGTCGTATCATCGAAATCAAGCCGCAGGTCGTTGGCAAAAAACGAATGCGCGTCGCCGCCTATGACGACCGGATTTGCTACTTGACTGTCGTGAATGTGTTTAAGCAGGCGCGAACGATTGGCGGGATAGCCATCCCAGTCATCCGTCGAGAAACCGTGATCGTCTTCTTGCCTGATGCCGAACTGCGCCATCAACACGTCCTGCGCGATCAGATTCCAATGCGCCTTCGAGCGGGAGAGATTGGCGCGAAGCCACGCCTCCTGCGCGAAGCCCAACATGGTTCTTCCGGGATCGTTTCGCTCAGGGCAGCTTTTATTGGATTCAAGATGAGTGCCCCCCTTATTGGGTGGCGCGTAACAGGCCTCGCGCGAACGGTATTGCCGCCCATCGATCATGGAAATCTCGAGAAGATCGCCAAAGGCGAAGCGATCATAAATGCGCATGACCGGTCCTTCCGGCCGCGACATTATCGGGCGCACCGGCATGTGCTCGTAGAAGGCCTGATAGGCCGCCGCACGGCGATTTAGAAACTGCGCCGGATCGTCGAAGAACTTCGACCACTTGTCGGCATAGTCATCCTGCACCTCGTGGTCGTCCCAGGTGACCAGCGCGGGCGCTTGTGCATGCAGCGACTGCAAATCGGGATCGAGCTTATATTGCGCGTGGCGATTGCGGTAAGTCGGTAGCGTCGACGCTTCGATGCCGTCCGAGTGCCGGCGGACTGTCGGGCGGCGCTCTTCGATATATTCGTAAATGTAGTCGCCAAGAAACAGAACGAAATCCGGATTTTCCGCAGCGAGATGACGGTACGCGGAAAAATAACCGTGCTCATAATTCGAGCAGGAGACGAATCCAAACTTGAGCCGATCGAGCGCACTATTCGGCTTGGGCAACGTCAATGCCCGTCCGATGCGGCTCGACGCATCGCCACTCGTGAAGCGATACCAATAAGGCCGGCCCGCATCCAAACCGGAGACGTCGAGATGGACCGAATACGCAAAGGACTCTTCGGCAGCGGTTTCGCCGCGCCGCACGATATTGCGCAAACTGGAATCCGTCGCGATCTCGTAACCGATGGTGACGTCGGTGCCATGCATGGCGCCCGGCATCGCCGGATTGTTGGATAGCGGGTCAGGCGCGAGTCTGGTCCACAGCACAAACCCGTCCGGCCGCGGCGCACCGGCCGCGACGCCAAGGCTGAAGGGATCGCCGGCTCGCCAAGCTTGGGCTGTTGCGTGGCGTAGCAAATAGGGCGCCGCGATGAGCGCGGCCCCGGTGCCCGCCGCGCCTTTCAGCAGACGGCGGCGCGAAGGACGATTTAGATTTAGAGGAAGCAGCACGGCGTCTTCGGCCTCGGCTTGGGTGTTATCGTCATAGCCCAATATATACGCCCCTAAATATGACACTCTGGACAAGCTTTCCCGTCGCTTGCCATTGTGGCCGGCCACCGCTTAGCGAGCATTAGCTTGGACGCTAACCTTCTAGAGACACACAAAAACCGGGCGCGTGCTTGGTTCGAGACGCTGCGCGACCAGATGGTGACGGCCTTCGAGCAATTGGAAGACGCCCTCCCCTCCGATGCACCCCTCGGTGACCGCGCCTCCGGCCGGTTCGTGCGCAAGCCTTGGACCCGCACTGATCATACCGGCGCGCCGGGCGGCGGCGGCGTCATGGCGACTATGACGGGCCGCGTGTTCGAGAAAGTCGGAGTCCACGTCTCCACTGTGTTCGGCGAGTTTGCTCCTGAGTTCCGCAAGGATATTCCCGGCGCCGCCGACGATCCGCGCTTTTTTGCGACCGGTATCTCGCTGATCGCGCACATGCAAAGCCCGCATGTGCCTGCAGTGCACATGAATACCCGCCATGTCGTGACCACCAAGGCCTGGTTCGGCGGCGGCGCCGATTTAACGCCTCTTCTTGCGCGCCGCCGCGGCCAGGACGATCCTGACACGATTGCCTTCCACGCCGCGATGAAACAGGCGTGTGATGCTCATTCGGCGGTCGCCCCGTACGACAAGTTCAAGACCTGGTGTGACGAATATTTCTTTCTCAAGCACCGCGGCGAAGCGCGCGGCATTGGCGGCATATTTTACGACTGGCTCGACACTGGCGACTTCGATGCCGATTTTGCCTTTACGCAAGCGGTTGGCCGCGCCTTCCTCGCGGTCTACCCTGAATTGGTGCGGAGGAACTTCGAAAGGACCTGGACTGAAGCAGAGCGTGAAGAACAACTTATTCGCCGCGGACGCTACGTCGAATTCAACTTGCTTTATGACCGTGGGACGGTCTTCGGCTTGCGCACCGGCGGCAACGTCGAATCGATTCTGTCGTCGCTGCCGCCTGTGGTGAAGTGGCCGTAGCCCAAAAATTTATCGACCAACATCAAAGGAGATTGCATGAAACTCGTCCGTTACGGCCTGCCCGGTCGGGAAAAGCCCGGGATCCTCGACACCCAAGGCCGAATTCGCGATTTGTCCAAAATTATTCCCGACATCGAAGGCGACGTGCTCTCGGCGAAAGGCCTCGCCAAGTTGCGCAAGCTCAAGCCCGACAAGCTCCCACTCGTGAAGGGCAAGCCGCGCCTTGGGCCATGCATCGGCAGGATCGGCAATATTATCGGCATCGGCCTCAATTATTCCGACCACGCGGCCGAAGCCGGCATGCAGGTGCCCAAGGAGCCGATCTACTTCAATAAGCCATCAACCGCGGTCTGCGGACCAAACGACGACACCGTCACTCCGAAGGAGTCGACAAAGCTCGATTACGAGGTTGAGCTCGGCGTCATCATCGGCAGCCGGGCCCGCTACCTTGCGAAGAATAAGGCGATGGACGCGGTTGCCGGCTATTGCCTCGCCAATGACGTCTCGGAACGATACTTCCAGATCGAAAGAAGCGGCGGCCAATGGGGCAAGGGCAAAGGCTGCGAAACTTTTGGTCCGCTCGGACCGTGGTTTGTCACTAAGGATGAGATTCGCGACCCGCAGCGCCTCGACATGTGGCTGACCGTCAACGGCGAGAGCCGGCAGAAAGGCACCACCGCCACTATGGTGTTCGGTGTTGCGCACCTGGTCTGGTATTGCTCGCAATTCTTCGTCATGGAACCAGGCGATGTGATCATCACCGGCACCCCCCCGGGCGTCGGCATGGGGATCAAACCCGTACCTAAATTCCTCAAACCCGGCGACGTGGTGCGGCTCGGCATCGACGGGCTCGGCGAGCAACAGCAGAAGATCGTGAAGTTCAAGATGTGATGCACGCGCCCGGGAGCGGCACGCCGCCTCCGAAAATCAGATCGAGATAAGAGGCCCGTACCGTTCATGAAGCTCGGCTTTTTCACCATGCCGATCCATCCTCTGGACAAGGATTGGCGGCAATCATTGCGCGAGGACCGCGAAGCGTTCCTGCTCGCCGACAAACTCGGTTTCGTCGAGGGCTATGTCGGCGAGCACGCCACGGACCGCGCGGAAAACATCACCTCCAGCGCTATGTTCATTGCCAGCCTGGCCGACGCGACCCGCACCATCAAGCTCGGCACCGGCACGATCAACATGCCGAATACCCATCCGGTGACGACCGCTTCGCAGATCGCCATGCTCGATCATATGCTCGACGGCCGCTTTATCCTTGGCATCAGCCCAGGCGGGCTGCTCTCCGACGCCGAGGCCTACGGCAATCTCGACGCCGACCGCAATGCCATGTTCGTCGAAGCGATCAACGCGGTGCTCAAAATCTGGACGAGCGAGCCGCCCTACAACATCGAAGGCAAATATTGGAACATCAAGATTGAGCGGCAGGCGATGCTCGATATCGGCCAGGGCTTTCTGCCGAAACCGCTGCAAAAGCCGCATCCGCCAATTGTAGTGACCGTCGTCGCGCCCTTCTCCCAAGGCGTAACCGAGGCCGCAGCGCGCGGCTGGGATCCCATCTCAGCGAATTTCTTGATGCCGGAATGGGTCAAGAGCCATTGGGGAAAATACGTCGAGGGTTGCCAGCGCGCCGGCCGCCTGGCCGATCCGGCGAACTGGCGCGTCGCCAGAAGTATATTTGTCGCCGACGACGACCGCACCGCCGAGGCTTACGCAACTGATGCCAATAGCCCCTACCGCTTCTATTACAGCCAGCTACTCGCAAAATTGAAAAAGGGCGGACGGGTCGACGCGTTCAAGACGCGGCGCGATCAACCCAACGACGAAGTCACGTTGGATCGCGTTTGCGACGCCCTCGTCATCCACGGGTCGCCGGACAAAGTCGCCGACGAAATTTTGCGCTTCCGCGAGCATATCGGTGACTTCGGTACGCTTCTCTACGCCGGCAAGGATTGGCGGGATCCCGCGCTTGCCAAACGCTCCATGGTGCTGCTGGCGGAGAAGGTGCTGCCGAAGATCAACGCCGCGCTCAAACGCTGAGCGCGAGTTATTCGCAGGAGCCGCCCCGTTCGCAGTTTATTTGATTGCCTGGGGATTGAGCGGCGAACCGGTGCCTCCAGTAATAATTAGCGGCGAGCCGCAAAAGAAGAACTCATAAATCCCGTCAGCCGCGCAATCTTCCGCCAGTTCCTTGAGGTAAAACATCTCGCCCATGGTGAGGCCCATGGCCGGGATCACCACCCAATGCCACGGCTGGTTGACCTCCGTCGTCTCATTTGGCCGTACCTCGACGCCCCAGGTGTCGGAGCAGATCGCGGCGATTTCCTTGTCCTGACACCAATAGCAATTCTCGAACTTGACCCCCGGCGCATTGCCGCCCGCATAGGCCCCCCACTGCTTCTCGTGAAGACAGCGCTCCATCTGACCGGTGCGCAGGATAACGAAGTCGCCGCGCCTGATCTCCACGTTTTCTTTTTTGGCACATTCGTCGAGTTCGTCGTTGCTGATCGCTTCGCCGTCGTTGAGCCAGGGCACGCCGCGGAACCGGGCAATATCGAGGAGCACGCCGCGGCCGACCATTTTGTTTTTGGCGTGCTCGATGCCGAGCTTATGCAGTCCGCTTGAATCGACTTCGCGCGCGTCGAAGCCGTTATACATCTTGTCCTCGTAGAAAATGTGCCCAAGCGAATCCCAGTGCGTCGCGCACTGCACCGGAAGATTGATGGCGTCGTCGGCGTATCGGATGTTCGGCACTTTGTCGTAGCGCCCGGCGACCGCGTCGGTGCCAGTGGCCAGCATCGTGTGGATTGGATTCCAGCGATTGCCGAACAGGCCGGTCTGCGGGCCGTTGCGATCGAGCGGGATGCCGAGCGCGAATATTTTGCCGTTGCGGATCAAGCCGGCGGCGCGAACCACGTCCTGCGGCATTATGTGGTTGAGCGTGCCGATTTGGTCGTCGTTGCCCCAGCGGCCCCAGTTCTTGAGCTTTTCGGTCGCTTCGGCGATGGCCTTCTTGCCGACGGTGATATTCATCCGCCCGTTTCCTTCCACGCTACCTGACGGCGCCTTTTTGCCAGATTTCGCAAGAATGGGCGAGACAGGAGGAACCTTCCCCGTCCAACAAAAGAAATGAGAAGGAAAATAGCGAGCTCGCGCAGAACGACTATGCTTCCACACCAGCAAGCTGCGGAATGGAAGCCGGTGAATCTGACGGCTTCTTCGGCTCGAGTGCATTCGCAACGGCTTCTTCGACCCGCTCGAGCCAGATGAATTCCATCTCGCGGCGCGCGACGTCGGGAATATCGTCATAATCCCGCCGGTTGCGCGCCGGCAGCATAACGCGGCGGATGCCGGCCGAGTGCGCGGCGACCACTTTCTCCTTGATGCCACCGACCGGCAGCACCAAGCCACGCAGGCTGATCTCACCGGTCATGGCGGTGTCGCTGCGTATCGTGCGGTCGGTCATCAGCGAGGTAAGCGCCATGAACATGGCGACGCCGGCACTGGGGCCGTCCTTCGGAATCGCGCCGGCGGGCACGTGGACGTGGATGTCGCTCTTCTCGAAGCGAGCGGGATCGATCCCGAGCGCCGCGGCACGATTCTTCACGATGGAGAGCGCGGCCTGGGCGCTTTCCTTCATTACGTCGCCGAGCTGGCCGGTGAGAATGAGCCGGCCCGAACCGGGAATGCGCGTGGCCTCGATGAAGAGGATATCGCCGCCGACCGGCGTCCAGGCGAGGCCCGTAGCCACACCCGGCACGCTCAGCCGCATCGCCGTCTCGCTCTCGAATCTCGGAGGGCCGAGAATGGCAACAAGATCGCCGCGGGCAATACGGATCGGTCCGCTCCCGCCTTCGGCGATGCGCACGGCGGCGTTGCGCAGTGCCTGGCCGATCAGCCGCTCAAGGTTCCGGACACCGGCCTCGCGCGTATAATTTTGAATGATATCGCGGATCGCTTCGTCGGCGAGCTCAGCCTGCCCGGGCTTTAGCCCGTTGGCTTCCATCTGCCGGCGCACGAGATAGCGGTGCGCAATTTCCAGCTTCTCGTGGGCGGTGTAGCCCGCGAGGCTGATAATTTCCATGCGGTCGCGCAGCGGACCGGGAATAGTGTCCAGCATGTTGGCTGTAGTGATGAACACCACTCGGCTCAAGTCGAATGGCACGGCGAGATAATTGTCGCGGAACGTGTTGTTCTGCTCGGGATCGAGCACTTCCAGCAGCGCCGCGCCCGGATCGCCTTGAATGCCGGCGCCGAGCTTGTCGATCTCGTCGAGCATCATCACGCAGTTGCGGGTTCCGGCTTTGCGGATCGCCTGGATGATGTTGCCCGGCAGCGCCCCGATATACGTTCGCCGATGCCCGCGGATTTCGGCTTCGTCGTGCACGCCGCCCAGGCTCACGCGCACGAACTTTCGGTCCATGGCGCGAGCAATGGATTGGCCGAGCGAGGTTTTTCCGACGCCGGGCGGCCCGACGAAACACAGGATCGGCGCTTTGCCCTGCGGCGCGAGCTTGCGCACGGCGAGATATTCGACGATGCGCCGCTTGATCTTTTCGAGATCGTAGTGGTCTTCGTCGAGAATGCGTCGCGCTTGCGCGATGTCGATCGGCTTTTCCTCGGGCAATGCCCACGGCAATTCGATCAGCCAATCGAGATACGTCCGCACCATGCCGTATTCGCCCGCGGCCTCGGGCATGCGTTGCAGCCGGCGCAATTCCTTGCGCGCCTGTTCTTCAATTTCCTTCGGCATGCCAGCATTGGTGATGGCCTTGTCGAGCTCGGCCATTTCGGCGGCCTTGCCCTCCTCGCCTTCGCCAAGCTGCCGCTGGATCGCGGCCATTTGTTCGCGTAACAGCGCCTCACGCTGACGTTCGTCCAGCGCGGCCTTGGTCTGCCGGCCGATCTCCTGGGAAAGCCGTAACACTTCGATGCGATGCGCGAGCAAGCGCGAGACCTTGTCGATGCGCGCCGACACATCGACGGTCTCGAGGATTTCCTGCTTCTCCTCGGGCTTCACATCCATATAGGAGACGGCCAGATCCGCGAGCGCGGACGGTGTCTCTATCGATTGGACTGCGGCGAGCAGCTCGGCTGGCGCCTGCGGCAGCAATTGAATGGCTTCGAGCGTTTGCGCCTTCAGATTGACGAAGCGCGCTTCGATTTCCGCCGAAAGGCCCTCGGGTTCCGGGATACGCGTCACGCGAGCGACAAAGAACGGCCAACCGCTGAGATATTCCACGATCTGGAAGCGTTGCTCGCCCTGGCAGATCAAATGGTGCGAGCCGTCCGGCGCGGTAACATAGCGCACGACGTTGGCGATCGTGCCCATGCGGTGCATGTCGACCGGGCTTGGATCAGCAATGTCGGCGGAGCGCTGCAACAGAATGCCGACCTCGCGTTGGTCGCGCACCGCCTGCTGCGCAGCGGCAATGGATTTGGCCCGACCGACGGTGATCGGCAGAACCATGCCGGGAAACAGCACGGTATTGCGCACGGGCACGATGATCAGCGCATCGGCCGGCAACGGCGGTAGCGTCGTCTGCCCGCCCCCTCCTTCAGCCGTTCCGTTTTTTGCGAGCATTTCGTTATCAGCCACGTCCCGCCTCCGCCTTCTGCAAAGTGACCACCAGACAGCCGTCGGCGACTGCACGGCGTACGCCGCTATAGCGGCCTGCCGGCAAGCGCACGCGGCGGTAAAAGCGGCCTTGCGGAAGTTCAAGCCGGTGAATGGCGGCAGTCCGCAGCACTGGCGGATAGGCCCGCGCACCGGCAATCACCAGGTAATCATCCTCAATGACCGCCTCGGCCTTTTCGGCATCCACACCGGGCAAAGCGATCAACGCCACGACCTCAAAATCCGTTTCTAAAATATCGACCGGAGGCTCCCAGGTGGGTTGGCGCTCCCGCAAACCGGCGGGCCGGAACAGCTCGCGATGCATCCGGTCAGCGCGCGCGAGCATCTCGCACGCTTCCGACCACATCCAGTCTCGGGCCGTATCACGGGCCATGGTCATTCCCTCCAGCTTGGTTGGGATATGTGTGCAGTCGGCTGCCACAATTCAACGCCGTCGCCTCGACACCCCAATAGGTGCTAAAATCGACCCCATATTATCGGAGGGACATCATGCGCTTCTTGGCGTTACTGGTCGCAGTCCTTGCCGTCTCGATCTTATCGGTAGCCGCGGAGGAAGACGCGGCCGCCGGCCAAGCCATCATCCGGTCCCAGGAAGAAGCCTTCAGTCGCGACGACGCCGCCGCGGCCTATACCCTGGCCGCCCCCGGCATCAAAAGCGCGTTCCAGACGCCGGACATCTTCATGTCAATGGTGCGCAATGGCTACGCGCCGGTCTACCGCCATCGCAGCTTCGAGTTCGGCGAGGCCAAAAGTTACGACGGCAAGATCTACCAGCAGGTCCACATCATTGATGCGAGCGGCGATGCCTGGGAGGCGTTGTATACGCTTGAGCCGCAGCCGGACGGGACCTTCAAAATCAGCGGGTGCGTCTTGAAAAAGGCGGTCACGTCTTAGCGTTGCCAAGACTTAGGTCTGGCGAACCGGCGTCGCAAGAAGCGCCGGCTGTCCGGAGGAAACCATGAAGAGTTCGGTCGCCATTGCTACCGCCGCTATTTTGCTTTTCGCAGGTGGGCTTTCCGCGCGCGCACAGGAGAAAATTTCCGACGACGTGGTGAAACTCGGCCTGATCGAGGACATGTCGAGCATTTACGCGGACATTACCGGCTTGGGCGCGGTAACCGCGGCCAAAATGGCGGCCGAGGATTTCGGCGGCAAAGTACTTGGCAAGCCGATTGAAATCGTTTCCGCGGATCACCAGAACAAAGCCGACATCGCTTCGTCTACGGCGCGGGAATGGTTCGATTCAGGGCACGTCGACGCGCTCATGGATGTCGCTGCATCGGCTACGGCGCTTGCCGCAATCGACGTCGCCAAGGCCAAGAACAAAATCGTCATGCTCAGCGGCCCCGGCGCAGCGCGCATCACCAACGAAGCCTGCACGGCGATCTCGATCCATTACGCTTACGACAACTACGCCCTGTCGCACGGCACCGGCTCGGCGATGGTCAAGGCCGGTTACGATTCTTGGTTCTTCCTGACGGCCGATTATGCGTTTGGCCACGATCTCGAGCAGAACACCGCCGCCGTGGTCAAGGCGAACGGCGGCCAGGTGCTCGGCGACGTGCGCGTGCCGATTAACACAGCCGATTTCTCCTCGGCGCTGTTGCAGGCGCAGGCCTCCAAGGCCAAGGTTGTCGGGCTCGCCAATGCCGGCGCCGACACGACCAACTCGATCAAGCAAGCCGCCGAATTCGGCCTGGTGCGCGGCGGACAGAAGCTTGCCGGGCTTCTGATCTTCGTCAACGACGTCAACACGCTTGGCTTGCAAACGGCGCAAGGCATGTTGCTGACCAACGCCTTTTATTGGGACCGGGACGACGAATCTCGAACCTGGTCGCGCCGCTATTTCCAGCGCATGAACCGCATGCCGAACATGGTTCAAGCCGGCATTTACTCGGCGACGATGCACTATCTTCGAGCTGTTGCCGCCGCCGGCACCGACGACACTCAGGCGGTTATGGACAAAATGCGCGCAATGCCGATCAATGATTTCTTCGCAAAGGATGGACGAATCCGCGCCGACGGCCGGATGGTCCACGATATGTATCTGTACGAAGTCAAAAAACCCGACGAATCCAAAGAGGCGTGGGATTATTACAAGCTCGTTGCGACGATACCGGCAGATCAGGCGTTCACGCCACTGTCCGAATCGAAATGTCCGCTGGTGAAGAAATAAACCGTGGATGCGAGGACGTGCTAGCGCCCGGGCGCGGCGATTTCAGGCGCAGAAGTCTGCGGCTGTTCGCACAATAGTCTCTCGGCCATTTCGCGCAATTTGACACGCTGCACCTTCGGACCATTCGGACTGTCAGTAATGGGAAAGCGATCGAGGATCACGATTCGCGCGGGCACCTTGAACTTTGCCAAACGCTCGGAACACTGCGCTCGCAACACCCCTTCATGCACGACCGCGTCGTCGCGCGGTTGAACGAAAGCAACCGGCACCGGATCGCCTCCGCGCGCGGCCGCCACTACCTGCACCCCGGCTACGCCCGGCAACGCCTGGATCACGGCTTCGATTTCCTCGGGACTGACGAGGAATCCGCCGAGCCGCATGGCATCGCCGAGCCGCGCCTCATAAACGAAGCCGGCACCATCGAGGCGGCCGAGATCGCCGGTGCGGAACATTCCGTCGGCGGCGACCGCTTGTTCGGTTGCGACGGGATTTTCCAGATAGCCGACAAACCGTGAAGGCGCGTCAATCCATAATTCGCCGGACGAACCCGCGGGCAGCGGCGCGCCGATCTCCGGATCACGGACGGCAAGCCGCGCCTGCGCGCTCACCGGCACGCCGCCGCCGAGCAGACGGTTATTGCCTTCCGCGATCGAGAACAGCGCCTGAACTTCCGAGGAGCCGTAAAGCCCGCGCGGCCGCAAGCCCACCGCCTCGGCCGCGGCAATCGAGGACGCGGCGGTCGAGTGAAAAGCCGCAAAACCGGAAAAGCGGACCGAGTCGAAGGACAGACCGCCGGATACCGCCGCAATGCGGCCGAACATGTCGTCACCGCCGACCAAATGCGTCACCCTATGCTCGCGGATCAACGCAGCCGCCTGCGTCCCGTCAAACTGCGCCTGGCAAACGATATGCGCACCGCCGGCGATCGCCGCCATCGCCGCCGCGTTACCGAAAGTGCCGCAAAACGGCACGGCGCCAAGCAGCACGGCATCGGGCGCGTCGAGTCCGATGCGGCGCGCGACATCGACCGCATGCCCAGCGATCGCTTGTTGATCATGCAGAACCAATTTTGGTCCGCTGGTCGTACCAGATGTCGTGAAAGTAAGGCACGGCGTTTCCGCCGTTGCCGCGTCACGCCCCGCTTCCCCGGCAGGACACTCAAGCGGCAACACCGGCACGTCAGCAAGCTCGGTCACGCCTATTGGGGCGCGTATCGCTAGCACGCACCGTAAGTGCGCGCGATCCTCGATCGCGAGGCTTGCGAGGATTGCCGGGAAATCGACCGGTGCAAAATTCCAATCCGTGACCAGAGCAGCAGCCCGCGACCGGCGGAGCAGATTACCAACTTCCGCCGAGCGAAAGCGAGTATTGATGTGCACGGCAAGAGCGCCGAGCCGCGCGCAAGCAAAGATCGTCGCCAGATAACCGGCGCTATTTGGCAGCCACAGCGCCACCCGCGTGCCGGCGCCGACGCCGGCTTTGCAAAGCCCGGCCGCCGCACGGAGCACGCATTGGTCAAAGGCTTGCCGATCAAGCGTGCCGGTGGCGTCGCTGACAAAGCGAGCCGTTGGATTGCGGCTTGACCGCGCCAACAAGGCGGTCAGCGTGCGCGGATAATCGGATCTATAAAACGTCCGCATCGGCCAAAGTCCGTGACGAACCGGCGAGAAGCGCGTTAACGAACGTTCGCGTCGGCAACGCGTTGGGCGCTGCGGACCCCCGCCGCCAAAGCGCGAACCAGATCGGCCACCGACTTGGCCGTCGCCGCTGTCGGCTTACCGTCACCGTCGAGACTGGTACGCACCGCCTCGACCAAAGCCGAACCAACCACCACCCCGTCGGCGTCGCGAGCCATGGCACGCGCCTGCTCGGCCGTCCGCACCCCAAAACCGACGCAGACAGGCAATTTGGTGTGGCGCTTGATGCGCCCCACCGCTCGCGCGACCCTGCCGCTGTCGGGCGCCGCGGCGCCGGTGATGCCGGTGATCGAGACGTAATAGATGAAGCCCGACGTGTTGCGTAATACCGCCGGCAACCGCTTGTCGTCCGTGGTGGGCGTAGCAAGCCGGATGAAATTTAATCCGGCGGCGCGCGCCGGCAGGCATAATTCCTCGTCCTCCTCCGGCGGCAAGTCGACGACGATTAAGCCGTCAACGCCGGCAGCCTTCGCGTCAGCCAAGAATTTATCGATGCCGTAAACGTAAATCGGGTTGTAGTAGCCCATCAGAATGATTGGGGTCGTGCCGTCTGTGGCGCGAAATTCACGGACTAGCGCGAGCGTGCGCTTCATATTTTGGCCGGACTTGAAAGCACGCAAACCGGCGGCTTGGATTGCGGCGCCATCGGCCATTGGGTCGGTGAACGGCATGCCAAGCTCGATGACATCGGCTCCGGCACCCGGCAGCGCCTTGAGGATCGCCAGTGAGTGTTCGTAGTCGGGATCGCCGGCCATAACGAACGTCACTAGCGCGGCGCGGCCTTCTTCCTTCAGCGCGGCAAAGCGAGAGTCGATGCGGGTGGCGCTCATCGCATCACGATCTCTTCTCATCTTGCAAATGCCGCGCGACCGTATCGAGGTCCTTGTCGCCGCGGCCAGACAAATTGACCACCATTAGGTGATTGGCGGGCTTGGTCGGTGCGAGATCGAGCACCTTGGCGATGGCGTGCGCCGGTTCCAGCGCCGGAATAATGCCCTCCAGCTTGGAGAGAAGCTGGAAGGCCGCGAGCGCCTCGTCGTCGGTCGCCGAAAGAAACGTGATGCGGCCGACGTCGTTAAGCCAGGCGTGCTCGGGACCAACGCCGGGATAATCAAGGCCGGCGGATATCGAGTGTGCTTCGTTGATCTGCCCGTCCTCGTTCATGAGGAGATAGGTGCGGTTGCCGTGCAAGACGCCGGGCCGTCCGCCGGCGATTGATGCGGCATGCTCCCCGCTTTCGAGCCCATGGCCGGCCGCTTCAACGCCGTAAATTTCTATTCCGCGCTCATCGAGAAACGGATGGAATAAACCCATGGCGTTCGAGCCGCCGCCGATGCAGGCGATGAGGGAATCCGGCAAGCGTCCCTCGGCGGCGAGCATCTGCTCGCGGGTTTCTTTGCCGATAATGGATTGAAAATCCCGCACCATCATCGGGTAAGGGTGCGGACCTGCGACCGTGCCGATGCAATAAAAGGTATTTTCGACATTAGTCACCCAGTCGCGCAGCGCCTCGTTCATGGCGTCCTTGAGAGTCTTTGCCCCTGACTGCACCGGCACAACCTTGGCGCCGAGCATGTGCATGCGAAACACATTCGCCTTTTGCCGCTCGACGTCGACGGCGCCCATGTAAACGATGCATTCGAGACCAAAACGCGCGCAGAGCGTCGCCGTAGCCACGCCGTGCATTCCGGCGCCGGTCTCGGCGATAATGCGTTTCTTGCCCATGCGTTGCGCGAGCAGAATCTGCCCGAGCACATTGTTGACCTTATGCGCACCGGTGTGATTGAGCTCTTCGCGCTTGAGATAAATCTTGGCGCCGCCACCCGAAAGGCCGGAGGCCGTCTGCCTGCAATATGCGGTCAGCCGCTCGGCGAAATAGAGGGGCGACGGCCGCCCGACATAGTGCGCGAGATAGCCGTCCATCTCCTTGTGAAACTGCGGGTCGGCTTTGGCCGCTAGGTAAGCCTGCTCGAGTTGCAGAATCAGCGGCATCAGCGTTTCGGCGACAAAGCGGCCGCCGTACAGCCCGAAATGCCCGTGATCGTCCGGCCCGGTGCGAAACGAATTGGGTCGGGTAACGTTCATGCCGGACTCGCGGCAGGCTTTGCTACGCGGCGTTTTTCGCCTTCACGAGCCGCACGCACGAAGGCGCGAATCTTACCAATATCCTTCTGCCCCGGGACGCGCTCCACTCCGGAAGACACGTCGACGCCGGGAGCAGAAGTGATGCGCAGCGCCTCGGCGACATTCGCCGCATTGAGCCCGCCGGAAAGCATGAACGGAACTCCGGGATGGAGATCTTGTAGAAGGTGCCAGTCGAACGGCTTGCCGAGTCCGCCAGGGCGGGTCGCCGAATGAGGGGCGCGCGCGTCGAACAACAGGCGATCGACAAGCGGGACATATTTGGCCGCGCCGGCTACATCCGCCCTCTCTTCGACGGCGATAGCCTTCATCACCGGCAAGCCAAAGCGCTTTTTAAGTACGGCGATCCGTTCGGGTTGTTCCTTGCCATGAAGTTGCAGCACGTCCGGCTGCAACGCCTTGACGAGCGCGTCGAAAAGCGCGTCGTCGGCATCGACCGTGAGCGCCACCTTTCGCGCCCGCCCGCGTACCTCTGCGCCGAGCGTCCGCGCGACCTCGAAAGACACATTTCGAGGCGAAGGCGGGAAAAAGACAAAGCCCACCATGTCGGCGCCGCTTTCAATCGCCGCGTCAACCGCTTCGGGTGTCGACAAGCCACAGATTTTGACCGCAAGCGTCATTTGATCTCAAACATCATGAGCGCCGTTCGTGAATGGCGCCCTTTTACATCTCGCCTTTAACCTTGTCTTGTCCGAACGGCCGGATAGCTAAGCCACCGGGGGCCGAAGCTGGGAGCGGGGCGGCGGCGGACGCTGTTGCAGGGCCGGCGCGGAAGGGTCCTCCCCTGCCTCCATTGCGGCGATTTTCGCACGCAGTTTCCGCAATTCCGCCTCGAGCCGGCGCGCCATCCAGCGCCACCTGCCATGCCGAAGCCAAGTCGCGGCGCCGCCGATGAACACGCCGACAATGAGCAGGAAGAAGATGAGCGCGAATAACGGCAGCGTAACCGACGCGACAGGATCGTTGCTCGAAAACGGATCGAGCGAGATCGTGACCGAATGCCTGTTCGCGACCGCGAATGCGATCATGATTATGGCGATCGGAATGACAACGATTGCCGTGAGGATCTTTCGCAGCAAAATAGACCCCGCTCACAACGAGCGGATCAGGCGGGTGTGGCCTGATTTAGCCGCTCACGCATTTCCTTGCCGGTCTTGAAAAACGGCACGCATTTTTGATCGACGGCGACGTGAGCGCCGGTGCGCGGGTTGCGCCCGGTGCGAGCCGGGCGCTTTTTTACTGAGAACGCGCCGAAACCGCGCAATTCGACCCGATCGCCTCGGGCCATCGCCGCGGTAATTTCGCCAAGGATGGCATTGACGATCTTTTCGACGTCACGCTGATAAAGATGCGGGTTTTGCCCGGAGATACGTTGCACGAGTTCGGACTTGATCATGGCGCTCTGCCGCAGCTTTCAGTTGGTCCCGGCAGGGTGCCAAAGCGCCAACAAACCGTCAAGATTGAGCCGTTCGACGGCCTGGATCGCGCCCCATTCGTGCAGCCCGCGAGCAAGCCCGGAAAACCCGGCGGCTTCGAGCGCGGCCGCAGCGGCAGCGTGCAGGAACGGGAGGTCGCTGAAACGCCGATGCAGCTCGTAATCGCGCACCGGCAATTTGTCATTGATATTCTTTTCCTTCGCCAGCCAGGCAATGCCGGTTCGCTCGTCGCCGAGCTCATCAATAAGCTTCAGCCCGATACCCTGATGCCCGGTAAAGACACGGCCGTCTGCGACCGCCTGCAGTTCATCGTCGTTGAGATGACGGCGGTCCTGCACGAGCCCACGGAACCAAGCATATGAATCCTTGATGATGGATTCGATCGCGGCGCGCGCCTCCGGAGAGGTTGGCTCGAACCCGCTCGGGGCCGCTTTAAGCGGCGAGGATTTGATCGACTCCACCTTGACGCCGATTTTGTCGAGGAGATCGGTAAAGTTCGGGTATTGGAATAGAACACCGATCGAGCCCACAAGCGAAGTTTGTTTGGCGACGATGTGATCGCCGGCAATGGCGGTGATGTAACCTCCCGAGGCGGCCAGCCCATCGACGACGATCACAATCGGCTTGCGCTCCTTCAGCCGCGTGAGCGCATCATAGAGTTGTTCGGAGCCGGCCGTCGTACCGCCGGGGCTGTCGACATGGACAATCACGGCCCGGGCCGCCGTCGATTGACCCAATCGCTCGAGCTGCTGCACTCTTTCCGCGTCGTCGCGGATCAACCCTTGAATGGTTACCCGGGCGATATAGTTGCCCGCACCGGCAAAGCCGCTGCGACGACCAAGAAATGTAGCCGCGCCGACGATGACGACGGCTATGAAGAGAACCGCAAGCACACGCCAGAAGGTAAGCTTGCGCCGCATACGGCGACGATCGACGATCAGGTCAGCGTCAAGCGACATCGGCCAGGTCCTCGGGTAAACAAATCCTCGTTCAACTTCCCAGTCTTCGCGTCATTCCGAGGCCAAGCGACCAAGACACCCGGAATGACGGATCGCATCACTCGCTTTCCTCTTCTTTTTCGTCCCTGTCGCCATTTTCTTCTTCCTTTTCGTCCTTCTCGTTCTCGTCCTCCTCGCCCTTGCGCTTGAGCGCGGTGCCGAGAATGTCGCCTAGCGTGGCGCCCGAATCGGACGAGCCATATTGAGCGATCGCCTCTTTTTCCTCGGCAACCTCGAGAGCTTTGATCGAAACCGAGATTTTGCGCGCGCGGCGATCGAACTGAATGACCCGCGCGTCAACCTTCTCGCCGACGGCGAAACGATCGGGCCGCTGCTCGGAGCGGTCCCGCGCCAGTTCCGAGCGCTTGATGAAGGTGGAAAAGTCGGTGCCGACAATTCTTACCTCGATACCACCCTCTTTGACCTCAAGGACTTCGCCGGTAACGACCGAGCCCTTCTTGATGTCGCCGGCGGGTTCGGCAGTCGCGGCAGCGGTATCCTCGGCGAGTTGTTTGATGCCGAGCGAGATGCGCTCTTTCTCGACGTCGACATCGAGCACCTTCGCTTTGACCTTGTCGCCCTTCTTGTATTCCTCGATGACTTGTTCGCCAGGGCGTTTCCAATCGAGATCGGACAGATGCACCATGCCGTCGACGTCGCCGTCGAGGCCGAGAAACAAACCGAATTCGGTTTTGTTCTTGACCTCACCCTCAACCAAGGACCCGGCAGGGTATTTCTCGACGAATACCTCCCACGGATTGCGCATGGTTTGCTTAAGCCCGAGCGAGATGCGGCGTTTGACCGGATCGACCTCAAGGACCTGCACCTCGACCTCCTGGGAAGTCGATACGATCTTGCCGGGGTGCACATTTTTCTTGGTCCACGACATTTCGGATACGTGGATCAGTCCTTCGATGCCCGGCTCGAGTTCGACGAACGCGCCGTAGTCGGTGATGTTGGTCACGCGGCCTTTGAAACGAGCACCGACCGGATATTTTCCCTCGATGCCATGCCAGGGGTCTTCAAGAAGCTGCTTCATCCCCAGCGAAATGCGATGGGTCTCGTGGTTGATCTTGATGATCTTGACCTTGACCTGCTGTCCGATGTTGAGGACCTCGGAGGGATGATTGACACGCCGCCAGGCGATGTCGGTGACGTGCAGAAGGCCATCAATGCCGCCTAGATCGACGAACGCGCCGTAATCGGTGATGTTCTTGACCGCCCCGTCGATAACCTGACCCTCCTCGAGATTCTGCACCAGCTCGTGGCGCTGCTCGGCGCGCGTTTCTTCCAGAACGGTGCGTCGCGACACCACGATGTTGCCGCGCCGGCGATCCATCTTGAGGATTTGGAACGGCTGCTGCTGATTCATCAGCGGCGAGACGTCGCGAATGGGCCGGATGTCAACCTGCGACCGCGGCAGGAAAGCCACCGCACCATCGAGGTCGACGGTGAAGCCGCCCTTCACCTGATTGAAAATAACGCCCGTGACCTTTTCATTATTCTGAAAGGCCTTTTCCAGTTTGCCCCAGCTTTCTTCGCGTCGCGCTTTGTCGCGTGACAGCACAGCCTCGCCGAGCGCATTCTCAATGCGCTCAAGATAAACTTCCACCGTCTCGCCGATTTTGATTTCGGAGCCGCGGCCCGGACCGGTGAACTCGCGCAAGGCGACGCGGCCTTCGGTTTTCAGTCCGACATCGATGACAGCCACGTCCTTTTCGATGCCCACGACCGTTCCCTTGACAACGGACCCTTCCTGCAAATTACCGTTGCCAAACGATTCCTCGATCATGCTGGCGAAGTCTTCGCGCGACGGCGCGGCGGTCGAAACCTGAGCCATAAGTTCTCCTAGCCCGCTGAAATGAAATTACCCCGAACGCGTGGCAGCCACCGGTTGAGCCGGCGGTTGGGCCAATGCCAGACGGTCGGGACAAAAATCTAACCGCGCCGCACACTCGGAGCCTGAACGGGCATTCCTCCAATGACGAAGGCGCGGTCAGCGGCGCTTTCGGCCCGTTCGGACGGCTTCGATGATTTCGATAGCGGCCCGGAATGCGGCGTCTATATCCAAATGCGTGGTATCGAGCAAGTGTGCATCGGGAGCCAGTTTCAGCGGCGCAGCGGTCCGCCTCGAATCGCGCTCATCACGGCGCAGTAAATCGGCCAAGACCTCATCCTGGCTGGCCTTTTCGCCTCGCGCCTGAAGCTCACGAGCACGACGGGCAGCTCGCACTTCCGGACTGGCGGTAACAAACAATTTGACGTCGGCGCCCGGAGCGATAACCGTGCCGATATCGCGGCCGTCGAGCACGGCGCCCGGTGGTTTGGTCGCGAATTGCCGCTGATAATTCATCAAAGCCTGCCGAACCTCGGGCAGCGCCGCAACCACCGAAGCCGCTTCCGTGATCGCCTGCGCCTTAAGCGCCTGCTCATCGAACTTCACCGGGTCGAGCGATACCGCCGCCGCCGTCGCCTCCCCGATATTGTCGGGTGAGTAGCCGCCATCCAGCACAGCCTTAGCCACGGCACGGTAGATGAGCCCGGTATCAAGGTGATGGAGTCCGTAGACTGCCGCAATTTGTTTGGCGATTGTGCCCTTGCCTGAAGCGGCCGGACCATCGATGGCAATGATCATAAGCGCTCCTATTGTCCGCGCCGCGCGGTATCCGGACAACGTTGTCGCTGGAGCGGGAAGCTGTCAGAGCGAACGGCCACAAGGCGCCTCCGGCAAGGACGGAGCGTGCCATCGTCATTATGACGCGCAGGGCGGATTCGTCCTCGCTTGCACCTCCTCTTCACTTGCACGAGCGTGCGCCAACCGATATCGGGGTTTCCTCCGACCATGCCGTTGTCATCCGGTTCCGCTTTCAAGCGCGCACCAAAGTCTGATTTACCAGCGAAAATGATTACATCATTTGACGAGATTCGCCGAATAGCGCACCGCTCGCAAAAGCTGCGGCAGCGAGGCTGACGCGGCTTCAAACTAGTAACGTGTGTCGATGGTGGCTGTGCGGCGACTATTAAAGGAAAAGGCCTGGGCGCGAAGGACGGTCGGCGTGTTGGCCGCGGAGTATTTGCGTCTCGTTTGGAAGACGAGCCGCGTTTTAATGGAGCCTGCCGACCCCTACCGCATGTACGACGCCAATCAGCCCGTGATCATCGGGATGTGGCACGGCCAGCATTTTCTGCTTCCGTTCCTGCGCCGGAATTACCGTTTCAAAGTCCTGATCTCACGCCACACCGACGGGGAGATCAACGCGATCGCCGCCGAGCGGCTTGGCATCGGCGCAGTTCGCGGCTCCGGCGATCATGGGCGGCGATTCCAGGCCAAGGGCGGAGTGGCCGGCTTCAAAGAGATGATCGAATCGCTGGCAGATGGTTGGAATATGGCACTGACCGCCGACGTTCCAAAAATCTCACGCGTTTCCGGGATGGGCATTATCAAACTGGCACAGATTTCAGGCCGGCCGATTTTTCCGATATCGCTCGCGACCAGCCGCCGGATCGTTCTGGATAATTGGGATCGCTCCGAAATCAATCTGCCGTTTAGTCGCGTCGCAATTGTGGTCGGAGATCCGATCCGCGTTCCGACTGATGCGGACGCGCAAATACTCGAACAAAGGCGGAGCGAACTCGAAACTGCTCTCAATGCGGCGTCCGACCACGCTCACGCCCTTGCCGACGGGAGACCCCGAATCGCGGCGGGACACTCGCTCGGAGCCGCTTGTGATTGAGTGGCGGGTATGAATAAATAGCCGCCTTAACTCGGTGGTACGCGATTGAGCGATCAACAAGCAGCGGCGGCAAAGCCTGCGGCAATTATCGACGACGTTCGATCGATAATTGCGAAATCGCTCAATATTTCCGCCGATCAGCTGACGCCGGAAACCTACCTCGACGAACTGGGCGCCGAATCGCTTGACGTCATTGAAATCGTTTTTGCCCTCGAAGAGAAATTCGACATTACCATTCCGCTGAAGGCCGATGAAGCTACCCGCCTGACAACGGCCGACAAGAGCGGCAGCGGCCAGGACATGCCGTTTTCGACGGTTGGCGATGTTGCGGAAATTGTACAGAAACTGATCGCGGCAAAGACAGCGAAAGCCGCGCAATGAACCGGGTCGTTGTGACCGGCATCGGCGTGGTTTCGCCGATCGGCAGCACGCGCGAGGAATTCTGGTCGGGCTTGGTGGAAGCGCGCTCGGGGATCGGTCCGATCACCCGCATCCCGACGGAACGTTTGAACATACGGATCGCCGCAGAAGTGCGCGATTTCGATCCCTCCCAGCACTTCGACTCCAAACGACTGGGAATAATGGATCGATTCTCGCAGTTCGCCGTAGTTGCCGCACGCGCGGCGGTTAAAGATGCGCAACTGAACATTACCGAAGAACTCGCGCTCAGCACGGCGACCATCATCGGCAACGGCGCTGGCGGAATGAACACGCTCGACGATGCCTTCTGGCGGATCTACGGACAAAATAATACCCGCTCACACCCACTGACCATTCCGCGCTTGATGGCGAACGCGCCGAGCAGCCTCATCTCTATGGATCTTGGCCTCAAGGGCCCCACTTTTACCATCGCTTCCGCATGCGCGTCGGGAACGCACGCTATCGGGCAAGCATTCCAAATGGTGCGAACTGGGCAGGCGCGAGTGGCGCTCGCCGGCGGCGCCGAAGCCTGCATTACGGTTGGCGCAATGAAGGCCTGGGAGGCGCTTCGGGTCATGAGTGCCGATACCTGCCGGCCATTTTCGCGGACGCGGAGCGGGCTGGTGCTTGGCGAGGGTGCGGCGATCTTTGTCCTAGAGCCGCGCGAGAGCGCCGTGTCGCGCGGTGCGCCAATCTATGGCGAACTGAAGGGATTCGGAATGAGCGCGGATGCCGGCGACATCACCGCCCTCGATCCTGACGGCGCCGCCCGCGCCATGAGCGCGGCTTTGACCGATGCGAAGGTCAATCCGGATGACATCGACTACGTCAACGCCCACGGTACCGGCACCGGCCTGAACGACAAAGGCGAAACAACCGCGCTGCACAAGGCATTTGGCGACAGCGCGGAGCATCTGGCCGTGTCCTCAAGCAAAGCCGTCCTCGGCCACAGCCTGGGGGCGGCCGGCGCGCTTGAGTTTGCCGCAACCGCGCTGGCGCTTCACCACCAGACCATACCGCCGACGGCTAATTTCGAGGAGCCCGATCCGGATTGCGATCTGGACTATGTCCCTAATACCGCTCGCAACGCTCCCCTCGAACTGGCGATGTCGAGTTCTTTCGCGTTCGGCGGCTTAAACGCCGTGCTGGTGCTCGGCCGCGCTTGAACATCTAACAACCCGCATACCGGGCAGTTATCTCGCTCACGTAAAATCGGCGCCCAAGCCGGTCATCAGCCGCCCAAAGCCGGGGAAACTCGTGGCGATGAAGCCCGCGTCGTCCACGCTCACCGGCTGCTCGCTCGAAAGTCCCATAACCAAGCCGGCCATCGCAATGCGATGATCCATATGCGTCGCCACCACGCCGCCGCCGGGGGCGCGCCCCCGCCCACGCACGACGAGGTCGTCGCCCTCAATTTCGACTTCGACGCCGTTGATACGCAACATCGCGGCTGTCGCCGCCAGCCTGTCGGATTCCTTGACGCGCAGCTCCTTCAAGCCGCGCATCCGTGTTTCGCCCTCGGCGAAAGAGGCCGCCACGGCAAGTATCGGATATTCGTCGATCATCGCCGGCGCGCGGGACGCCGGCACATCAACACCGCGCAGCACGCCGGAGCGAACACGCAGATCGGCGACCTCCTCACCGCCCTCGGTGCGAGTATCAATTCGCTCGATCGACGCCCCCATCTCGCCTAGCGTGGTGAGTAGTCCGATCCGTAACGGGTTCATCATCACCCCATCGAGCATGATGTCCGAACCTGCAGTAATTATTGCCGCGACAAGAGGGAACGCAGCCGAAGACGGGTCGGCGGGGACCACAATCGCCTGCGGCACAAGTTCAGGCTGGCCGTCGAGCGTCACGCGGCGGCCGCGACCAAAATCGCCGTTCGGCTCAACGCGGACCGCCGCCCCGAAATAAGCGAGCATTTTCTCCGTGTGGTCGCGGGTCGCCTCCCTCTCGATGACAACGGTTTGCCCCGGCGCGGAAAGTCCAGCGAGAAGGACCGCCGACTTCAGCTGCGCGGATGGAACCGGCGGCTCGAACACAATGGGGATGGGATCGTCGGCGCCGGTCAGTGTCACCGGCAGACGCCCATCCTCTGCGCTATTCGCTCGCGCACCAATTCGCTGCAACGGCTCCAGCACGCGACGCATTGGCCGCCGACGCAGCGATGCATCGCCGTCGAAGATCGCGGTGATCGGGCAGCCGGCCACCGCGCCCAGCATGAGCCGGCAACCGGTGCCGGAATTTCCGAAATCAAGCGATCGTGCGGGCTCGGCGAAGCCGCCGACACCTACGCCGCGAACTTCCCATTCACCATCGCCGTGACGGTTGGCGGCCGCGCCAAGCGCCACCACCGCTTTTGCGGTGTTGAGGACGTCGTCACCTTCAAGTAGTCCGCTGATGTTGCATTTTCCCACCGCCAGTGCGCCGAGTATGAGCGCACGGTGTGAAATCGACTTATCGCCGGGCACGCGTACGCGCCCCTTGAGGGGGCCGGCGCGGCGTGCGCTTAGCGGTGCACGTTCAGTCATGCTGGAACTTGACGTTGCGGTGCTCCGCCCGCCGACCGGCTCCATTGCGGGGCGCTAAGCTTGCGCGCCGAGCGGTGACCCTCCAGCGTCGCCTCGTAAACCGTTCGCGGAGCAACCGCGCAACCGATAGCTTCGACACTGCGGCCCCGCTCCCGCAGTAAATGATAAAGGGCATTTTCGGAGCTTCGCGAAGTCGCCATCACAATAGCGTCGGCGCTGATCGGACGCGTCCGCGTCGGTTGATAAATGTTGACGATTTCCACTTCGCGGCCGTTGATGTGCTTAACCGCGTGATCGGCAATCATTTCGACTTCTGCCTCGTAGAGGTAGGTCAAAATCCAGTGCAGATAAACTTCGGCGGCTGTTTCCATGCCGATCATCGGCCATTTTGTCAGTAGCCTGACCTTGCATCCGAGCTTTGCCAATTTGACCGCAGTAAGCGGCGCGGCCACGTCGGCAAGCTCGTCAATGACCAGCACCTCGCCCACAACCTTTACTTTGTCGAGGGCAACTTCGTCCCACGTCAGGCAACGACCCGTCTCCCAGCCAGGAATGGCCTTGCCCGTTTGCCCTTGGAATCCGTCCTTGCGGTAACGCGCGCCGGTAGCAATCACGATGTGATCCGGCCGCTCCGCCGCGAGCACAGCATCGATATTCTCGGCCGTCACGGGGCTGTCAGTTTTGATTGCGGCGCCATTGCCGCTTGCCTGTTCGGCAAGCCACGTCGCGATCGTCCCGTATTGTTGCCGGTTAGGTAGCGCTCCATAGGCGCGCACGTGCCCGCCCACATGCCGCTCGCGTTCATAGACGACGAGCTGATGGCCTTGCGCCGCCGCCACGCGCGCAAATTCGAGACCGGCTGGGCCCGCGCCGATGACGAGCAGCCGCTTGGAAGACGACGCCTTCGTCGTCGAGCTCGCGCCCCATATCCCCTCGCGTCCGACAACCGGATTATAGGCGCACTGGACGCGACTGCCGCGGATTACCGCCCGCCAGCAATAGTTAGCGGCAACGCAGCGGCGAATGTCGGAGACCCGCCCTTCCTTGACCTTCGTCATCCATTGCTCGTCGGCGATCATCTGCCGAGCAAGCAGAACGGCGTCCGCGTCTCCAGACCCGACAAGGTCCTCCGCAACTCCCGGATGGCTTACTCGCCCGACGAGAAGGACCGGTTTCGTGGATACGGATTTAATGGCGCGGGTGTATTCACGTTCCCACCCTTCCTCGAAGGTCATCGGTGTATGAATCCAGGAGTGGTGAACTCCAGCCGAAACGCTCACGTAGTCGATGTCGGTTGCCTTTTCGAAATCGGCATGAATGCGCTTGATATCTTCAATCTCCAGATCGCCTTCCCAAAAAGACGTCGAGTTGATGCGGTAGCCGATAAATGGCCGATCGCCGATCCTTTTGCGGATGCGGCGCATCGCTTCGATAGAAAAGCGCAATCGATTTTCGTACGAGCCGCCCCAACGGTCCTTACGATGATTGTAGAAGGGCGAAAGAAATTGCCATGGCAGATAGCCGTGGGCGATGTGAAATTCGACGCCATCGAGTCCGGCCGAGATGGCGCGCTTTGCGGCATCCTCGAAGCACTGCAAGATGTATTCGATCTCGTGCTCTTCCAGTTCTTTGGGTGTTGGTCCGCCGGGAATTTCGCCGGCTGGAAGCTGGCTCGGCGCGAGCATGTAAGGATCGTATTCGTAAGGATCGCGAGCCGGATCGGTCTTCAAAAAGGGCGTCGGTGACCGCAGTCCGAGATGCAGCAGCTGCACCGAAAGCGCGCAGCCATGACGCTTCACCGCTCGCGCGACATTCGCGAGTCCTTCAAGCTGCGCGTCATTCCAAAGTCCGGGAAAACCCATCGGCGTGTAGATCGTGTTCTTGTCGATGAGATGACCGCCGAGAATGATCATTCCCAAACCGGTTCTGGCCCGCTCCTCGTAGTAAGCAACCGCTTGTTCGGTAAAGATTCCTTCGTGCGGCGAGCGAACCCATGTTGGACAGACAGGGGCGAAAGCAACGCGATTCGGAAGGGTGGTATTTCTAATCCGCAGCGGCGAAAACAAATGAGGATAATTATCGGTGCTCATTTCCGGTCCTTAGACGCGACTATTCCTACGCTATGGTGGGGGTCCCGCTAGGGAACACCTTGTTTTCTCGCCAAACCCCATCGGCCGGTCTCTACTCCCTCGTCCCGGCGATCCGGGGTGTGGGTGAGCTCTTCCTCGGCCAGGAAATATTCGACCTCGCGATTGTCGGTCACGAATTCGAGTTCGGGCCGGCCATCGTCAATACCCTCACTTTTGGCCCGTCGAAATTCAGAATTGTATTCCGCCAACGCGTCTTGGGCGGTATCGAACTGGCCGATGATCCAATTAGCCGGCGATGCGGCGCCGACCCCGATGATTCGAAAGAGCTTGATCATTTGCATCTCGCTGGTCGGGGAGGTGCGGGGCGTCGAAGCGGTTCGACTTATAAGCCAAATCAAGTCATGCGATAGCCATTATGATCGGGTTTTGGCCGCGTTCGGGCCAGCGTAAAGGTGCTGCTCCGGCGTTGACGCCCGACATTCACTGCTATTGACAGGGGCGGCATGACTAGCCAAGTGAAGCTGCCAAATTGAAGGATTTCGGCTGTGGCGAAAGCGGAACTCGGCACCAAGCGCGTCTGTCCCGAGACGGGGCGCAAGTTTTATGACCTCAACAAGGATCCGGTGATCTCACCGTACACTGGCAAAGTGGTGCCGGTGGAGACTCCGGTCTCTCGCGCCCGGCCGGAAGCTGCGCCTGCCGCAGTCGCGCCGCGCCCGGCCCCTGCCCCGGCGGAAGAAACCGCGGCGCCCGAGCCTCAGGAAGCCGAGTTCGTTTCGTTGGAAGAAGCCGATGCCGAGGCGCAAGGAGCGAAAGCGCCGGTCGAAACCGCCGAGCCTGACCTCGAAGAGGAGGTCGAGATGGATGAAGCTCTCGACGACTCCACTTTCATCGAGGAGCAGGAGGAAGAAGACGCCGACGTTACCGACATCATCGGCGGCGATATCGAAAACGAGGAGGAAGGATAACCGGGAGCCGGCAATCGGCGTCGGTAATCAGACGGGCACGACCCGTGTCTTCCGATTACTGACCACCGACATCCGACTTCCGACGGGGCCATAGCTCAGTTGGGAGAGCGCTTGAATGGCATTCAAGAGGTCGGGGGTTCGACTCCCCCTGGCTCCACCAGTCTCGTCAATTCAGCGATAAGAAGACGCCCGTTCGGGTTCGCACGACAACTCATTCTGCGGCCGGACGATACTCCGGCCGACGCCGCCGAAGCCAACCTATTAGCTCAATTTCCGGATCGGCCACGCTCTACGGCCATAATTGCGCAGTAGCGAGATCCGCGCCGGTGCGCATTGCCTTGAACTTCTCCCAAACTACCGTCGGATGGACCTCGGTGTTGTAGAGAGCCTGCGATGAAAACCCACAATCCGCGCCGGCGATGACGTTCTCGCGGCCGACGAGCCGCGCGAAGCGCAGAATGCGTTCAGCAATCAACTCCGGATGTTCGACGATATTGCTGGCATGGGTTATCACGCCCGGCACCAAGGCCTTTCCTTCCGGCACCTTCACCCGCTCGAACAGATGATACTCATGCTCATGCCGCGGATTGGCCGCTTCGAAGCTGTACGAGCCGGCCTCGATGGCGAGAACAAAGTCGATGATCTCGGCTAGCGCCGCCTCATGAATGCGCGGTCCCTCGTTGATGCCGTAACACGTGTGAAAGCGCACGCGTTCGGGCGGAATCCCCTTAAGACCAGAGTTGATCGCTTCGACATAAATCGCGGCCCTGCGGCGCTTTTGCGTCTCGTCGAGCCCTGGCTCCGTGAAGATGTCGGCAAGAAACGGATCGTCGATTTGCAAAAGAAGCCCGGCGTCGGCAATCGCCCGGTATTCCTCGCTCATCGCCGTGGCCAGCGCGTGGAAGTATTCTTCGTCCGATTTGTAATATTCGTTCTGTCCCACGCCGGAAGGCGCGGTAGCCGGCAAAAACACGTGCTCATTAGCAACGCCCGCTGCCGCCGCCGCGGCTTTGACGTTGTCAATATCCGCGCGGACGTGTTTTGCGCCACGATATTTGACTGGCCCCACGCAAACGACCGGCGCCAAAGCGACGATCGCACCCCCCATCATCGCTTGCTTGAAATATTGCTCGTAATATTCGGGAAATGCGGCGATCTCCTTCTGAAAAAGATTAATTTTGAGATCGGGCCGCGATTCGTAGCCGTCGAGCCGCTCGCGGATGTAAGTGAAAAATCCGGGCTTTGAATATTCACCGTCGCCGACGATATCGATACCGCACTGAACCTGCTCGCGGACGACGGTGGCCACGGATTGTCGCAGCGACGCTTCGTACCCGCGTTCGTCGTAAGGCTGGCCGGCATATTTGGCTTTCATCGCGTCGAGTAACGAACGCGGCCGAGGCAAGCTGCCGATTTGCGTCGTTTGAATGCGGTCCGTGTTTTGCTGAAGGTTCACTGCGCTCTTCCCAATTTGTTTTGCAGCGCACGCCTCAAATTGAAAATTCGTGCGAGGCCGGCGCTGCTGTTGTGCTATCTTAGCGTGAAACTGCGCTGCACGGGAGCGCTCGGAAATGTGTCGGGGATGGTTGGCCGGACTGTTACTCCTTTGGCTGGTCGTTTCAGCGGTTAACACTTCATGGGCGCAGCAGCGCTCGATCGCACCGAACCAGCCGTCGATCATGAACGAGGAGGAAGACGCCGCTCCGCCCGCCCCAGCGGGGAAGGCCGCAAAGTCGGCACGCGGACTGTCGCAACCTCCAGCGCTTGAGACCGATCCGGACCTCGATGCGGCCGATCAGCTTGCGCCTTCCCAAATACGCCAGCCGATACCCGCCGCAGTCGCCGAACCAACCGGACCTGGCCGGACGCGCGCAACACGTGGAGCAGCACTTGAGTCCGGCGTGGAGCCGCGTACCACCGTGGCGGCAAAATCGGAAAGCGTGGCTTGTAACGGTGTGTTCGCGCGCGATTCGAGCCACTCCAAGTTGGCCACGGCATTTCAATCGCGCAACGTCGCATTCGCACAGGTCGACGGCCCGGCGGGCGCCAAGATTATGGCCACGGTGCTGTTCGCCAAGGATCCGAAGCGCCGGCTCGAAGTCTGGTGGGCCAATCAGGCAAGCCGCACCGATACCCACCTTATCGTCATCAACGGCTCCTCGACTTGGAGCGCACCCAGCCAGCTTCGGCTCGGGCTGACGCTAGCGCAGCTCGAACAGATCAACGGCAAACCGTTCAAGCTCACCGGTTTCGACAAGAACAATGTCGCGACCTTGACCGACTGGAATGGCGGCAATCTCTCCCTCGTGCCGGGTGGCTGCAAGGTCGGCATCAGCCTGCGGCCGGGCACCGTCTCGCCGGCTGCGCTCGGCGCCTTACCGGCAAATCGCGAATTCACCTCCAGCGATTCAGCGATGCGGACGGTGAATCCCGCGATCAGCGAAATTCTGATCGGTTACTAGATCAGCACCAGCAATCACTGAGAGATTTTGGCGCGGCCCGCCCTAGGCGGGGTGGTGCCGGAGGACAGACCTTGCTGCTGTTCAATGCGCATGGCTCTAACGTCGCGCGCCATTTCCAGGCAGGTGAGAAGCTCAGTGTAGCTTGACTCGCCACCCATCTCCGATTCGTTCACGCAAGACGTCTTGTCGGCCCGATCGAATTTGGCCCACTGCTTGACCAACTGGTCGCGCACGGCCTGTTCGCTGTCGAGGCAATTCTTCTTTTCCTGTGCGATGGCCGGATCGCGGAATGTCACGCCGCCCTGTTTGGCGATGCCATCGCAAACCTGTTCTACGTTCAGGTTGGGAACGTCATCGGCGCGAGCGGCGATCGGAAGTGCAAGGGTTAACCCGATCAATAGCGCCTTGGGGACAATCATGACAGCGCTCCGGTTGGTAGGTCTCACTATAGCACGGGTCCGCTGGACTGCGGCAATTCCCCCACCCGGGCGGAAAGAGATTGACCGTCCTCGCATAGCCCCGTTATGGCTCGCGAATCCGGTTGGGAGATCACGATTTTTGTGGCGCCTCTTTTCGGCGCGGCAGTGCTCGTTGCTGTTGCGGCCGATCCGTTTCACGACGCGACCGGCGACACGAACCGATCGATGCAGGAGAAGGCCGCCGCTATCGAACCGCTAGTGCGATCCGCAACGCAGTGCATCGTCCGCGCCGTCACCGCAAGTCCGCACTATCAAGGCCGGGTCGGCACAAAAATTGGCGATCTCATCATTGGTTATATGCCCGTGTGTCTCACACCTGTCCGCGCCATGATCGATGCTTACGACCGATATTATGGCGACGGGACCGGCGAGGCGTTCTTCATGGGACCTTACCTGGATGTGCTTCCCAAGGCGGTCGAAGCCGGCGCGGACCACACCGCGCCTTAGTCAGCCTGGCGCGAGAATTACTGCCCCGGATTCGGTCCTATCACGGCAACGACGCGCATCTTCGTCGGATCGACCAGCACAACCTGCTCGTCTACGCGCGTGAACTTGTAAAGCTTCGCGACGGGATTGTCGGCGAGAACCTCGTCGGGCAGTGCGTACAGATCAATCATCGGCGGGACGTCGGCCCCTATCGTCGCGGCAAAACGGTTTGGCGCTACCCTACTCTTGTCTCGGTGTACCGCCTGATAGATCGCGTTTCGCTGAACCGGCGTCAGTTCGAGGTTACGCGCGACACCGACGTTATTGACCGTTTCGTCTATGCCGTTGCTTTGCGCTCCGGCTACGCCAACGCCGCTCGCGGTCAGGGCCGCGCAAACGAGCACCCCCAGTGCGATCTTCCGCGTGCGATTACTCCTCATGACCTACCTCCTCGGCTGGACTGACGCCCGCGCAGCCAAGCGGCGGCGGCGCGGGCAAGCAGCGTTCGAACGTCCGTCAGCGCGGAAGCGCCTGCACCGCAATGCCCGTGTTGGCGTCGATCACCAGAATGCGGTCTGGTTGATAGACGTAGCTGTAGGCGGGAACCGGTGGTCGCTCGAGGACCGCTGCGGGAGGCGCAGCGCCTGCCGACACGTAATCGTAGAGCGGCCCCGGATAGGCCGCGGGTGGCGGCGTCTCAACGACCTCGGTGTAGCCCGGCTGAACGATCGCAGCTGCCGCCGGAGGCATCGGCGCAGGAGCAATATGTTCGCGGATCGTGGTTCGCGTCGTGGTTACGGTGTCCACGGGGCGTAGCCCGGTACCTCGCGCAGTCCTTCGCACCGGATGGATCGTCGAACGCTCGGTCCGTACAGTTTCGGTGGTTCGCACTGGCATGGTTTCAATAACGGGTGACGGCGCGGTCACGAGGAGCGGATCCTGCGCAATCACCATTGGCGCTGGCGTCACGACAGTCTCGACCGTTTGGGCCCGCGCCAGAGATGTCCCTGCCAAAAGTGCAACGCCGAGGGCCGGTAAAAGGACCATCTGTCTCATGAGAAACTCCATGCTTTTGCGTTACGGACAGCCCTTTCCGCACAGCCGGGCAACGCGGCGCCCATGGCCTGCGTTCCGGACAATCGCATCGCAACGGGAAAACCAGATCGGACAGAGTTCCGGCACCGCAAAATAGGCAACGAGCTACCAGGACGAAGCCCTACTTCCTCGGCGTCGCCTCGATTGCGCCGCGGAACTGCCGGCAATAGTCCCTATTCGGCAGTGGGATGCATTCAGGCCCGCTTTTCAAACAATGCAGAATCGGCCTTTAAGCATTTAGGTCATTAGACCGTCGCGGGGAGGCGAGCATGCGCATCGGCGACTTGTTCCAGTGGGAGCGGTTTGTCACGCCCACCATCATTAAATTCTTTTACTGGCTAGCTGTGGTCATTTCCGTGCTGATAGGGCTAGCCGGTGCCGTTTCGGCGCTCGCGACCATGGCGTTGAACCCTTTCGTCGGAATGATTTTCCTGATCTCGAGCCTGCTTGGCGCCTGTATGGGCATTATTCTGTCGCGGATCATCGCGGAATTCGTCTTGATCATTTTCCGTATCAACGAGCATCTCGGCGCCATCAGGAATCAAGGAGCCGGACTCGGCCACCCGCAATAGATCCGGCTCCCGATTTTCGATGTCGGCAATTGGATATCTTCAGAGCGCGATCTAAGTTGCGAAGCGGAAATGCATGACGTCGCCGTCGTGCACGACATAATCTTTGCCCTCAAGCCGCATCTTGCCGGCGTCGCGCGCGCCGGTTTCGCCGCCGCAGTTCACGTAATCGTCGTAGGCAATCGTTTCGGCGCGGATAAAGCCGCGCTCGAAGTCGGTGTGGATGACGCCCGCGGCCTGCGGCGCTTTCGCGCCACTGGTCACCGTCCACGCCCGTGATTCCTTTGGCCCCGCGGTAAAAAAGGTAACGAGATTTAGCAGCGCATAGCCGGCGCGAATGAGCCGATCGAGCCCGGCTTCGCTCAGCCCCACCGCTGCCAGATAACTCTGGCGTTCGTCTCGCGACAGCGCGGCGATTTCCGCCTCGATCTTGGCAGAAATGACAATCGCAGCCGCGCCCTCCTCGCGGGCCCGAGCCTCGACCAGGCGCGAAAAGCCGTTGCCGGCCGCCGCCGAAGCTTCGTCAACATTGCAAACGTAAAGCACCGGAAGCGCCGTCAGCAGTCCAAGCGAATGGAAGGTTCGCTCTTCGTCAGCTTTGCGCTCCGTCAGCCTCGCCGGTTTCCCGTCGCGCAAAAGCGCCAGTGCACGATTGACCAGAGCCAGGGCTTCCTTCGCTTCCTTGGCGTCCGCATCGGTACCGCGCGACTTGCGTTCAAGCCCGTCGATGCGGCGCTCGAGGCTTTCTAAATCGGCCAGCATCAATTCCGTTTCGACAGTTTCGATGTCGGCAATCGGATCAACGCGGCCTTCGACATGGGTAACCTCGCCGTCTTCGAAACAGCGCACCACGTGCACGACGGCATCGACCTCGCGAATATTGCCGAGGAACTGATTGCCCAGCCCCTCCCCTTTGGAGGCGCCGCGAACAAGACCGGCAATATCGACGAATGTCAGCCGCGTCGGCACGATCGCCGCCGATTTGGCAAGCACCGCAAGCTTGTCCAACCGCGGGTCTGGCACCGCCACTTCACCGATATTCGGCTCGATGGTGCAAAATGGATAGTTGGCAGCCTGCGCCGCGGCGGTCTCCGTCAGCGCGTTGAAGAGCGTCGATTTGCCGACATTCGGCAAGCCGACGATGCCGCATTTAAAACCCATGGGAGCTCATTCACCGATCAAGCGGGAGGTTGCCATCCGGCTTTTCGGTAAAGCCCTTGGCCAGCATCGCAAGGTGGACTTTGTTCTGAAAACTTGCGTCCTCTCCTCGGACCAGAAGGTCGACATTTTCGGCCAGAATGTCGACGAGCGCCTCCACCCACGGCCACTCGCTCTTGGCGAAATCACTGAGGACATAGTGTTCGACCAAATCCTTGTGGCCCGGATGACCGACGCCGATGCGTACGCGCCGGTAGTCGTTGCCAATATGCTCGCTGATCGAGCGCAAGCCGTTATGACCGGCAATCCCGCCGCCGACTTTGACTCTGACCTTGCCGGGCGGCAGCTCGATCTCGTCATGGAAAACAGTGGTCGTCTCGGGAGGCAATTTGTAAAATTGCGCGGCTTCACCGACAGCGCGTCCGGACTCGTTCATAAAGGTTCCCGGCAACAACAGGAGCACGCGCTCTCCGCCGATGGGTCCTTCACAAGCGACTCCTTGAAACCGCCGGCGCCACGGCCCGATGCCGTGGCGTTTGGCGATGGCCTGCACGGCCATGAAGCCGATGTTGTGGCGATTGCCGATATAGCGTGCTCCCGGATTACCCAGTCCAACCAGGAGCAGCATCGCGGTGTCCTAGCGCCAACCTCACTTTTTCTCGGGAGCGCCGGCTGCTCCTTTGCCAGCGGGCGCCGCAGCAGCGCCAGCGGCAGGGGCGCCGCCGGGCGCCGCGCCGGGCGCGGCACCAGCCCCGCCCTCTGCAGGCGTACCCGCTGTGGCGGCGGCAGCGGCGGCGGCTGCGGCGGCTGCGGCAGCTTCGGCTGCAGCCTTAATTTCTTCCGCGTAGCCGGAGGGCGGCACAACCGTGACAAGGGTAATGTCCCTGCCGCTGACGGCGCGCACACCGGGCGGCAAGCCGACATCGCTCAGGTGTTTCGAGTAGTTGATTTCCAGTCCGCTGACATCGACCTCGATGGCAACCGGAATGTCGTCAGCGAGACAACGAACTTCGACGGTGTGGGTCACGATCGACACCGTGCCGCCGCGTTTGACCCCCGGCGATTGATCTGCGTTCAAGACGTGAACCGGAATATTCACCCGGATGGTCGCCCCCTCGCCCAGCCGCATGAAGTCGACGTGCAGCGGAAGATCGCGCACCGTATCAAGCTGAAAATCTCGCGGGATGACGCGATGTTTGACACCGTCAACTTCGACCTCGTGAACACTGGTGAGGAAACGCCCGGCAAAGATGCGCTGGCGCAGCTCAGCATAATCAAGCGAGATCGGCAGCGGCGGCTTGCCGTCGCCATAGATAATTCCGGGTACGCGGCCGGCTCTGCGCTCCGCCCGGGCGGCCCCCTTGCCGGCCCGCGGGCGCGCTGCCGCCTTGATCACGTTGACGGTCGCCATGTCTTTGTCCTCAAGTCCTTGTTTATAAGCCTGTTGCCCGCGCCAAAATCCTGGCCGGACTAAACGTCCGGCGACAGCCTCCAGGGGTGCCAAAGGTCGTAAGATTTGAGCCGCGGCGCCGCGCTTATAGCGGCGCCAACCCGGAAAAACAAGAAAGCCCGTGCCAGGCTAACCGACTGCCCCGCCGGCCCCGCTCGAATAACCGGACGGCTTTTCCGGCGGAGGCGTTGCACCGATTTTGGCCTCTAATGCGGCAACGCGGGATTTCAGCGTTTCATTCTCCTCGCGAGCGAGCCGCGCCATGTCTTTGACCGCTTCGAATTCCTCTCGCTGGACAACGGCAAGGTCGCGGAGTATGCGCTCGGCCTGGCTGCGAAACAGTGTTTCAAACTCGCGCCGGACACCCTGTGCGGCACCGGCCGCGTCGTTCATTAACCGTGCAACTTCGTCGAAGAACCGGTTCGTCGTCTGGACCATTGTCGCCTCCGAAGCCCCGTTTCCTTAAGTCTTGCTCGCCGTCCCTACACAATGGCAATGGTGCGACGCTATCGCAAGATGCGGAGCTCACGGCCGGACGGCACCACGCAGTGTAACATGCCGCCGCCGCGGCGGAGTTATCGATGTTGGTCTTGCCGATCCTGACCTTCCCGCACATCGACCCGGTTCTGGTTTCTATCGGGCCGTTGGCCGTGCGCTGGTATGCGCTCGCCTATATCGTCGGCATTATTGCCGGATGGATTTACGCGCGCGCCATTATCGCGTCGCCCAAATTATGGGGCGGGCCGGCGCCACTCACGGTCGCGGACTACGATGATTTCATTGTGTGGATCACGCTCGGGATTATTCTCGGCGGCCGCATCGGCTACATTTTGTTTTACAACTTTCCCCATTTCCGCGAGCATCCAAGCGAAATTCTTCAGCTATGGAACGGCGGCATGTCGTTTCACGGCGGCGTGTTAGGAAGCGTCATTGCCACCGTATTATTCGCGCTCCGGCGTGGCATCTCAATATTGTCGCTCGGCGATGTGACGCTTGCGGTTGCGCCTATAGGTCTGTTCCTTGGGCGGCTCGCGAATTTCATCAATGGCGAATTGTGGGGTCGCCCGAGCGATGTGCCTTGGGCCATGATCTTCCCCACCGGCGGCCCTGTGCCGCGCCATCCAAGTCAACTTTACGAAGCCGCCCTCGAAGGCTTGTTGCTCTTGGCGGTACTCGGCGTTCTCGTGCGTTGCGGCGCGCTCAAGCGGCCCGGTCTCGTCAGCAGCAGTTTCGCGGTAGTCTATGGCGTGTTGCGCGTTTTTTGCGAGTTCTTCCGCGAGCCGGACGTGCAGCTTGGCTTTCTTTGGGGCGGCCTGACCATGGGCATGTTGCTGTCGATTCCGTTGATAGTGGCGGGCGTAATCGGACTCATCTTCGCGTTGGGCCGGCCGGCGATTACGAAAAATGCCTGAAGATTCTTCACCGCTGGAGAGCGAGATCCGCCGGCTGATTGCCATCGCTGGCCCGATGCCGCTGGCGGAATACATGAGGCTGTGCCTCACCCATCCCGAACACGGTTACTATCTGGTGCGCGAAGCGATCGGCGCCGCCGGCGATTTCGTCACCTCACCTGAAATAAGCCAGATGTTCGGTGAGCTCGTCGGCCTATGGTCGGCCGCGGTGTGGCAACAAATGGGCGCGCCCGAAAATATCCGAATCATCGAACTCGGACCCGGCCGCGGTACCATGATCCGCGACGCCTTGCGGGCCGCCAAAATCGTAAAGGGTTTTCACTCGGCCGTTGTTCTGCATCTCGTGGAAATCAATCCGAAACTTAAAGAAGCGCAGCGGCAAGTGCTGCACGGTTTTGACGTACCGGCGTTGTGGCACGAAGCGCTCGCCGATGTCCCGCCCGGTCCCAGTATCATCCTTGCCAACGAATTCATCGATGCGTTGCCGATTCACCAAGCCGTCAAACAGGCGGACAGCTGGCACGAGCGCGTCGTCGAGATCGGCCCGGATGGCGATTTGGTCATCGGCATCGCCGCGATCGCGCTGCCACACTTCAACGCCACCTTGCCGCGTGAATTGCGGCAAGCGGCGGAAAACTCGATCTTCGAATGGCGTCCCGACACGATCGCGATGGAGATCGGCCGGCGCGTGCGCGATGAGGGCGCCGCTCTGATCATCGATTATGGTCACGGATCTCACGGCCTGGGTGAGACCTTGCAGGCCGTCGCCGGCCACGCCTTCGCAGACCCGCTGCAAGCGCCAGGGCGGGCTGACCTCACCGCACACGTCGATTTCAGGGCATTCGCGCAGAGCGCCGAAATGATGGGCGCACGCGCCCATGGCCCATTGACCCAAGGTGATTTTCTGCGCCGCCTCGGTATCGAAAAGCGTGCGGCAACGCTCAAGGCGAGCGCCGCCGCCGCCAAAGCCGCTGAAATCGATCAAGCAGTAATTCGGCTGACCGAGGCGAAGCAGGGAGCGATGGGTGAATTATTCAAGGTGATTGCGGTCGCCGATCCAAAGCTCGGCGCATTGCCAGGATTTGAGGCGTGACGCATGACCGTTACTGCACCCACTCTCGCACTTGCCGGCGTGCGGCATGCGTTCTTTACCCGGGATGGCGGAGTGTCGGGCGGCCTTTATGCGACGTTGAATGGCGGATTGGGCTCGCACGACGACACCGCGTCGGTCGCCGAAAATCGTGCGCGGATGGCACAAGCACTCGGCGTAAAACCGCATGCGTTGCTGACCCCCTATCAGACACATTCGCCCGACGTCGCGATCGTCAACGCACTTTGGGCAGATGAGGCGCGGCCGCGCGCTGACGCAATCGTGACGCGCGCGCCCGGTCTTGCGGTGGGCGTGACGACGGCTGATTGCGGACCGGTCCTTCTTGCAGATCCGGTGGCGCGCGTGATCGGTGCGGCGCATGCCGGATGGCGGGGGGCGCTCACTGGAATCGTCGAGGCCACCGTCGTCGCAATGAAAGAGCTCGGCGCCCGCCCGGAGCGGATCGTCGCCGCCCTCGGGCCGATGATCCGCCAACACAACTACGAAGTGGGATCCGAGTTGATCACGCGCTTTACCGCCGAGGATCGGGCGAGTGAGCGATTCTTCTCGGCGGCGACCCGCGACGGCCATGCCCTGTTCGATCTTGCCGGCTATATACGTGGGCGTCTCTCGCGCGCCGGCGTTCGGCAGGTAGAGGACCTCGCCTTGTGTACCTACGCCGACGACGCGCAGTTTTTCAGCTTCCGCCGTTCGACCCACAGAAGCGAAAACGATTACGGCCGCCACGTCAGCGCAATCGCGCTTGAGGAACCGTCTGGCGCGTAAAGTTGGCCCGGCAAACAAACAGGCTTACGGCCTTTGCCGCGACGCGTGACCAGCTATTCACTATGGGCGGGGACAATGCCGGGAATCGTGTTGCCAGCTCTGGAAACGGCTTGTATCAGGGCGTTGCCGAGGCTTGTGGCGCGGTTTCTGGGAATGTGTCTCGAGGCCGCGCGGGCGGGAGAGCGGAATGGCGAGCAACAACGGAGCAATCAAGCTCGTCGCCGGCAATTCGAATCCTGCGCTTGCCGAAGGCGTCGGTGCTTATATCGGCATACCGTTGACCAAGGCGCTGGTTCGCCGTTTCGCCGATATGGAGATTTTCGTCGAAATCCAGGAGAACGTTCGCGGCGCCGACGTTTTCGTTTTGCAGTCGACGTCCTTCCCGGCGAACGATCACTTGATGGAATTGCTGATCATCATCGACGCGCTGCGCCGTGCGTCGGCGCGCCGCATCACTGCGGTGATCCCGTATTTCGGCTATGCGCGGCAAGACCGCAAACCGGGACCGCGGACGCCGATTTCCGCCAAGTTGGTCGCCAATCTTATCACCCGCGCCGGCGCCGACCGCGTGCTAACGCTTGATCTTCACGCCGGGCAGATCCAGGGCTTTTTCGACATCCCTACGGACAATCTGTTCGCGTCTCCGGTTATGGTGCGCGACATCAAACAACGCTTCGCACTCGACGATGTGATCGTGGTTTCGCCCGACGTCGGCGGCGTCGTGCGCGCACGCGGCCTCGCCAAGCGGATCAACGCACCGCTTGCCATCGTTGACAAGCGGCGCGAACGGCCCGGCGAATCCGAAGTGGCGAACGTCATCGGCGAAGTCGATGGACATGTTTGTATCCTCGTCGACGACATCATGGATTCCGGCGGCACCTTGCTCAATGCCGCCGATGCCCTGTTGGAAAAAGGCGCAAGCTCGGTGTACGGCTATATCAGCCACGGCGTGCTGTCCGGCGGCGCCGTGGCCCGCGTCAACCAATCAAACTTGAAAGAACTTGTTATCACCGATTCAATTCAGCCGACCGAGGCCGTGAAACAGTCCCCGAACATTCGCGTGCTTCCCATTGCGAATCTGCTCGGCGAAGCCATCAGCCGCACGGCGTTGGAAGCATCGGTCTCAAGCCTGTTCTTCGATTAGTCGGGCTTGTTCTCGCGCACCGCCGCGATCAGCACCGAACAGAAGTCACCCAACGCGCTCCGCTCCGACGGTCCATCAGGATCGTGACGACGCCTGCGGATACGACTCGGTCACTGACTCACCCCGAGTCAACTTGTCGCAGGCCGCCCTTGTGGATGGCGGAGTCGGCTCCATTGTCGGCGGGACGCAAATCACTTCATGAGGGCCGGGATAACTACGGGCCGACGGTCGACAAATCTTTAGTGCGCGAATCCGCGCGGATATATTGGGACGCGCGACTGATTCGCGAGGTCGCTTAGTTGTTTGCCGTGACGTCGGTTGTCGGTGTGAGGCAACAGTCTGGTGCGGGTCGAAACCCAAGCTTGGGCGATGTGTCTGGTGTGCGCATTTCCACTCCAACCCGCGCTGTGGAGGCGGCATGTCCCTCATCGAAATTACTCAAGATCACGCGAATAATCCTCTCGAGGTCGTCGAACACTTGGCGGCCGGCAACAACTGGCCGTTCGAGCGCGCCGGCGAAGACGAGGTCGCGATCATCGTCACCAGTCGCTGGACCAACTATCAGGTCTCATTCACCTGGATGAGCGAGATCGAGGCGCTGCATCTGGCCTGCGCCTTCGACATGCGCGTTACCGAGATGCGCCTCAACGAGGTGCAGCACCTGATCTCGCTTATCAACGAGCAATTGTGGATCGGACATTTCGACATTTGGGCGCAAAACGGCGTCGTGATGTTCCGTCACGCCCTTGTACTCGCCGGCGTCAACGCCTCCGGCCGCCAATGCGAAGCGGTTCTCGGCGCCGCGCTCGATGCCTGCGAGCGGTATTTTCCGGCATTCCAGTTCGTGGTCTGGGCAGGAAAATCGGCACGGGAAGCCATGGAAACCGCAATGTTCGAGACCTCGGGCGAGGCGTAATCGTTCAAGTTCTGTAAGGGGTCGCGGTGACGGCGCACGCTAAGCGCACGGCGGACAGCCCGCTAACACCCCCATCGCTTGCCGAACCTCCCGTAATAAGGCGCCGCGCCGCTCGGAAGCGGCGCAAAGGCTCGCTATACATTGGAAGCGGGCGAGCACGTACTGCGCTCCGCACATCGCGTGAGGATAAACGCCATGACCGCCCCAAGGGACAATGGAGAATTGCCCGACTTACCCGGGCCGCTTGTTTTGATCGGCGCCGGGAAGATGGGTGGCGCGCTGCTCGATGGCTGGCTCAATTTCGGATTCGATCCAGGTCGCATTATGGTGATCGAACCGCAGCCGACACCGGCAATGTCGGCCCTTGGGGCGCGCGGCTTACACCTTAACCCGAACGCCGCGCAACTTGCAGGCGCCGCGGCCGTCGTCATTGCCGTAAAGCCGCAAGCCGCAGCGGAAGCATTGGCTGCGGCGGCGCCGTCCATTGCCGCAAGCACTGTCGTCGTATCGATCATGGCCGGCAGAACGCTACTCTCCCTGGCTAACGGGCTACCGCGCGGTTGCCCGCTGGTGCGAGCCATGCCCAATCTGCCGGCCGCTATCGGCCGCGGCATTACTGTCGCGGTGGCGCGCGGCGCAAATCCCCAACAGCACAAGTTGGCCGGTGACCTCTTGTCCGCGACCGGTACGGTCGACTGGATCGAAGACGAGTCGCTCATGGATGCGGTGACCGCAGTGTCGGGGTCAGGGCCGGCTTATGTCTTCTTGCTCGCCGAAGCTTTAGCGCTCGCCGGCATCGAGGCAGGACTCCCCCCAGAGCTGGCCGAAAAACTTGCCCGCGAGACCATCTCCGGTTCCGGCGAATTGTTGCGCCAGACGAATGTCGATGTGGCCTTGCTGCGCGAAAACGTGACGTCGCCGGGCGGCACCACCGCTGCTGCCCTCGCGATTCTAATGGGCCAGAATGGGCTCGTGTCGCTCATAACAAGGGCGGTCGCCGCCGCAACCGATCGCTCACGGCAGCTTGCTCAATGAGACGGCCTCTGTCTTGGAACCGCGTGGCTTAGAACCTACAATAGGGTTCTGGGAGGCCGGCGTTAGTGAAGGAGTCCGCTTATGGCCAAGAGAGCCGCTCGCAAGACCGTTCGTAAGCCCGCACCGCGTTCGGCCCGAACCGCGGCTTCCGCCCCGCAGACGGACCGCGAGAAAATTATCACCGCGTTTTTTGTGCTTCTTGAAGACAAACCGTTTGCGGCCATCGGTTTTAACGACATCGCGCAACGGAGCGGCCTCTCGCTGGCTCAAGTCCGCGGCGAATTTGCTTCGACGTTTGCCGTGCTCGCGGCATATGTCAAAGCCACCGACCGCGCGGTTCTCGCGCAGGACATGCACGACATGTCCGAAGAACCCGCGCGCGAGCGGCTGTTCGACGTTTTGATGCGGCGGCTTGAAGTTCTCGCCGAGCAACGCGATGCGGTGCGGTCGCTGCTGCGTTCGTCGCGCAGCAATCCTCCACTCGCGCTGGCGCTCAATGGCCTCGCGGTACGCTCGCAGCAATGGATGCTGACGGCAGCCGGTATCAACGCCTCGGGTCCGCGGGGAATGATCCGCGCGCAAGGACTTGCGCTTTTGTTCGCCTCGGTGCTGCGCACCTGGGTGGATGACGACGACCCCGGCCAGGCGCGGACGATGGCAGCCCTCGATCGCGCGCTTGGCCGCGGTCAGCGCGCTGTCGGCCTGCTCGGCGATCTCTCCGCTATCCCTAGCCGCCTTTGCGGACTGCGATCACGTCGGCGGCGCTCTCGCGGGGATTCCGAAGAAACAGCGGCCGCTTGAGCTTTGGCGAGTCAGTCGAATTTGTCGCCGCGCGGGCGTCGGCCATCACCTGCGTTGTGATCAAAAGAAATCCTTAAGCCTCAACGTTAGAATCTCTCCAAAGAGATGCGATTTTGATTGAAATCAACTTTCGCTGGACCTAAATAGCGATAGTTGCAGTTGATACCATTCCACCGCGGCCAGCTATGATTGTCTGTTCCTGTAACGTGCTGAGCGACCACGACGTCCGCGGGACGCTCGCCGGCAATGCTGTAGCACCGCGTACCGCGGGCCAAGTGTATGGTTGCCTGGGCTGCAGCCCGCAATGCGGAAGATGCGCCAGAACCATTCGCCGCATCATGGATGAGGCGCTCGCCACCGAAAATTCCGGCTGCCCTGAAAGCTCCGGCTGCGCCACAAATTCCGGCTGCTGCGGAGCCGGCGGCGATTTCTGACCATTTTCCTTCACATTTAACGCGGTACGCTGGGCGCTAGCGCCTTTTCGCGCGGTGGCAGCACCGGCTATAATCGCCGCGCCGCGGCGGTTGCGGCTGGAGGAGCATTACATGCGAGGCGATCCCGGAGTCGTCGATTATCTTAACAAGGGTCTCCGGCACGAGCTCACGGCGGTTAATCAATACTGGCTGCATTATCGGCTGCTCGACAATTGGGGCTACAAGTCGCTCGCCAAGAAATGGCGCAAAGAATCCATTGAGGAGATGGAACACGCCGATAAGCTGATCGAGCGCATCATCTTCCTCGACGGTTTTCCCAACATGCAGGTCCTCGATCCCCTGCACATCGGCCAGTCAGTCACGGAAGTGCTCGAGTGCGACCTACAGGCGGAGTTGCACGCGCGCGCGCTTTACGAAGAAGCCGCTACGCACTGCCATTCGGTCAAGGATTATGTCTCGCGCGATCTCTTTGAAAAGCTGATGCACGACGAAGAGGAGCACATCGACTTCCTCGAAACACAGCTCGATCTCGTCGCCAAGCTGGGAGCGGAATTGTACGCCCAGCATCACATCGGCAAACTCGACGACGACGACCACGACTGAACGATCGCGCCCTAGCCTTCAGCGAAGGACGAAGCCGAGTAAGCGATCACGTGTGCCGGCGCCGTCGCAATCGGAGCGGCCGGACGTAAAGCGCACGTAACGCTGCGACAGGCAGCTATAGATCGGCATTGTGCCCCGCTGCTCGGAACGAAATACATAGCCGGCGACGCGACGCCGTTCACTGCCCTGCGCGGCGCAGCCGCCTGCTTCGGCGAGAAAACCGCCCCAGCGCGGCGAGAAGCATTCGTCGAGTTTGACGCTTGGAAGCGGCGGCGGCGCCGTCATCACGTAACCCAGCGGGAGATCGTAATTGAACGAGGCACCCGCAAAAATTGGCGGACCTGCAGTTGCCCAGGTGAGGCCTTCCTCGTTTTTCCATCGCGAGAGAGCGACGCGCACCTGAGGATGTTGCGGCGCGCTTGAAAGTTCGATCCGCGCCTCGTGCATGACCAGGTATCGCTGCGTGAAGTCGGCCCCGGGCGGAATGTAGGTGTAGGCCAGAAAGAAACGCGGGCCGATATCGTTAAACCCGTGTTCGCCGATCATGCTCGGATAGGCATAGAGATCGGTCGGTGCCGGCCGTTTCCAATCGTTGTCGTCGTACAGAATGACCGGCTCGGCAAGCGTGGCGAAATGAACCTTGTCGGCTGAGATCGATAATCGCAGCGCCGAAGCGGCGGCCATAACCAGCATGCCATTGGCGTTCGTCCAGTAGGCGGCGCTCATGCCGATCGAGCCGTCGAGCGGCGCCGCGCCGCCGCCAAGCGCCGGCGAATCCCAGCCACTGCCGCTCCATTTCATCCACTTTCCCGGAAGGGGATCGCTGCTTTTCGCTCTGGCGGCGAAATTTTTCCAATCGCTCAGCCGCTGACAATACGCGTACCAAAACCCATCATGGCCGTCGGCGGCCGTGCAATCGCCTTCGCCGCTTTCCCGTCCGGGCACCGGCCCTTCCGTGCCGGTGATGACTTGACCGAGCATGTCCCAAGTCAGGCCATCGTCCGCGGACCGCGCTAGCGACATCGACTTGTAGGTTTCGCCGTGGCGATAGTCGCAATGCGCTTCGTTGTGAATGAGGCCGTACAGCCCTCCCGCGCTTCGCAGTACCGTTGTCAGCCAGTTGCCGCATTCCGCCGGACTTCCTGGGGGCCCTGGCGTCATTACCGCCTTTGCGCGCCCGCCCAAATCGAATGGCGTGGCGCCGTCGATTGCCACCGTCGTGCCGTTGGCGGCGAAGGCACGAAAATGGCCGTCCGGAAGTTCAATGAGGCTTACCGGCGCATCGGGTTCGTGTCGCGACGGCCCTCGCACCACGTGCGGATATTCAACGCGCACTTCGATGCATGCGGCGCAAATGTCGTTACCGAGCGCGCTCGTGCCGACACTAGTCGATGACAATGACAAAACCGCAACGACAAGCATCCGGTAGCTGCCGAGAACGCGTGCGAATGCCGCGGCGGGATTCAAGGATCTTCAGGCCGCTTCGCGGTAGAGCGGCTGCTCTTCCAACGCGGGCGCTTGACGCGAAACCGGCATGAAGTTGCGGTAGTTGAGGCCCCACAGCATCCCGGTGAAAAGCCACAGGAACCGCCACCGTTCTGCTTGATGCAGCATCGCGCACGACATTACCGAGAGCCAGCAGAACAGAATAAGCAGGAACAACTCGTCACCTGACCGCTTCCAGTTGTACCAAGCCTGCTGCACCGAAAGAATCATCAGCAGCGTCCACGCAAAACCGGCAAGCCAGCCGTAATTAAGGAACGAACTAATCCAGATATTGTGAATCGGCTCAGGAAAGATCTTATCGATTTCAAACAGACCAAGCCCCAGCGGGTGATCCAATATCAGCGGAACAGACAACAGGTATCTGTTGTAACGACCGAAATAGCCAAGGTCATACTCTTCGGCAATCTTGAAGCGGCCGGTAAGCATTTCCGCGAACGTGTCGTTCGTGAGGTATAAGAATAAACAAGGCACCGACAGCACCAGCACGACGACGAATGCGACGAGCGACGCTTTGAACAGATTGCGGCGATTGAAATAGAGAAAGCTTGCGCCGCCGAACAGCAGCGCAGAGACAATCGCAGCCCGGGAAAACGACAGTAACAGCGCGATGGAAAGAAGCGCCAGCGCGCCGGCATACCAATAGCGGCTGCGCTTTTGCGCGATCATGTACAGCGATCCGAGAATGCCGGGAATGAGGAAAACGCCGAACATGTCGGGGTCGTCGAGGAAACCGGTCGGTCGGCCGGCCCAGGTCAATGACGGATTTTGGCTGACGAACCCATAAACGCCAACGATCGCGGCGATGACGTTGGCGAACACGTAGACTGTGATGAAACGTTCCAGCTCGGCCCTGCCCCACCCGTTGGAGACCAGAGAACTGGTGACGCCGATCGACACCACCGAAGTCAAAGCGACGAACTGGAACACCACCAGCGGATTGTCGATCAAGGAGACGGACGAAACGAACACCGAGAACAGCCACGTCCCGACCAGAAGGAAAAAGATCAGATTGCGTATGTTGAGGCGCTGCTCGGAAAACAGCGTGAGCGACAGCGCGCAAAGAAAGATTCCATCGACCGGCGAAGGCCTCGACCACGTATAGTTGATGGCGATGACGCCAAGGAGGAAGACCGCGTTGCGTAATCGCCCACCAGCGGCGAAAAAGCCGGCGTTGCGGCGTGAGACAGCGCGGGGAGAGCCGGCCGGTCGGGAAGCCGACGGCAGGCGCTGCGGTTCCGGCGAATAACGCATTACTCAACTCAGGCCGCACGCGGCGTGATGGAAATCGCTGGCGCTGGTGACAAACGCGGCTTCGCCGGCGACCTTTCGATCGCCGGCGAATTCAGTCTGCCTTTTGGGAGCTAACGTTCTCTTAAGTGCTAGCCGCGCGCCGGCAGCGGCGGAGCGGGCGGCGGCGGGCCGGCAAATGTCGGCCCGTTGAACATCCAGCGGAAGCCGATCATGACGTCCTGCGCGCTGAGATTACGCCACTTGTAGCTGTCGGGATTGCAGCCGCCGGTGCAATTGATCGGCCCTTCCACATTGCCCATGTTGAGGTAGCGATAGGCGAGTTCGAGCTTGAGGTTCTCGGTCACCGCGTAGCTCAAGCCGGCGTGGATGGCCCAGGCCAAGTTCCACTGAGTGACCGTCGGGCCGACGCCCGAGCCGCCGGTCGGAATACCGACGTCCGAGAAGCCGGACATTTGATTGCCCGCGGTGCCGACGCCGGCGCCGATGAAGGGCGTCAAGCCATACCAGGTACCGATATCAATGTAGGCGTTGGCCAGAAACACCAGCGAGCTGATGTAACCGTTGTAGACGTCGAGGCACTGGGCAAACGGGTTCGGACAGGCAGTCGTGTAGCCGCCCCAAAAGTTGAAGGCCGCTTTGGTCCGATACTCACCGGTCACGTCTAAGCGCAGCCAGTTATTGACCTCATAGCCGATGCCGGCATTGAGGAAGGATTGATCGCCTATCCCGACCGATTGGATGGTGAAGTCACTGGGATTGTTGTTCGGATTGGGAAGATAGGTGACCCCGTCGGCGTGCATGGCGCCGACTCCAACGTCGCCGCGAAGATACCAGCTCGAAACGGGCTCGACCGGCGCCGGCATGACCGGCACTGGCATGTCAGCAGCAAGAGCACTCGCGAACGGCACGGCTGCTGCGAAAACGGCCGTTACTATCACTTTAAGCATATTACGTCCTCGTTAGCTCAGCAGCAGCGGAGCGCATGCGGCTGTTAAGGCTAACGAAGCATTTCAGATAACGCTTAAAGGACACTTAATCGGCAAAACCCGGCTGACTTTTTTCGATCTGAGGCCGGAAATTTCCGAAGCTAACGATCCATTAAGGTTAATGCTTAATGATGATCGCCGCCTGACGAAGAGGAATGAAGGGGCGGCTGATGCGTCGGATCGTTTATGCACTGATCCTATTTGGTCTCGCCTCGCCGGCGGCGGCCGCCGATCCTGGCTACGATTTCCTGCGTGGGTCCGACACGGTCGGCCCCGGGACATACTCGCGCTGGAGCGGCTTCTATGTCGGCGGCCAGGTCGGCTATGGTTGGGCCTCCACCGATTTCAGCGGATCGACTTCGTCGATCATCGCTTACGTGCTCCGGGAAACCGATCTGCAAAATAGCATCGCTCCCTCACAGTGGCCGATTCTCGGCACCAGCACCATCGGTGCGCCGCAATTCGGCGGCTTCATCGGTTACAATACGCAGTTTGAAGAGGTGGTCTTTGGCGTCGAAGCCAATTTGGAGAGCGCCGCATTCAAACTTGTGTCGCCCAACAATCCCATCAGCCGATCGACTGCCGCCGATGCCACGGGCAACGCCTATACCGTCAATATGACCGGCGCCGGCAACGTCGACACGATGGGTTTCATGACATTCAAAGCGCGAGCCGGTTATGTCGCCGGCAATTTCATGCCCTATGGCTTTGCCGGCGTCGCCTTCGGTCTGGCAAACACTTCGATAAGCGCCACAATTTCCGGAACGGAGTACACTTCGGGCACCATCGGCACCTGCACGGCGGCCGCGCCTTGCATTCCCTACTTCTATTCCGGCAGTACCGTGCACAATGACGATGTCCTTTACGGATATACCGTGGGTGGCGGCGTGGACGTGGCGCTCACGCCAAACGTCTTCGCGCGCGTCGAATTAGTACTCGATCAGTTCATTTTGCCTCACAGTACGACGCTGACGGCGGCCATGGCGCGGGTCGGCGCGGGATACAGATTCTAAAACCAAGCCAATCGCCATCCCGGGATAGGATAGACGGCGCGGCTGCGAAGCAGCCTTGCGCCGTCAAACGTTTGTTGGTGGTCTTCGACGATCTGACTTGACGCGATCGGCTGGTTTCCCTATTTGCGGCGTCGGGACACCCCTCCCCAACGAGGGGCGCCTATCTGGAAGGATAGACCCATGACGCCGATGCCGACCGTGCGGCCGAAAGTGCCGCATTTTTCGTCCGGACCTTGCGCTAAGCGGCCGGGCTGGAGCTTACAAGCCCTCAGCGGCGCCTTTCTCGGACGCTCGCACCGCTCAAAACCCGGCAAGGCGAAGCTCAAGCGCGCCATCGATCTCACCCGCGAAGTTCTTCAAGTTCCGGCTGACTATCGCATTGGCATTGTGCCGGCTTCCGATACCGGCGCCGTCGAGATGGCGTTGTGGTCGCTGCTTGGACCGAATCCGGTCACTATGCTGGCGTGGGAATCGTTCGGCGAGGGCTGGGTCAGCGACGTTGCTAAGCAACTGAAACTCAAGAACGTAACTCTGCTCAAGGCCGATTACGGCGACCTTCCCGACCTCAGCAAAATCGATCCTGCAAGCGACGTCGTGTTTACCTGGAACGGCACTACTTCGGGCGTGCGTGTTCCCAATGCCGATTGGATTGCCGCCAATCGCAGCGGCCTCAGCATCTGCGACGCGACCTCCGCCGCCTTCGCCCAGGCACTCGATTGGCCGAAACTCGACGTATGCACTTTCTCCTGGCAGAAGGCGCTGGGCGGCGAGGCCGCGCATGGCATGCTTATTCTCTCACCCCGCGCCGTGGCGCGCCTGGAAAGCTATTCGCCGCCGTGGCCGATGCCGAAAATCTTTCGGATGACGAAAGGCGGCGCGCTGATCGAAGGCATATTCCAGGGCGAAACCGTCAACACGCCGTCGATGCTTTGCGTCGAAGATTATCTTGACACGTTGGAATGGGCGAAACGCGCCGGCGGGCTTCCTGCGCTGCGCGCGCGAGCCGACGCCAACACCGCGGTGATTACCGATTGGGTCGCGCGCAGCGCCTGGGTCGACTTTCTCGCGCGCGATACGGCGGTGCGCTCCAACACGTCGGTGTGCCTCAAATTCGTCGATCCGGCAGTGAGCCGACTGAGCCAGGAGGCGCAAGTGGCCTTCGCCAAGACCATGGCGGCGGCGCTTGAGGACGAGGGCGTTGCTTACGACATCGCCGCCTATCGCGACGCGCCACCCGGCTTGCGCATCTGGTGTGGGTCGACGGTAGAGCGCGGCGATCTCGAAGCACTCACGCCCTGGCTCGATTGGGCATACGCCAAGACGAAAGATGGGCTCGCGCAAGCGGCGTAGAACAAGATGACATCTCCCCGGGTTCTCATTTCTGACGCGCTTTCGTCGGCGGCGGTCGCGATCTTCAAGGATCGCGGCGTGACCGTGGAATTCGCGCCGAGCCTCGGCAAGGACAAAGAGAAACTTGCCGCAACAATCGACGGCTTCGACGGGTTGGCGATCCGCTCGACAACCAAAGTCACCGCCAAATTGCTCGAAAGCGCGCGCAGCCTGAAGGTCATCGGGCGCGCCGGGATTGGCGTCGACAACGTCGATGTCCCGGCGGCGACCGCGCGCGGCATTATTGTGATGAACACGCCGTTCGGCAATTCGATAACAACGGCCGAACACGCCGTCTCTTTGATGTTGGCGCTGGCGCGGCAAATCCCCGAAGCCGACGCCTCCACACGTGCCGGCAAGTGGGAGAAAAACAAATTTCTCGGCGTGGAGATTTTCGGCAAAACGCTGGGGGTCATTGGCTGCGGCAATATTGGCGCGATTGTGGCCGATCGCGCGCTCGGCATGAAGATGAAGGTCGTTGCCTACGATCCATATCTCTCCGCCGAGCGAGCGGTTGATCTTGGCGTAGAGAAAGTAAGCCTGGAGGAACTGTTACAGCGCGCTGATTTCGTGACCCTGCATACTCCGCTCACCGAGAAGACCCGCAACATCATCAGCGCCGACAGTCTGGCGCTGACCAAGAAGGGCGTTCGGCTGATCAATTGCGCGCGCGGCGGACTGATCGACGAAACCGCTTTGTTTGTGGCGCTTAAATCCGGCCATGTCGCGGGCGCCGCGCTCGATGTTTTCGTCAACGAGCCGGCGACGGATAGTCCGTTGTTCGCGTTGCCCAACGTCGTCTGCACGCCGCATCTTGGCGCTTCGACAAGCGAAGCCCAGGAAAACGTGGCGCTCCAGGTTGCCGAACAGATGTCGGACTATCTGATACGAGGCGCTATCACGAACGCCGTCAATTTCCCTTCGATCAGCGCCGAAGAAGCACCGAAGCTAAAGCCTTTCGTTGCGCTGGCCGAAAAGCTCGGCTCGTTCGCGGGTCAGCTGACCGAAACCGGAATTTTGCGCGTGCAAGTGTCCTATGAGGGCTTCGTTGCCCAAATGAATACCCGGGCGCTCACGTCTGCGGCGGTTGCCGGCCTGCTTCGTCCCATGCTGCAAGATATCAATGTCGTGTCGGCACCGATTGTCGCCAAGGATCGTGGAATAGTCGTCGAAGAGACGCGCCGCGACATCGAAGGTGACTATGAAAGCCTCATCACTGTCGAGGTGGTTACCGACCGGCAGACGCGCTGGGTCTCGGGCACTGTCTATGCCGACGGGCGGCCGCGCATCGTCAACATCAAGGGTATCCGCATCGACGCAGAATTCGGTCCGTCGATGCTTTACGTGACCAATCAGGACAAACCCGGTTTCGTAGGACGATTCGCGACGCTGCTCGCCGGTGCAGGAATCAATATCGCGACTTTCCATCTCGGGCGCGAATCAGAAGGCGGCAACGCCATCGCGCTTGTTGAAGTCGATGCCTTGGTCCCACCCGAGGTTCTGGCCAGGGTCCAAGAGATTCCAAACGTCCAGCAGGTGAAGCCGTTGCACTTTTGATCGGGTGGCCGCCTGAGCAAGCGTCGCGAGCCAACCCCCGCACGCCGTGAGGCGATCGACGAGCACTCGGCGGAGGGTTTGGTGCGCCGACTTCCCGTTGTCACGGTAAATTCGATGTAATATCAATTGTTTGGACGAATTTTTCACGAACGGCGGGCGCCGTTCCGCCTTGCTTCGGCGCGGATCATCCATTATCCGAGTCAACGGCAGCCGCCAGTCTCCGCGCAAAGTCGAGCGTTCACAGGTCTCCTGGACTAATCCTGTATGGCAAATGTTGTCGTGGTCGGCTCCCAATGGGGGGATGAAGGCAAGGGCAAGATCGTCGATTGGCTGTCCGAACAAGCCGACATCGTCGTGCGCTTCCAGGGTGGCCATAACGCCGGGCACACCCTCGTCATCAACGGCACAACCTACAAGCTGTCGCTGTTACCCTCGGGCGTCGTGCGCCCGGGAAAGTTATCGGTCATCGGCAACGGCGTGGTGCTTGATCCGCATGCATTGCTCAACGAAATCGCCGTTCTTAAAAAGCAGGGCATCGAGGTCACACCTGACAATTTGCGCATTGCCGAAAACGCGGCATTGATCCTGCCGCTGCACCGCGAGCTCGACGCAATCCGCGAGTCCGCGAGCGCGGAACTGAGCCTCGGCACGACGCGGCGCGGCATCGGTCCCGCCTACGAAGACAAAGTCGGGCGCCGCGCGATTCGCCTGATGGATTTGGCCGACGGCGCGACGCTCGACCGCAAGATCGAGCGGTTGCTGATGCATCATAATGCGCTGCGCAAAGGGCTCTCGCTCGATCCGATCGCCGCCGAAGACGTGCGCAATGACCTTATGGCCGTGGCTGCGAAGGTGCTGCCGTTCATGGATACGGTCTGGGCATTGCTTGATGTTAAACGCCGCGAGGGAAAGCGTATCTTGTTCGAAGGCGCGCAGGGCGCGCTACTCGATGTCGACCACGGCACCTATCCGTTCGTGACGTCGTCTAATACCGTGGCTGCGCAAGCGGCAATCGGATCCGGGCTTGGTCCAAGCGCGATCGGCTACGTGCTGGGAATCTGCAAGGCCTATACGACGCGCGTTGGTGCTGGTCCCTTTCCGACCGAACAAAAGAACGAGATCGGCCGCACCTTGGGCGAACGCGGCAAGGAATTCGGCGTCGTGACCGGGCGCCCTCGCCGTTGCGGATGGTTCGATGCCGTTCTGGTGCGGCAGAGCGTTCGCACCAGCGGCATTAATGGCCTGGCGCTTACCAAACTCGATATTCTTGACGGCTTTGACGAGATTAAGGTCTGCGTCGGCTATTCGCTCAACGGCAGGGAGATCGATTACCTGCCCGCCGGAGAGCAGGCGCAAGCCGAGGTCGAGCCGATCTACGAGACCGTTGACGGTTGGCGCGAAGCAACTGCGCGGGCGCGTTCATGGGCCGATCTGCCGGCGCAAGCCATAAAATACGTTCGGCGACTCGAGGAGCTGATCGGTTGCCCGGCGGCGGTCTTATCCACAAGCCCCGAACGCGAAGACACCATCCTGATGCAGAACCCCTTCGAGATGTGAATCTGGATGAAAAATCAGCAAGGTGGGCGTAAGCTGAGCCGATGACCGACTATCATCCGCTGATTGCCCGCGCCGTGGAGGGGCTGCAAAAAAGCACGGGCGAAGCACGCCGCGCGCTCTACGAGCGAGCGCGCACCGCGCTAGTGACGCAGTTGCGGTCGGTTGATCCTCCCCTCTCCGAAACCGAGATAACTAAGGAAAGGCTCGCGCTCGAAGACGCGATTCGCAGAGTCGAAGGCGAGAACGCCCGTAAAGCCCGCACGGAATTGCGCGAAACCCGAGTGGCCGCTGCGCCGGCGCGGCGAAGCGGACCCACCGCACCGAGACCTGCCGCGGCGGCGACAAAAGCCGAAGCGCAGCGCCGCGCTTATCTGCCGCCGAGCGCGCGCGAGCGTTTGCTCAGCGCTCGCGCCGCGTCGCTGACCCGCGACGGCATAAAAGGCTTTCGCGATGCCGTGGGCGGCAACGAGGAGCATGCCGACGGCGAATTCGATGCAGAACAAGACACGCGTGACTCTTACGGAGCGGCGGCGGCTTCCGCGCGTATTGCGGACCGGCCCGACGCGCCAGCACAGCGCAACTATGCGCAACGATTTGAGAACCTGAACAGCACCGAGCACCTAGAACAGCTCGACGGTAGAGAATCGGGTTTCGAGTTTGAAGATGATCACGTCGCCGCCCAATCAGCTCGATATCTGCCGACCCCGACTTTTGAGCATGAACCGGAGCAAGCTCGTCCCCCGCGCTCCTACCGCGGCCTCGCCAAGCTTATTGTCGCACTCGTTATCTTTGCCGGCGTGGCGGGATTGGTGAGTTGGCAATGGTCCAACCTTGCCGGCTTCTATCACCGCGTCACTCAGATCGGAACCAAACCGCCAACCCAGTCGACCGCCGCGTCACCCGCGGCGGAGCCAAAATTTGCCGGCCGCGTCCCGCAGGAGGGCGCCAGCCAGGCCCCCGCCGCAGGCGCCGCACCCTCCGCACAGCCGCCGCCTGCGGTCGCCCAACGCGTCGTGCTTTACGAGGAAGACCCGAACGACCCCTCGGGCAAACGCTATGCGGGGTCAGCGATTTGGCGCACCGAAACAATTTCACCCGGATCGGGGCTCGCGCCCGAACTTGCGGTTCGCGCCGATATCGAGATTCCGGAACGCCGCATGACGGTCACTTGGTCATTGCGACGTAACAGCGACCAATCCCTGCCGGCCAGCCATACCATCGAAGTGATGTTCAACTTGCCGGCTGATTTCGCCGGCGGCGGCATCGCTAACGTGCCCGGGATACTGATGAAGCAATCGGAGCAGGCACGCGGCACTCCGCTCGCCGGACTGGCGGTCAAGGTTACAAACGGCTTCTTCCTGATCGGTCTTTCGGCCGTCGAGGCCGACATGCAGCGCAATGTGCAATTGCTCAAGGATCGGCCCTGGTTCGATATCCCGATTGTCTACACCAACGGCGGTCGCGCGATTTTGGCGATGGAGAAGGGCCCGCCGGGCGATCGCGCCTTCGCCGAGGCCTTCGCTGCATGGGAAAAGAAGTAAGATATGCGGCTGACGTCGCCTTATCGCGCGCCGCAGAACTAGGCGAACTGTATGCGGAAAATGAGTCCAGCCAACGCAAGGCCCATGCGACCCGCGATGCACGCATTCGTCGCCTCGGCTTTGCGCTCAATCGAAACCGAAAACGAAGGACTGGCGGCGCTTGCCACGGCAATTGGCGACGGCTTGGGCGCCGCTTTTGTCGCTGCCGTCGAAGAAATTCGCGGAGCCCGGGGTCGTTTGATCGTCACCGGGATGGGAAAATCCGGCCACG
>Ga0209169_10000017_pt1 | contig 93422 bp, 83 predicted proteins | sample HubBroMetageWRM4_FD_188346 | JGI IMG/M metagenome (GOLD analysis project Ga0209169, IMG submission 188346) | Warmed soil microbial communities from the Hubbard Brook experimental Forest, New Hampshire - Hubbard Brook CCASE Soil Metagenome WRM 4... | ecosystem: Environmental > Terrestrial > Soil...
CAAGTCGATGAAGCAAAAGGTTCGGGCGCGTAGCTCAATTGGCAGAGCAACTGACTCTTAATCAGTAGGTTGTAGGTTCGATTCCTACCGCGCTCACCACTTTAACCCCCTGTTTCAGCGGTTTTCCTGGGTTCTTCGCGGTCACCGGCGGACAATAGAAACACAGCGAAAACACACCCGCGTCGGACACGGGCCGGACACAGCCGGACACGGAAGCCGGGCGCGGGCTGGGAGGCAGCCCAATGAACATCACCCAGCGTGCGGTCAAGGCCGCGAAGCCCCTGCGACGGGCAACCACATCCACTACGACGACCAGTTCCGGGGCTTCGGCCTGCGGGTCACAGCGGCGAACGTCAAGAGTTTTGTGCTGAACTACTCCGTCGCCGGGCGCGAGCGCAGGTTCACACTCGGGCGCTGGCCCGAATGGAGCGCGGATGCGGCGCGCGCCGAGGTGCTCCAATGGCGCGGCAAAATCGACAAGGGCCACGACCCACTGCGCGAGCGAGAGGCCGCGCGTGGTGACCGCTCGTGTCCGATCTCGCGACCGACTTTATGAACTGGGCGCTGACAGAGAAAAGAGAAAAGTCCAGATACGAAGATCAGCGGATGCTCGACCGCATCATTCTCCCGAAGCTGGGTCGCCACCGCGTGAGCGCGATCGAGCGCCGCGACGTTGAGTCACTAAAGGCGTCGTTGGCTGCGACTCACGGCCAGGCCAATCGCGTACTATCGCTGCTCTCCAAGATGTTCTCGAAGGCGATGGACTGGCAAATGCGAATGAACAATCCGGCGAGCAAGATCAAGCACTATCACGAGGAGAAGCGCGACCTCTGGCTGAGCCTCGAGCAACTGCAGGCGTTGGCGACGGCGCTAGACGATTATCCGGACCAGAACGCCGCGGACGCGGTCAAAGGAGCCGAAGGGAGTTCCGGAGGTCGAGATTTTGCAAGCGACCGCGGCGTGCAAGTCGACGGCTGCGACCGCTATACAAAGACCGATCCACAAGCCATGTCGCAAGACGGCGTTCACTTTGTTGGCGTGCATATCAAAGGTCCGATTCTGGGCAGCGATTCTCCTAAAGGCGCTTGGTTAACGGTCACTTCGCATTGCCCTTTGTCTTGCCCATTATCCCAGGATGCCAGAAGGTGAGCCGGGAACGACAGGGAAGGGATGAAGACCTCGCCTCCAAGCACGACTTGGTAACTAGTGTCTTCGCCCACCGCGTGCACCATGGAGCCCAAGGGAAGAGGCGTTTTGTCTTCTGTGATCAACTGGAGTAGGACACCCTGCTCGTGGTGGGCGGCAAACTTCACGAGGACTCCCATAAGCGACCGGGGAACAACTTTCCTCTCAGAGAGGTCCAAGTTAATGTCGACCGGTACGCCGTCATCATCCAGACCCGGAGAGTGCATAGTCGACGCCTGCGGCCACGGTCTGGCTGGTGGAAAGAATCTCGGCGCGCGCATCGAGCGTGAGAGCCGGCGTCATGCCCCGGCTCTGGGTGGCTTCCGCCATGAACGAGTTGTATTGCCAACTGGCGACGCCGAAGTTCCGGCGCACAATTGGCACTTCGGCACTTTTGAGAGCGACTTTAATGCCGGCACCCTTTCCTTTTGCCATGTCCTTTCGTAATTCAGACTCTGCTCAAGTGTCTTGGTCGGCGCTCCTCGGTTTCGAACGGAAGTCGTACTCAGGCGGGGTAGCTCTTGTCGATCCCGCAAAAAGGGGAGACAAAGGGCGCCGTAGGAGGGGATCCTGCTTGTGAACGAGCCACGACACTGCGCCTCTTTGCAACCCCGTCATGCCGAGTCTGGCTCTGTGCTTATCGAGAGGAGCGCCTGACAAGTTGTTCGGCGTCTTCCAGCGCCTCCACCGGGCTGAGGATTTTGAGGGCTCCGGTGTGGGGCTTTCCACCGTTCAACGCATCGTCAAGAAGCACGGCGGAGAGATCTGGGCGAAAGGGGAAGTGGACAAAGGCGCGACTTTCTTTTTTGTGCTCGTCGCAAAGAGTCGAGGTCTCGCCCGTGTGAAAAAAGCTATCGCTGGTGAATAATGAGCGATGCTTGACGACTGTTCAGCACCCAACCACCGTGTCAGGTCGTGACAGCGGTCATTGCTGTTTCGGCGTTCCTTCGGTCGACGTTCGGACCGGCTGCTGTGAGGTTGACTGGGACGAGATGTCGACGTGTCCTTCCTTGCCAGGCGGAATTTCGCTTCCGGGAGGATAAATGAAAATCTGCAACTTGCCCCAGCCCGCATCCGAGTTGGCGTCCGACGCCTTACCCATCCCCAGAGTCTTGAGTTGACTATCGTCGAATCCGAAGTTCTCCACCAGGTACTCGCGTACAACCATCGCCCGGGCCTGTGTTAGCACTAAATCCTTCTGCGTATCGCCCTGCATTCCGGTCGAGGCAACGACGACCGCAAAACCGAACTGATTGTTGGCCAGGAACTCGCCGCCTGCGTTGAGAGATTTCTGATTCTTCAGCTTGGCCGAATCCTGCTTATCGAAAAGCTGTTTCGTCGAATACGTAAACTCCTTCGTCGGTGTGCCTTGCGGCAATCGTTCGATCTCGTTCTTGGCAAGTTCATCCGAGTCTTCGTAGCCACGGTTCTTGAAATACCCTTTCAAGAGGAAATTGTGCTTCATGGCTTCCATATTCTCCTGGAAGTCGGTAACTCCTGCCTTCGCCTGGAGCATCGTGGCATTCATCGTGGCAGTTGTCTGTTCGAGGTTGGAATAGAGTTGTTTGTCGTTCACCAGCGCCCCTGCGGTTCCCTGACCTCCGTCGATCTTGGCGCTGATCGAGCTCAGATTCGCCGTCGCCTGGGTGGCATTGTGGATGGCTTGTTGGCTGCTATCCAGAATGCCGCTCATCTTATTGAGGAGTTGTGCCATTTCGAGTGGCGGCAGGCTCGCAATAGTATCGCCATCCCGCACGCCGGCTGTGCCAGCGGATCCAAACGAGATCGCCAGGAACTGGTTGCCCAACAACCCCTCGGTCTCAATGGAGGCCACGGAGTCCTGTTTGATAATCTCGTGTGTCGAGTTGCCCAGATCCATGATTACCGTGACCTTTTCGCCCGGCTTGTGGGGCAGGACGATGCTGCTCACCGTACCACTGTGAACGCCGCCTACCCGCACGTCGCCTCCGGCATCCAAGCCCTCGACATTATCGAATTGCGCCTTCAATTGATAAGTCGAGCTGAAAAGATACTGCTTGCCGCCGATGATGAAAATGCCGGCGACCAGAATTGCCAGTGTCGCAACGATGAAAGCTCCTAGCCGCGCCGCTCTCGACATAATGTTCTCCTACGAATGCTTTAGAAATTCCCGGACAAACTCGATCTCGCTTTTCTGAAGCTCCTCGAAGTTTCCTTCGATCACAACATCTCCACCATCGAGCAGGGCCAGACGGCCGGCAATCGTCTTCGCGCTGTGCAGATCGTGAGTCACGACGATCGATGCCATGTGATGTTCCTCCTGGAGTTTGAGAATCAAATCATCGATCTCCCCCGAACTGATGGGGTCCAGACCAGCGGTGGGCTCGTCGAGCAGCAGAGTATCCGGCTCCAGGGCCAGAGCGCGCGCCAGGCCCACGCGCTTCTGCATGCCGCCCGAGATGTCAGAGGGCATTTTCGCAAGAGCGCCATCCATGCCCACTTCCCCAAGCAGCGTTCGAACCCTGTCGGCCCGCTCGGACGCCGACATCTCCTTCTTATGGTGGACCAGCGGAAAAGCCACGTTCTGCTCGACAGTCAGCGAATCGTAAAGTGCCGCATGCTGGAACAAGAAACCCATCTTCTTTCGGACTTCGCCCATCTGGTCGATCGCCAGGCCAGTGATATCTTGATCATGAATGCGGACCGACCCCGCGTCAGGCCTTTCGAGGCCAATGATCAGCCTCAGCAATACGCTCTTGCCCGTGCCGCTGCGTCCCAGCACCGCCAGGGTCTCGCCGCGGCGCACGGCCAGGCTAATCCCGTTCAGAACCTTTTGACTTCCGAAAGATTTGTGCAGGTTCTCGACGGCGATAGCCTGCGCACTGCTCTCCTTCTCGATGTCCCTTTGCTTTGTGGCGACCTGATCGATTGTGTTCATACTTTGTTAACTAGGTTCCGAACTCGCTCCCGGTCAACGGTTACGGGAAAAATATGAGAATGATTTTCACCAGCACGACATCCGCCAGGATCACGAACAGCGAAGACAGAACCACCGAACTGGTGGCCGCACGTCCCACCCCCGCAGCGCCTCCCTGAGTCCGCATTCCCTGAAAACACGCGATCAGCCCAATGATCAAGCCAAACACCATCGTCTTGAACGTGGGGGGCAAAAAGTCATTGAACCCGGCGCCTTTAAAGCCGCTGTTGATGAATTGATGTAACGAGACCGGCTCCACCACGGCCTGCGCAACCCAGCCCATTACGATGCCGGAGGCATCGGCTGCGAGGGTCAGCAAAGGCATCATTAAGATGCAAGCCAGGATGCGGGTCGCCGCCAGCAAGCGATAAGGATTTACGGCGGACGCCTCAATGGCATCGATCTGCTCGGTTACTTTCATCGACGCCAGCTCCGCGCCAATGCCCGCGCCCACTCGACCACTGACTACCAGCCCGGTGATGATCGGACCCGTCTCGTGGACAATGGAGAACACGATGGCGGCAGGAAGCAGCGATTTGGCCCCAAATCGAGTAAGGCTGTAACGAGCTTCCATCGAGAGCACAATGCCGGTGGCGGCGCCGGCCAAAGCGACTAACGGCAGCGACTTCGATCCAATCTCATCGAGTTGTCGAAATAATTCGCGGAATTCAAAAGGAGCCGTCACCGCGGCCCGCATTACTTGCCAGAGAAATATTCCGAGATCGCCAAACCATTCCAGAAACTTGTCGATCGGGCCCCTGGTCGAAACAGTAGAAGGCGCCGCTACAGTCAATGGGCCCGGGAGGAGACCAGCCGCGTTCGCGGACGTATTGAGTGTTCGGTCGATCATGGATTTGAACCCGGAGTTACCGCCCCGCGGCCATTGTTGAGGTGCATGCGAGAAAGGAAGGAGTTGGGGCCGCGGTAGAGGAATTCCAGACCGATGTTGGCGCCCACATATCCCAGCATGGTGTAGTTGCCCATGCGGAGCGCATCCTTACCGTTGTAGCGGCCGGGATACCACGCGTAGACGGCAGTCATGGTCCCGGCGTAGGGAGCAACGAGAGATGGGAAAGAAAAGACGGAGTGACCATCTTCGCCGCGGCGCGCCGTCAAGGTGGAAATCACCGCATGTTTCAACCGTGGAAACACGCCTTTGCATTCACAGCGGTAGTACAACGTGTCTTCTTTGAACGCCTGAGCCAGGGCATAGCGAGTCGTGGTGCTTACCGCCGCGATTCCAAAGTCGGACCCGAAGCGCTTGCCGTAGCCAGCGGCGCCTTGCTTCCATTCCGGTGGGGTATTGTATGCCTGGTTAATGCCAGCCGCCGCTCCGGCGCCCACGATAGGATACGGACCAAAGGCATCGAAAATGTAGTTGTGGAGTTTCGTTTTCGCGGTCGGACGCGTGTAGGTCAAGTTCGGCCGCGTCTCGGTGCTGGCAACGACGCGGGGGGAACTCCCGGGATCAGCCAGTAATTGCGCCTGAGCAAGCATCGGCAGAAAAGCAAAAGCTAAGGCCGCGATTATCAGGAGCATACTGCGACGCATCCTCATATTAGGATTCCACTTGGTCGATCCAACCCTGCCTCCGCTCGAACTGTATGTGCTCTTCACGCCGTAAGCGGACAGGGCCCGTGGTCACACTGGCACGCAATCTCTACTTCCTTGGATCCTGCCTCTTTGCAGGCTTGACCGCAGTATTTATCGCCATTTTGGGTCATGCATCGGCATGGCAGATGCGCGCACTTCTTCTGTTCATTAGTTGTCATCATTGGTTCTCCCTAGTTGTCATCATTGCTCTTCCCACTCGATTGTTCAATCAGGGTCTCACGGTATCGAGGCGGCGGGACGACCTTACCTTCGTGTTATTTCCGCGTTCCCTGAGACTTCTAAATCGGTGACGTGCGTTGCCTTTCCGACTGTTACGCGACTTCTTTTTTTTCAATAACGATTGGTACCTGCACAAGGTCTTCGAATAAAGAGCGGTAGTGAATCATCGCCGTCCGCAGGTCTTCTGTGGTTGCCTGGTCCTTTCCAACCCGCAACGCGATCCCATGCGCGGACCGGTAGTTCTCGACCACTCGGGGATGGTCCACAGAAATGTCGGCAGCACGTTGATCGAAATCAGATAAGGGATAACCGCGAGCTTTCATCACCGAGGACACGAGGTCATCAGCCTCCGCGACTGCTCCCTTCGGGGAATCGACGAATCGCGACTGCAAAGACTCCCACTGTTTCGAAAAGCGTTCACGTTCCCCGAGATCAAGGTCGCGGATGTTGAGCTTTTCAACTCGTTCTTCGCGATCTGCCAATTTCGCCTCCGCCTTTCTTTCTGAACCATGCGTCAGCACCGCACGGTCGTACTCAGGGCCGAATTTTTGCCGCAGGTCAGCGGTCGTACCCCTGCGTTTTCTCACGTAAAACCAAGCAACCAATGCGATGATCAGAATCACCGCGGCGGCAAGCACAATTACTTTAGGGTCCAGCAGATTTGGATTCATCGAAAAACCTCCGTAATGTTAGGAACAACAGAACAAAATGTTGCTTGCGAAGCTCTCAGCGCCAGGCGCACCGTCGTCGCTCAAGCAGGTGAAGGCTGTGGCACCCGTACCAATGTTTGCCCCTACTCCGAAGAATCCTTCTGGCGGGTAGCCTTTACGCCAGACAGAATCCCGACTCCCAGGAGCACGATCGCGCCTGTGACGATCCACTGCGTCGGCATATGCATCAGGTGAGCGCCGTAAGCCAGTCCGGCAATTAAGATCGCGAACCCAATGGCGTAAATTCCGAACGACATAGCGTCTCCTTTTCAAGCCAGCCTGCGAGCGAAACTAGATTCGTCATCTGCCTTGGCAGTGCTGTGTGGAATCTCGCAGGCGTGCTCTAGCTCAAATGCGACCGAGAATCAACAGAATGACAACGATAAAAAGAACCAGCCCCAAGCCGCCGGTCGGGGCATAACCCCACTCGCGGCTGTGCGACCAGCGCGGCAGCGCCCCCACCAGCGCTAAAACCAGGATCACGATCAGTACAGTTCCAATCATGTTTTTGCTCCTTTCAACTCCCAAGCTGGTTATAGGCGTTACGTCGAGTTCTTAATGGTCAAAACTGCTCAGAGAAAAAAGAAATGCTCAAAAGGATGGATCGATTCCCGCGCGGCGTGGCGGAAGACAGCACACGGGAGATCGCTGCGGACTTGCCAGAAAGGAAATGGTGCGAGCCCACGCAGCATGGACCCGCACCAAAGAGTTACTCAACCTTCTTTACCGTTCCGTGCGGCCGGATGTAGTCGTCACGGTGAATTCTCTACTGACGAGGTTTTTCTTCCGGTTTAGGTTCTTCTTTCGCTGGACGAGGAGCCGGCTGCGCATGAGCCGTTGTAACCGGACGGGAAGCAGGCTGCGCGCGCGGCGCGGCTTCAGGCCGGGATGCTGCCGGTTGCCGAGGCGCTGGCTGTACATGAGCCGTCGTGGCCGTATGAGAAGCAGGCTTCTCACGAGCCGCGGTCGGCTTACCAGGCTCAGCGGCGGGCCGAGTCTCTTTAGGCTTCGCTGCCTTGTTCTCAGCGGCCTTGTTCTCACTGGTGCGCGTCGCAGCTGCCTTGTTCTCGGTGGCCTTATTCTCGCTCGTCGCAGCTGCCTTGCTCTCAGCGGCTCTATTCTCGCTCGTACGAGTTGTGGCGGCCTTGCTCGCGGCGGCCTTGTTCTCGCTCGTGCGAGTTGTGGCGGCCTTGCTCGCGGCGGCCTTATTCTCGCTCGTGCGGTTTGCAGTTGCCTTGTTTTCAGCGGCTTTGTTCTCGCTCGTGCGAGTTGTGGCGGCCTTGCTCGCGGCGGCCTTATTCTCGCTCGTGCGGTTTGCAGCCGCCTTGTTTGCGGCGGCCTTATTCTCGCTCGTGCGGTTTGCGGCTGCCTTGTTTGCGTCGGCCTTATTCTCGCTCGTGCGGTTTGCGGTTGCCTTGTTTTCAGCGGCTTTATTCTCGCTCGTTCGGTTTGCAGCTGCCTTGTCCTCGGTGGCCTTATGCTCACTCGTGCGCGCTTCGGCTGCCTTGTTCTCGTTTGCTTTACTCTCGCCTGCTTTGCTCGCAGGAGCCTTGTAAGGTGATCCAGCCTCTTTGGCCTGAACCACTCCCGAACCGCTAAACTCCCCAGGCCTCGCCGTTGCAGCGATTGCCGGCCGGCCCTGGTTCACGGATGCCAGAAGTGCACGGTTGGTGCTGGCAGTACGCACATGCTGGTTCTGCATCGCAGTTGCCGGCGTATGTTGCTCGTGCATCGCAGTTTCTTCCACAGCGGTCGGCCGAGCAGTAATTCCACCCTCGCCACCGTTATAGCTGACATGGTTCACCGTGGTTTCGTTGATTACGGTCTTGCTGTAGACATTGGTGATGCTGGTGACGTTCACGTTATTCACCGAACTGTTGTAGTAGAAGCCTCCGTTGTTCCAGTATCCTCCGCCATAACCAATGCCACCGTAGCCGAAGCCGTAGTTGACGCCACCGTAGAATCCGACGCTTTGGCCCCAGTAGCCTTCATTCCAGGCAAAGGCATTGCTGCCCCAGCCCCAATAACCGGGAGTCCAGAGCAAACCAGCGCTAGGCGGTTCGCACCACGTGCCGGGTACCCAGAAGTAGCCTTCATCGCCGTAAGACCAATAACCGGGGGTCCACAAATAACCGGCGGCGGGGACCATGGGTTGACTATATACAGGCAGTGCGGGCGGAGCGATCGTGATCGACACGCCGAACTGCGCGAACAAACCGGCAGATAGGGCCATCATCAGAACTGCTAGCAACAGAAAACGGGAGATACGCATTTGGAATCACCTTGCCGGATCATCCTTCGATTGCCCGGTTCAACTTTACGGCTGCGGGCTGCGTGGAGTGAAGGGCGATAGGGTCAAATGGAAGGATGTCACGGACGCTACCGCCGGGTCTGTGCAATACGACTCACTTTTCGGAAATGCATTCCAAAAGAAAGTGGCGCGAGCCCAGAGACAAATGGACTCGCGCCGCCAAGGTTAAGTTTGCTTGCTCCTGCCCCTATAGCGTGACATTAATTACAAGGTTCACGCCCGGGTACATCGGGTTGCACAGGTAATACATGCCGTTGATCTCGACCACATACACATCTTGCGTGTAGAGCCAGTTGCTCGGCCAAGCGCCACCGAATCCAAACCAATAGCCGCCGTACTGGAAGCGGCCGCTGCTAAAATCCCGCTGACTGACGCGAAAGGTGTGCTCGCGTCCGAAGTTGGCCTTGTATCGGTCGGCGGGAATACGGCCGCCAGCGGCGTGTTGGGCCGGCTTAGACTCCTGGGCGCGTGGCTGAGCGTTTTTCTCTTCTTGTCTTGCGGGTTTCTCCGGTTCAGTCTTCTTCTCAGCAGGCTTCGCTTTCTGCTCTTCCTGCTGGTCGTGCTGGTCCTGCGCGTATGCCGAACTCGATGCACCGAGAGTCAATGACAAAATTGCGGTCCCGATTACTCCTGCTAGTTTCATTGGTATGCCTCCATTTATCGATCTCAATCGTTCTATGTATGCATGCTCTACTGCAAGCTTCCTGTGGTCGCGTTGACCGGAGCTCCGATGGCATCGCCGGATACGAGAAGCTCCACTCTGCGGTTCTGTTGCCGGCCGGCGGAGTTGTCATTCGAGGCTACCGGCAAAGTATTGCCGAAGCCCTTGGCGCTGACCGAACTTGTGGCTACACCTTCCTGCACCAGGTAGTCGCGCACCGAGCCGGCGCGATTCTCGGACAAAGTTTGATTCATGGCATCGCCGCCAACATTGTCGGTGTATCCGCCGACTTCAATGTTGAGTCCAGGATAGGCGAGCAGAATGCCGGCGACCTTCGCCAGCTTCTCTCGCGCACCCGGCTTCAACGAGTACTTCCCGGTGTCAAACAAAACATCGGACATGCTGACGATGAGTCCGCGAGCGCTATCGCGAGTCTGCAGAATCGAATTCAACTGCTCGGATAACTTCGCACGCATGGCTGCTTTGTCTGTGTCTGCCTGCTGTGCGCTTAAGTTCGCTTGCTGCGCTGCCAGCCGGGATTGTTCAGCATCCGCTTGCGCCGCTGAGAGTGCGGCTGCGGACGCAGCTTGACCAGCGGCCGCGTCAGATTGAGCCTTGGCGGTTGCAGCCTGGGAATCAGCCGCGTCGGACCGTGCTTTTGCCGCGTCCGAATCTGCCTGAGCCCTTGCCGCCTGGGCTTGCGCTGTGTCGGCCTGAGCCTGCTCTTTCTGCCGGCGAGCTTCATCCGCTTGCGCCTGCGATTGTGCCTGTGCGTCCGCCGAATTCTGGCGTTCGTTGGCCAGGCGCATTTCGTCTTCCTTCTTCACTGCGACGGCGCGCGCATCCTCGGCCGTCTGCACCGCCTCGCGGGAGACTGCGATCAGAGGCTTTTTGTCGATGTGTTTGTCTGTAGCATAGCCATCCGCGGTATTCATTAACTTGACGGCCCGCTGATAACTGTCAGAGGCGTACTGCTCGGCTCCTTCAGATTGAGCGATGCGCAGCGCATTCCGCGCCTCGAAGAACTCCAAGGGCAGATTGGCATTCAGAACCACCGGATCGAACTTGTAGCCGGTCGGAATGTAGCCGCCTCGCTCCATCAGTTCATACTTTGCATTCACCGCCTCGCCGGTTCCCTTGGTGTCTTCGCGAATCACGTTTTCAAGGACAACCGCATTGCTCGGTTGCCGAACCGCGTAATAAGGTTCCGCGGTAACAATCAGCGCGAACGCCTGCAGGTCCGTGGTCACGTGCAGTTTGCTGCGATCGTCGTTGTCTACTAATACTTCGCCCAGGTTTACGGCCCGCCCTTCGGGCGAAATGGCCCACAGGACATAGGTCAGATACTCGTTGCCGAAACTTGTGGGCCTCTGCAGGTTGCCGAATTCGGCGTCGATCGAGATCGACCCCCGCTTGCTGTTCACTCTGGCTTGGCCACTTGCCACGGGCATCAAACTGGTGCCCGCAAAATCCAGCTTCGAGCTTCCGCTGCGATGCTCATAGTTGACCGCCTGCACGCTGCGGCTGATCACAGTTACGCGGAACGTTGGCGTCGGACTCACACGCTCGACTTCTACCGTGGGTTGAGAGTTGGTCTGGGCTACTGCCGGCAAACTCAGAACTACAGCGACGGCTAACAATAATTTAGTTCTCACAAAGTCTCCTTGGGCGTAACTGCCTGACATCTAGCTTCATCCAGCGCTTGGATTTCGTGATGTATATCTGCCAGCGGCGTCGCCGGCCTCATCCTTTTCCGAGACGAACTCCAGAAAGGGAATGAAACAGCCCGAAAACGTTCAAGAGCCACAGAACCACCGCGATGACTACGACACCGTTCAAAATTGACTTGATGGATGACTGCATGGGGATGAACCGGTTTACCAGCCACAGAAGCACACCCACCACGATAAGAACTTCCACGAGTTGAATTAAAGGCATGATCTTGACCTTTCTTCTTGTGCGGCTAACCCTTCCATCCGCCGGAGGTGTTGCCGTAGTTTCGAGGTTCGGGAACTTCTAGGGTCGAACCTTGTCCGCCGCAGGTTCGGGGCGGACAAGCGGATGAAGAATGCCGATTGGCTGGATGTGGTCGCTGCAGCAACCTAAGAAATGAGAGCTACGAATCAGCGTCCGCAGCTCCGTCTACACACTCAGGAGAATCGAGAATGACAGGTGTAGGCAACTCGTGTCTGAGCAAGATAGCTCACATGCGAAACCCCGGTGCTTGTTTTTATGAGTCCCGGGGCTTTATAAATCCTGTGCTCGCTGCCGGCGCTCGCAACTTGCGTTGGTATCCAGCCAAGCCAGCAGAGAACGTACGCTGGCCCGGGCCAGTGCAATCGCGGAGTCCGCGGCCCCGTAATAGATGTTGAGCGTGTCGCCGTCGGCGTCCATCGTATATCCGCAGGGGAAGACAACGTCGTCAACGTCGCCGTGGCGCTCATATTCTGCTTCCGGCCCAAAGATCCAGGAATCGCCGCGCAGCAGGCATTTTTCCGGGTTCTCCAGTTCGAAGAGAGCCACGCCCAATCGATATAGACATCCGGAGGGTGTTTGTCGTACGCCGTGATAGAGCACGAGCCATCCCCGGGAAGTCTCGATAGGCGGCGGCGACAAACCAATTTTATTTGCGTCCCACCAGGCGCCGCGGCGCGCTTCCAGCATCAGCCGGTGTCTTCCCCAATGACGCAGATCAGGAGAATAGGAAATCCATATGTGAGCTCCAAGGTTGGTCGCCGGCCGGTGAATCAGCGCCCAGTATCCATTGATTCGTCGAGGCAGAAGCGCCGAGTCCTTGTCATCCGGTGGCATAATCACGCCGTAGCGTTCGAAGGTTCGAAAATCTTTGGTCAGAGCGAGAGAGACTCCCGGACCTCCGCGCGAATATGAGGTGTAGGTGACCGCGTATTGCTGTAGTTCGGGCACGAAGGTGATGCGAGGATCTTCAATGCCCCAGATCTCTTCCGGATGCTCCTTCGGGTTAGGCATCAAAGTGGGTTCGGGATCAATCAGCCAACCATCGACTCCGTTTGCCGAGCGCGCAGCGCAAAGATGCGACAACCCCCGCCGATCCTCCACGCGGCAAAGCAGCAAGGTCGTGCCATCCGCCAGAAGCGTGGCTCCAGCGTTAAACACGCTGTTGATGGAATAAGGCCAATCCTTACTCGTCAGGAGTGGGTTTGCAGGATGACGGAGGAGCAACGGTTCGTAGCGAGCGTTCGCAAAACTCATAGGTTTTGGTGTGGCGATATTCATAAAGGACTTTTCGTTGGCTCAGAGTTTTGCTGCGAGCGCATCTCCAGAAGTGCAATCAAGAACGATAGCGTCGATTCTGCTCCCTGGTTCTCGTTGGCGCGGTCGGGATGAAGCCCATCGCGGCAGCCACCGGTCACGGAATCGTAAAGGGGAAGCTGAAGATCATTGTCACCCAGGAACCAGTTGAATGCCGACCAGGCTTCGTCGCGCCAGCGATTGTCGCCCGTAACACGGTACGCTTGCAGACACGCAGATACCGCGCCGGCAGCCTCAAGGGGCTGTTGATCGAAACGGGCCTTTTCACCACCCTGGCGGTAAAAACCTTGCGACCCAATCGGGACGAAGTGGCCGTTGCCTTCCGAGCGTTGCGTTTCGGTGAGCCAATCCAACGATTCAAGTCCCGCAGACACCAAGCGATCATCCGAGCAAGCTGAACCGATGAGCAGCATGGCCTGGGGCAGCCTCGCGTTCCCGTAAGCCACGACATTTTCGAACCATTTCCAATCCGTGCGGCGGATCGACTCATACATGGCGAGCAGTCGCCCAGCGAGCACCGATCTTATCTTCTGCGCATCGCGGTCGCCGGAATACGAGTCGAGATATTCCTGAATTCCAAGAAGGGCGTAGGCGCAGGCACGAGGACTATAAAACTCCACAACGGCTGGCAGGGACAACTCGAATAGACGACCCGCGGCACAGCGCAATCCATGATCGCTGGACCGTCCCAGAACCGTGCCCAGCGCCCAGACTGCCCGTCCGTGACAATCTTCAGAACCCGCAGCTTCGTTCCATCGGCGATCATAACCGAGGAAGTTTCTAAACCTGCCGTTGGCCGGATTGAACCCATGCTCCAAAAAGGACAAATAACGGGCAGAGAAACTCGCAACCGGCAAAAGTTGCTCTTCCTGTCGCTGACCCTTGCCCACGCGCTCCAGCATCACCGTGAAAATCAGTGCACGAGCGTTGTCGTCGACAGTATGACCCTCACCTCGATTGGGGACGGTAAAGATCGCATGCTGTAGCACCCCTGTGTCATCGGTCAGCGCGTCGATATGATCCAGCTTCAATTCTGGCAGACGATTGAGGTCTTTAGTTGCAGCGCGCGCCGAGAACTGAACTCGGGGATTCTCCATGCGATCGCTCCGCACCCGCGAGAAGCTTTCCATATAGCCTTGCGCCACTCTTTTCCAGATCATTTCCCGCGCGAACAGATAGGCGCGTTTCCGCATGGCGTGCCGTATCGCGGGAGTGTCCAGGAGTTCGATCGTCTTATGCGCAACAGCGTCAGGATTTTGGAAGGGAACCAGCGCGCCCCGCCCGTCATCTAACAGTTCAATGGCGTGCCAATACGGAGTCGAGATGATCGCCTTGCCCGCTCCCAGTGCGTAGGCTAGCGTGCCGGAAACAACTTGCGCTTCATGCCGGTAAGGCGTGATGTAAATGTCCGCCGCCCCAATGAATTCGACCATCTCTTCCGGGCTGACGAAACGATTGTGGAACATCACCTGCGAGTCCACCCCCATTTCTTTCGCCAATGCCTGCAGGCTGGCTCGATACTTGTCGCCCTCGCGGCGAAGGATATGAGGATGGGTTGCTCCTGCCACGATGTAAACCACGTTCTTGTGCTTGGACAAAATCTCCGGCAGCGCCTGAATTACATTTTCGATTCCCTTGTTCGGCGAAAGCAGGCCGAATGTGAGCAGAACGGCTTTCCCTTCCACTCCGAACTTGTCCTTATAGAAATTTGGGTCGAGGAAGGGCAGATCCGGAACGCCGTGCGGGACCATGTCGATCTTGCTACCCGGAATCTTGAAGATTTCTTGCAAGAACTGGGACGAGAGCTGGCTCATGACGATGAGCCGATCCGACAGTTCTGCGATTTCTTCCATCACCATCAGTTGGTTGGGGTCTGGCTCGCGCAGAACCGTGTGCAGCGTGGTCACTAAAGGCATTTTCAGGCGGCGTAGCAGATGCAGAATATGGCTTCCGGCCTCGCCGCCGAAGATTCCATACTCGTGCTGCAGGCACACCATGTCGATATTGTTGAAGTTCAGGAATTCAGCCGCTTCCTGATACGAGGTCAGGTCGTCCTGAGCAAGCGACCATCGCACCCGTCCGGGATAGTCGTAACCTCCTTCAGTGTCATTGACCGGAAGTGCCAAGAGTCGGGCGTTGCCGTACTCTGCGGAGATTGCGCTGCACAGATCGGTGGTGAACGTAGCGATTCCACATTGCCGCGGAAGATAATTCCCGATTACCGCGATGCGACTGGGCAGCGATGGTTTCGAACGCGATCGCGCGCGCGTAGTTGTGGCCTTCTCCCGCACGAGGGCGCGGGAACTGACTACTTCCAGGTCCCGGTTTGGAAACACTGAGATTGGTATCGCCATTTCCCTTCGCTTGGTAAGAACAATTGCTGCGAGAGGCTCTCCCGAGCAGCCGCAAGCAAGGCCTTGAGGATGGATTAAAGTTTCGTCTTCTGAGTATTCAACCAAAGGAGACTTGAGGACTGGTCACTATTGACCATCTTCTCGGCCAGGAACGCTGCATTATGGCGCGATGAAGGCAAAAAAGAAGGAAGCCCTGGCGGTTCGCTGCCCCACGTGTGGCGCGAAACCGGGCGAAAAGTGCGAGCTCAGCACTGGTCTGCCTCGTACGAACCCCCATCGAGACCGGCGTTTAGTGGCTTCGGACATTTAATTGATTATCCGGCGGATCTGGTCGGGCCTTCACTGGCCAAGCGGATGAGCGCCCGGAATTCAGGCACGCTCGGCAGGATTGAACCGACAGTATTGAACCGACGGGATTGAACCGTCAGGCCTTGGCCAATTCCACACTGTTGTCGGCCGCCTGCCGCGCCTCGGAGCTGTCCAAGTAGCAGCCCGGTTGCATATGTCGCGAGTGCGCCGAAACGCTGACATACGGCACTCCCAGAAAATGGCGGGCAACGATTCCAGTCACTTCGAGGCCATTGAAGTGTTTCGTCTTCACCTTCGCTAGAATCCGGCCCAACGCGTTTTGGATCTTCGCCGCTCCTGGAACGCCATAGAACATGACCTTAACTTCCGCTGCCATGAAAAAGAGGTTCCATCCCGCGGCGCGGATCTTGCGATCGAGAGGAGCGCCATCCAGCGTCTTGACCAGGCTCCAGTTTCCCGAGTATGGCTCACTCTCCAGCTGAAAGAGTTGCGCCATCCCTGGCCACTCCTTCACCAGAATCGTTCCGACTTGAACAGTTGCTGACATAATCCCCTCCGGAGACAACCCGTTGCAATCCACGTGACGATGCCGTGTGTAATCCTTCAGGATCAAACATTTGTCTCTTCCATACTGTGCAATAGCGCTCACTCCCGAGATTATCAATTTGTCGTGATTTATACGGTTTCGAGTGCGATTTCACAGACTATACTTACTGATTATGAGCTCCGCAGTAGCGGCCAAGAAGAACGGCAAGTTCGACTCCGATAGTTTCCTCGCGACGATTGGCGATGGCAGAAAGATCCTGTCCGTGGAGAAAAAGCAAACGATATTTGCGCAAGGGGACGCGGCGGACGCCGTTTTCTATGTCCAAAAAGGCAAAGTGCGGCTGACCGTTGTATCGAAGATCGGCAAGGAAGCGACCATCGGCATCGTGAGTCAAGGGAACTTCTTCGGGGAAGGTTCACTGGCGGGGCAGCTCTTGCGAATGGGCTCCGCGGCGGCGATGACAGACTGCGAGATCCTGCGGGTTGATAAGAAAACGATGATGGACGCGCTGCACCGCGAGCCCGCTCTTTCTGAGATGTTTGTGGCGTATCTGCTGGCGCGGAATATACGTTACGAAGAAGATCTAGTAGACCAACTGTTCAACTCCAGCGAAAAGAGGCTAGCCCGCGTCCTTCTATTGCTTGCTCATTTTGGCAAGGAAGGCATCCCCGAAACCGTTGTTCCGAAGATCAGCCAGGAAATGTTGGCCGAGATGGTTGGCACCACCCGTTCCCGGGTCAGCTTCTTCATGAACCGATTCAGAAAGTTAGGCTTTATTCACTACGCCGGCGGTGCCGACGGTGCTTTGCAGGTCCACAGCTCTCTGCTCAATGTGGTTCTGCACGATTGATCGCGCCCACGCTGCGTGCCTCGCCTGCTACTCCGCCCCTTGCGTATTCTTGGACGAGTCGTCCCGCCAAACGTACAGGAACTTCTCGTCGCTCGAGGTCACCACGGGGATCTTTTTCTCGCGGGTTACGCGATTCAACGCAGAGCGAAGATTCTGCATCTTCTCGCCGTTAAGACTGCTCAGCGGAACTTTGATAGCCTGTTTGGCGTTCAGCTTGGAAAGGTCGGCAATAATGTCGGCCACCGCCTTGCGGTGTTTTCCTTTGCGACCATGCGGCACATCGGTGCGATTCACAGCCGCATAATTTGTTCCGTTTCCGTTGCGTCCCATTGAAGCCCCCCTTCATCGGAAATCGCATCCGTATGCGCGAAATCGTACCGCAACAAATCGTATTCTGCAATTAAAAATCTGTGAGAATCCTGCGTAGCGCTAGGATCCACCCCGCATACGCACGTTAAATTTACTGTTTTCAACGTGATGCGCGGCATGCGTTGCACTAAGACCTGCTAAGAGTTCACCCGTATGATTTGGGCCACGCTAGCATGGGAAGCGGTATGGGTGACTGAGACGCTCAGGAAGTCGGCGGTGCTCAAAGCAATCGTCCGGGCGCACTCGAGAGGGGGGCACCCAACCATGACTCCGGTTTCGGCTCCAAAGAGCAAAAACAAGTTCGATCCCACCACGTTCCTCGCGACCATCGGCGCGGGCAGGAAATTTGTACTCTTCCCGGCAAAACAGCGCATCTTCACCCAGGGAGATAACGCCGATGCCGTGTTTTATATCCAGACGGGCAAGGTAAGACTCACTGTAGTCTCGAAAACCGGGAAGGAAGCAACGATCGGAATATTAGGGGAGAGAGATTTTTTTGGCGAAGGGTCGCTCGCGGGCCAGGCGCTCCGCATGGGCTCTGCAATTGCAATGACGGATTGCTCGGTGCTCCGAATCGACAAGAAAGGCATGATCGGAGCGCTTCATCGCGAACACGAAGTTTCCGATATGTTCGTAGCGTATTTGTTGGCGCGCAATATCCGTTACGAAGAAGATCTGGTGGATCAACTTTTCAATTCGAGCGAAAAGAGGCTGGCCCGGATCCTTTTACTGCTGGCTCACTTCGGCAAGGAAGGCAAACCAGAGACTGTAATTCCCAAGATCAGTCAGGAGGCCCTGGCGGAAATGATCGGCACCACCCGCTCGCGGGTCAGTTTCTTCATGAACCGATTCAGGAAAATGGGATTTATTCACTACAACGGTGGACTTCAGGTTCACACCTCTCTGCTCAATGTAGTTCTGCACGATTAAGCGCTTCCTGGTCTGCGGTCGCGACAGGTCCCACTGCTTCGCCCGCGCTCACTAAGTCCCATTCAATCGGCAACAAATGACGAGTGCGCGCCGGTGCGGTTGGCCCGCTTTGGCGGTGTCCGCACGACAGGCATATTGCTCCCACTTGCCTGAGGTCAGTCTCTTTCGATATTTCATTCTCGCGAACCGCCAGCGCCCCGGCAATTACGGGGCCGGCACACGCGTCACAAGCGTAAGCCGATAGGTGAAGATACTGTTTTCGCATTCGTGTCCTCTTAACCTGGGGATGTCGTTCATCCTAAGCTTTTGCTGGTCCGGAGAACTGTTCACAATTGCTCACCGAAGCAGGCGCTCCGATGCATCTGGTTGGTCCGGCGCCACAGCGGTTTGTCGTGCGCGCACATCAAGTACCAGCCACCAGCGCCGCTTTGCGAAGTGAGCACTTTTGAGCAGCATTACGAGAGGCTCCGTCTCTATAACTGACCATGGCAACTAACCCAACTCTCCTGTGCATCCATCGGGACCCGGCGCAAGTGCGTTCCCTGCAGGAGAACGGATACGAACTGATAACCGCCACCAATGGCCACGAGGGTCTGCGATTGTTTGCCTCCCAGCCTGTGGACGCAATCGTGCTCGATTACCACCTCGGACTCCTTGATGGCACACTGGTTGCGAATGAGATTAAGCGGGTGCGGCCGACGATTCCCATCGTCATGCTGGCGGACAATCTGGAGTTGCCCGATGGCGCGTTGCACTCAGTCGACGCCCTGGTCACCAAGTCCGACGGCGCACACTTCCTGTGGGCAACGGTCCATTTTGTATTGAATGTGAAGCCGGCTCGGGGTCGTGAAGGCAAGCATCAGTTGCAGACCACACCATCATCGAACTCTGAGGACGCGCCTTTTTCCCCAAGAGAGTGGAGAGATATTCGCGCAGGAATAATCCGGTTCTGAAGATAGATCCGCGAACAGCGGCGTTGCCGGGGATTGACCTCGATTCTCGATCAGCCCGGGAACGCCTCTCAGACTTTTAGGCTTGGCGGCCACTCAAAAGGTTAATCACGAGAACGACCAGGGCTACTACAAGCAGCAAGTGGATCAGTCCGCCGGCCACATGAAGGCTGAAGCCGAGAAGCCACAGAACCAGAAGCACCACGAAAATCGTCCAAAGCATATCTATTCTCCTTTGCTCATCTGCGCATCTCCAAATCCTGGAGTCTTACACTTTTCTGTCAACTAAGCGCTTCCGAACGCCTTCCCGCACTCCAGGCAAGATCGCCGGGATCGAGGTGTGATCAAGCTGCAGTAGGGGCACATCCTCTGTGATCCGAAGTCTTGAGTCGTGGGTTTATTGGTCCCGATCAGCCGTGACCATATATCTGTGATGTCCACTAGCCTTTTGCGAAAACGATCGCGGAGCCGACCAATCGTCACTGATCCCCCCTAGTTTTTCTGTCCTCAGGAAGACTGTCCCCGGCAGAAGGCCAAACGATCTGAACCATCGAGGAACAGCTCCCGCTTTGAATCTTTTGCAGGTCAAAGATGACACGCGAGGGGCAGGGAAGCTGTGCAGGATTGCTCACAATCCAGCGGAACTTCGAGTGGCACGGGCGAAACTCGGAAAAACTTCGCTTTTGGCAGGCAGAGGGAAGTGAGCAATTCAGATCAGCTATTGCTTTGGGTCTGGGCGATCATAGTCGGTAGAGACGAGCACTTCTTCTCTCTCTTTCAGGTCCTCTGAACTAAGTCAGCCCATCTGAAGTTATCTCTCCTTAGTTCCACAGCTCCGAAAGGAACAATTCATGAAAAAGACAATTTCACTTTTGTTGATGGGCCTGATCGGCATGGTTGGCACTTATGCATTCGCGGGCTCGGATAGGGAAGACACGGTCGACCGCATGCAAAAGTCCGTCGAGGTTCTGCAATCGATCATGTCAACCCCCGATAAAGGTATTCCGGAAGAAGTACTAAACGGCGCAAAGTGCATCGTGGTGGTGCCGAACCTGCTCAAAGGCGGCTTCATCTTTGGTGGAAAACACGGACGTGGCGTGGCTTCTTGCCGCACGCCGGCCGGCTGGAGCGCTCCCGCATTCGTTTCAATTGGCGGTGGAAGCTGGGGATTACAGATTGGCGTCGAAGGCGTGGATCTGGTCATGCTGGTCATGAATGACCGTGGCCTGCAGCATTTGCTTTCCACCAAGTTCGAGCTTACCGGTGAAGGATCGGTGGCAGCGGGCCCAGTTGGCCGTCACACTTCCGCCGGAACCGACGTATTGCTGAACACTGAAGTGCTCACCTACTCACGCTCGAAAGGCGTGTTCGCCGGCTTGACTCTGGAAGGTGCGGTAATCGAGCAGGACAACGACTCGACTCGCGCCATTTACGGTCACCACATGATGTTCCGTAGCATTCTTTCGGGCAAGGCATCGACTCCCGCAAGCGGCGACGCGTTTGTGAAGGCAGTGTCCGAAGCTGGCCACCAGGCCCATGTTGCAGAAGCAAGAGAAGACAACAAGCAGTAGTCGCATCAGAACGCCATCAGCAAGACGGCTGTGGAGCTGACCGGAACCGCTTACTGGTTCCGGTCAGCGTACGTTTTCGGAAGAACAGTTTTCGATGCGAACGTGATTGTTGCCCAAAGAAGGTTTAGACCATGGGAGTTATTCTGCAAAGATGTCTTTATGCACTGATCTGCTTCAGCCTATGGCCGATTCTGACGTTTGCTCAGTCCACCGATCTGTCGCAGAATCTGGACGACTGCAAGGCTGGCCGCGAAGCTTGTGATCGGTCCAAGGTGACCGCTGCTCAAGCCGAGGAGATCGCTCTCGCCGCCCACGGGCGTAATGTTGCGAACTGCAGGAATGGCATCGACACTTGTGACCGCTCGAAACTCTCCGCGCCCGAAGCGACGGCGTTGGCCATAGCGGATCACCAGCGCAACGTGTCCGAATGCAACGACGGGATCAGTTCCTGCGACCGGTCCAAACTAACTTCTGCCGAGGCGCATGATTCTTCCGCTGCGGAGCGCGTGCGTAACATCGCTGACTGCAAGGACGGAGTGAGCTCGTGTGACAAGTCGAAACTGACCCCGTCAGAAGCAGGCGCAATCGATACTGCCAGGCAGCAACTCAATGCCTCCGACTGTAAGAACGGTACTGGCCTGTGTAATCCTGCCGATCTGACTTCTTCCGAAACGAAGGATGTGATCGCTGCAGAACACCAGCGCAACGCGCAGAATTGTGAGAACGGCTGGGACGACTGCGACCACTCCGACCTGACCCCGTCGGAGGCTAAACAGACATCCTACGCAGAACACCAGCGCAATCTCTCGGCTTGCAGGGACGGGCAGGAAACGTGTGACTACACAAGACTGACTGCTTCGGAAACCAAGACACTGGCCGACGCCGAACACAAGCGGAATTACGCAGCCTGTCTGAAAGGATACGGCTATTGCGACCCTTCGCAACTCACCGTCGACGAGACCCTCTCAATTCGACCCAAAGGCCATTAATTCTTCAGGCACCGACGCACTAACAGTGCCCGTTACGGGTACGGCATCTTACTTCTGATTCCTGATTTTGGTAACGCGGCGGAGGATGAACTCCTGTGCCAGATTGGCCGCCGCTCGCTGGCCAGTATCGATCAGGAAAGTTCCCAAGAATAGTCCTACGCCACGATTCGACGCCGGATAGTAGGCGTTCGAGAGAGCAGCCGTAGCCAGATCGCCGCCCATGGTCGAAAAGTTCGGCTGCCACTGACCGTTGTCTCCTTTGCAGACGAATGGGCTGGTGAGCGCATGCAGAGCGCGAGACTTGTTTGTGCCGAACAAGTTGTTTCAGCAGGGACCTGGTGAGAACGCCACTGGAGGAAAAGCTCGCCCCTTTCTTCATCAGATCGAAGAGGGCGTCTTCTCCTTCGGGGCTAATGAGGGTCGCGTTGGTCAGGTCGATGACCAGTTTGCGCCCTCCTAAGTCACGGCTCGCATTTCTCCAGGTGGTGCCAAGCTCAGCAACCCAGGCCCCGATGAGAATTCCTTCCACGAGCGGCGTGCGCCGCGACGCCGTATCGGCGATGGATATCCTGTTCGCCCGCGTCCAGCTTCTTTTTAAGTTCTTCTGGCGTGATTCGCGCCATTCGAGATTCGCGCACAAAGCGACGCCATCGAACCAGCTTGCGGCCGACGAATATGGCCAGCGCGGCGAACGCAAAAAAGACCCAAAGCGCGCCTAGTCTGGCTGCGTATGCAGCAGCTCGATCCAGGTCATTGCCGAGGAGATAGCCGAGGCCGGCATAAACCCCTGACCAGAGAGCGGCTCCAATGGCGTCGAAGGCAATGAAGCGAGACCAGCTTGTGCCGGCCACTCCAGCTAAAGGAGGCGTTGCCGCATCGAGTCCCACGACGAACTTGGCGAGAATGAGAGTGTGAGCCCCGTGTCGGACGAAGGTCTCTTTCGATCGGCGACAGGCGGCGTCCGGATCGAGCGCAAGCCCGTAAATGAAGTGCAAGATCTGGTTACCCCATCGCCTGCCAGCCTCATACCACACCGTGTCGGCCAGCAGACAGGCTAGTATGGCGAGGCCGAGGGCGACGGCCAAGGTCATTCTTCCCGAGCCTGCGAGAGCCCCGGCAGCAATCAGAAACAGAATTGCCGGCACTGGCAAACACATTTGGCGCGCGAACACTGAAACGAACAGAACCGAGTAGCCATGCTTCACCAGGAGCTGAACGATAGCATTCACAGCCGCGCCTCGCGTGCCGCTTTGGTCCTCGCATAACCCTTTACATGAAGTGACCCGGTTCGGGACCGCTGGCTGACATGCTTGCGGCGTATGATCCTGGCAAGCTTGGCCCGCGCCCGCGCGACCTGCGCTTTCACCGTCCCTTCGGGAACGCCCAAAACAAGCGCAGCTTCCTTCGTCGTTAAACCATCGATGTCGCGCAACTGAAATGCCTGGCGCAGCGTTGGTGAGAGCTGGATGACGCCTTCGGCCAGGCGGTCTCGAGCTTCCGCTGTGGAGCAAACCTCTTCCGGGCTTGGCCTCGAATCAGGTAGCTGCTCCGAAAATGTCAGACCTTCTTCACCCTGTTCTTCGTCAAGCGACAAGTAGCTGCCGCGTCGTCGTCGTAAGTGCATTCGCGCGGCGTTGGTGACGATTGTCGTTAACCACGTTGAAAGTTGCGCTTGCCCTCTGAACTGGCCTAAATGCTTGTAAGCGGAAAGGAGAGCGTCCTGGACGGCATCTTCGGCATCCGTTGCGTTCCCCAGGAACCGGTAAGCCCTCTTGTAAAACATGGGCAGGCACCGCGACACGACGCTGTCCAGTTCCTGAGCACTCTGGGAAAAGACGCCGCCACCAACTGGTTGCTCCTCCTTGATGATCGTTGCTACTGCCGACATGACGTGTCTCCTCTTGAAGCAGCCCCCAGTCTGTTATGAATGCGCGCGATCTAACTCACGTCTTCCCCTGCGGGCTACATCTCCTCCACCTAGGTCAAGCAATCGAAGGACCAAAAGCGAAGTGCTACATGAATGTCTCGTAAGTCGCTGACTTTAACAGGGGAAATAGAGCCGAAGCGGCGATGGTTTTGGCGAATGTCGTGGGTGATCTCGACACTCCGACGATTGGTTGACAGTAATCCGAGTTTCAAGGAAGCAGCAGGAGCTCTAGGGTGGTAAGAGAACGGTCCGGAGGATAGGGGGCTACAGCACTTTTCGCGATTCGATGCCCTACCTCTTCATACGGGAGATCAGGGTTGTGTGCTTGATGTCCATGCGGGCTGCGGCACCATCAGGTCCTGCCACTCGCCCGTTGGTGACTTTCAGAATGCGGAGAATCTCATCACGCTCACTGGCTTCGCGCTTAGCCATCACAGTAACGGCCCTGCCATTATGGCTCAGTGCTCATTGGTTAACCCTCCCGAAAGGCAATCTCGCGATCGCCACACCTGTCAGTCGCATTGCCCACACGCTCAGCGCTTCATAGTGTTCTTTATTCACTCATGAAATCGTTGCCGACAAGAGGCTCATGGACTTCCGTTATGAGGTTGACCACGAACTGTTTCACCCACTGCTCAGACGAAGTGACGAGTAGCCAGCTCGCGAATATGACTGATCTGATGTACCGAAAAGGCAGAAGGCTTCGATAAAATGTCGAAGCCCTCGTCACATGGCGAATCGGGTGCCGACGAGTCTGCAATGGAAACCTTGGGAAGCACAGACACTGATTTACCCCGAATTGAATCCTGTGAGAGTCTGAAACCATCCTAAGATGAAGGCCTTATGAACGACAAACCAGGGAAGATCTTGGTGGTGGAGTCTGACGATAGTCTGCGAGCACAGATCGTCACTGTGCTGAGCGACGCGGGATATGAGGTCTCGACCGACTGCCAGACGGGAATGAAGTCAGTCGTCGCCTTCGACCCTGACACGGTTGTGATGGGTGCTGATCCTCCCCAGCTCGATTGTTGTGACCTTCTTTCAGAAATCAAAGGGTCCGAGCAAACGCACAACATACGCGTTGTGATGCTGTCTCCGGGAGGGTCAGCCGAACGCGGTCGGGGGCTGGATCTGGGAGCCGACGATGCGCTATCGCTGCCTTTCGACTCTCACGAATTGCTGTCGCGGGTGCGTTCACAACTGCGGAATAAGTCTATCGCGGACGAGTTTCGAGAGCGGCTGCGCCTGGCCGAGGAAAATCGAAACGCTACCCAGCGAATCGTGACAGCAGTCAACGAAGAACGAAGGACGCTTCGGGTTGGCGGACTGGCAACTGTTGCAGTAGTCATCGTTGCTGGCCTGGTCACTTTCTTCTTTTACCGTCGCACCCAGGAACAGAATACGCGCGTCTATATGGCGATCACTCGATTGCAGACGGGCGTGCTGACAGAGCAACAGTTGATGGAACGCTCACGGCGGGCCCTTGAAGATGGTGACCGCGGTCCATCCCAGGCCGGCGATCCCCAAAAGCTTCAACTTCAGAAGAAGAGCGAAGACCTGAAGTCGCAAATTGCGACCAGCAATCCCCAGGACGCCTCCGTACTGGAAAATCAATTAGCGGCGGTAGAAGGCCGCCTACAGAAACTTGAGACCGAGGGCAAGGTTGCGCAGACAATCATCCAGTCGTACGAGCCCAGTGTCTGCCTTATTCATGTCGTACTGGCCTTCCGCGACCACGCGACCGGATTGAGATTGCATTATGCCGGCATGACGGCCACTGGCGAGCCAACGACCGACGAACACAACAACCCACTAGTGAGCGTCACTGGGCTCGGTCCGGAGCTACACATGGATGTTTTTGGCACTGGTTTTTTGGCTTCCGCCAGCGGACAAATTCTCACGAATCATCACGTGGCCGAGCCCTGGTGGCAGAATGATGATTTGAAAGAAATGCTCGATCAAGGTGTTGATCCAGTGATTGCTGAGATGACGGCTTATTTCCCCGGCGTTCCTCACGGTATTGCCATCAACACCGAGAAGATCTCCTCTGTTGCGGACGTTGCTGTGGTGAAAGGAAATGTTTCAGAGCTGGGAGTCAAGCAAATAGCCCTTGCCGATGGCCGCGATTCGGCTGTCAGGGGTAGGCCAGTCGTGCTGCTAGGATATCCCACTGGTCTTGATGCAATTCTGGCTCGGGCTGGGGCAGAGACACTCCAGTCGATTGCGACTGCATCCAAAGGCGATCCGAAACAGGTAATGGAAGAGCTCGCCCGCAGAAACCTGATCCGGCCCATTACCACTCAGGGGCACATCGGGGACGTGCTGGCCGACAAGATTGTCTATGATGCCCAAACTACTTCCGGTGGGTCCGGCGGTCCGCTTTTCAACAACGAGGGCAAGGTGATAGGAATTAACTTTGCCATGGTGCGCGAGTTTGGCGGATCGAATTTCGCGATTCCCGTCGACTACGGGAAGTCTCTTCTAAAACCTTGAACCCGCGGAAATCGATTGGCAAGCTGTGGACATGAACCAGCCTCTACCGAGGCGAGGAGTGAATGGATGTTTGAAAGCATTCTCTGCCAGGTAACAGATCATGACCCCGACATTCTTGAGTCCCTGATTGGGCTCGCAGTCGAGATTGCCCGCGAAGGTCGAGAGGGCAGGCGTGTTGGCACCCTGTTCACGCTTGGGGATGAGAATGCCGTACTCTCGAGATCCAGACCATTGATTTTGGATCCGCTCCTGGGGCATCCTGAGCCTTCGCGACATATCACGAATCTCAATCTTCGCGGAACCATCAAGGAATTGGCGCAACTGGACGGTGGGTTCGTCGTGAGTCGCGAGGGCATCGTCATTTCCGCGTGCAGGTATCTCGATGCCGTGGCCGCCCAAGTGCAGGTGCCGTTGGGGCTCGGCAGCCGTCACATCGCCGCCGCTAACATGAGCGCGGTTACCAACGCCGTGGGAATTGTCGTCTCTGAGAGCGCCGTGGTGCGGCTTTTCTGTCATGGACGACTGGTCGGTGAAATCATTCCCGAGGTTTGGATGATGGATCACGCCCGCCTGGATGGCACGGCGAAGAGGGAACAAGTCGGCGAGCTCACGATTCTGACACCAAGTCTGCGACCAACCTCGATCGCGAAGTAAGCGTAACTAACCGCCGATATACGGAATGGAGCCATGACATCTCTGCAGGAATTCAGATGTGAAGTCTGTGGTCTGGTGACGACTACTCCCATTCACTGGTTCGTGATTCGATGTGGAGATTCCGAACTTACAGTGCATAGGTGGAGTGCGGAAGCCGCCAACGCGGCCGGTGCCCGGCATTATTGCGGTGAAGCTCATGCCGAGGTGTACATCAGTCGCTGGTTCGAATCCGTGTGCGCGCCGCCGAAGCCAAGTTTCACGTAGCGATCATTTCCATGGCAGGAGGGTAGGAGAAATGCCGAGCGAGAAGTCAGCAGTACAACAAAACCAGGTTTCTGCAAAAGGAGCGGGCGAATTCCTGCTCGGAGGCGATCTTCGCATTACCCGGCTGGGATTCGGCGCGATGCGAATTACCGGAGATGGAGTTTGGGGAGAGCCTGCGAACCGGGCTGAGGCCGTCCGGGTTTTGCGACGCGCCGTGGAATTAGGCATCAATTTCATCGACACTGCGGACTCCTACGGTCCAGGAGTGAGTGAAGAGATCATTGCAGAGGCTCTGCACCCGTATCCCGCAGGCTTGGTGATCGCCACCAAGGGCGGCTTCGATCGCCCCGGTCCCGGCAAATGGGTCGAGAACGGAAAGCCCGAGCACCTGAGATCGGCTTGCGAAGACAGCTTGCGCCGGCTGCGCCTCGACCGGATCGATCTTTATCAGTTGCATCGAATCGATCCCAAAGTGCCGGCTGAAGATCAGCTCGGCGCTCTGAAGAACTTGCAGGCGGAAGGGAAAATCAAGCACATCGGTTTATCGGAGGTGAGCGTCAAGCAGATTCAGCACGCGCGAACGATTGTTCCGATTGTCAGCGTCCAGAATCGCTACAGCATCACCGACCGTGGATCGGAAGAGGTTCTGGAATACTGCGAAAAAGAAAAAATGGGCTTCATCCCGTGGTTCCCATTGGCAGCCGGTCGCGTTTCCGGCGCGAATAGCCCCCTCAGCCGCGTCGCCGCGAGTTTGAGAGCCACGCCTTCACAGCTGGCCCTGGCATGGTTGCTGGCGAGATCTCCAGTTATGCTGCCGATCCCAGGAACTTCGAAAGTAGAACACCTCGAAGAAAATGTTGCTGCTGTAAACTTAAAGATCGACGCAAATACAATGCGGGAACTGGACGGTCTGGCGCGCGCTAGTTAGGAAAAAGGACTCTCAGTCGCCAAAGTCGCTTCTGGACTCTAATGCACCATGCGTGTACGAAGGGAAATAATCAGCTTTATCGTAGTGATTCAGTCCGTTCTTTTCTTGACCCACTATCTTCTCTATGAGACTTGGGCCTTTGCTCCCGCAGGGAGCGCAACCCCCGGCGCATTCTGGATCAAACTCGCCCTTGGATTCCTGTCGGTGAGCTTTATTGCCGCTTCACTACTCGCTTTTCGCTACACAAATGCTGCGCTACGCGCGTTTTACAGGGCTGCCGCGGTTTGGATGGGTCTGGTGAGCTTCCTGTTTCTCGCTGCAGTTTCCGCCTGGATTATCTTCGGAGTTGCGCGGCTGGCGGGCCTGAACATAAATTTCCATCGAACCGTGGAGTGGCTGTTCGGCGCCGCAACTGCGGCCGGACTCTACGGGGTTTTCAACGCAGGCTGGACGCGGATCACGCGAACCACGGTGCGGCTTGCGAACTTGCCGGAAGCGTGGCGCGGGCGCAGAGCGGCGCTGATCAGCGACGTGCACCTTGGACACGTGCGAAACGGCAGTTTTCTGCGGCGCCTGGTTGCGATGACGCTAAGGGAAGAGCCAGATGCAATCTTTGTTGCTGGCGATTTGTATGATGGGACGGCCATCGATGCGGGGCGAGCCGCGGAGCCGCTGAACCAGCTCGTCGCGCCACAGGGTGTGTATTTCGTCGCGGGAAATCATGAGCAATTTGGAGACGACAGCAAATATCTTAATGCCATCGCGGCCGCCGGAGTGCGCGTGCTCAGCAATGAGAAGGTGGAAGTGGACGGTTTGCAGATTATCGGCGTTCCGTACCGGAACGCGACACAGAACGGGCAGCTTGAGTCGGTGCTGCAAGCGATCGGCTTGGATCGCGACCGCGCGAGCATTCTGTTGACGCATGCGCCTGACCATCCGGAGATCGCGGAGGCCGCCGGCGTCTCCCTGCAACTATCCGGGCATACGCACCTTGGGCAGTTCTTACCCTGGAGTTGGATGGCGCGGCGAATTTACCGGCAGTTCGTCTATGGCTTAAGCCGGATCGGGAAGATGCAGGTTTTCACTTCGAGCGGCGCGGGAACCTGGGGGCCGCCGCTGCGACTGGGATCGAATCCCGAGATCGTAATGCTTCAGTTCGAATAATGTTCTACGAGCGCTAATCCATCCGTCGCGGCCTGGGGAGGTTAATTTTCCACATGCCCGGAAAGCCGATTACCAGACCGATAGCATCCTAGAAATATGAGCCAGCGATATTCGCGCCGCGACTTCCTCAAGCAAAGCTTTTGCTTCTCAGCACTGGCGCTGGGCGGCGGGCTTGACAGCCTTTTTGCAGGCGGAGTGGGGACCGGGATCGAGCTTGCGCCTGACGCGCATCATCTTTTCGCGTTTGGTGATTGGGGACAGGAGAGCCATCAGAGCCAGCAGCGCGCTGTAGCGCGCGCCATGCAGCAATACGCGACAAAACACGGCATCCGAGTCGAAACCCTCCTGCTTCTGGGAGACAACTGGTATGGCGGGTTGTCGGGAGGCGTTGATTCCAGTCGCTGGAAAGATCAGTTTGAAGATGTCTATCCCGCCGACGCGTTTCCCGGAAAGTGTTATGCCGTGCTGGGGAACCACGATTATGAAAACCGTCCCGACAGCAAGGCAGAAGCGGAACTCAAATATGCGACCAAAGGCGGATCGCGCTGGACGATGCCCGCGAAGTGGTACAGTTTCTCGTTTCCTGAAAGCGACCCGATGATTCGATGGATTGCGCTGGATAGTAACCATCCCGGGCATCATTTCTTCTTCGATACGCCAACCCTGGCGCATGAGGAGATGGAGGCGGAGAACTTATGGCTTCGAAATGAACTTGCCCAATCGTCTTCGGCACTTTACACGGCTGTTCTGGCGCACCATCCGATATTCTCCAACGGGGACCATGGCGACACGCCAAGTTTGATCGAAGACTGGGAGCCTCTCCTGCGCGAACGAAAGGTCCACCTCTATTTGAGCGGTCATGACCATGACCTGCAGCACCTCGAGTTCGAGGGTAATCCCACCTCCTACGTAATCTCGGGAGGTGGAGGAGCCAGCTTGCGCAATCTGAAGCGGAACCCCTCGGCCCGTGGTCCATATGGGCTGAAGGTCGCGGGTTTCACGCACATAGAAGTGAATCGGGAACGGATGGTCGTTCGGCACGTCGACACTACTACCACTGTGCTTCACGGCTTCTCCAAAACTCCCGCCGGAGAAGTCTCTCTAGGGTAAGCTCGGCGGATTAGTCTTCCGATCGATGCCCACCAGCCGCCACATTCCATTGTCTTCGTGGAAATAGGCCGTGGTTGAGAGATCTCCTTGTCCCTCACTCTTGATTGTGCATCCGAAATACGCGCCCTTAGGGCCGTTTGCCAGCTCTGAAGGCACCGTGGACGAAGAGGCTGGCACCACCTTCTTCCCGCCTGTCTGGTTGTCAAAGCTAAACCATTCGTAGCGATAAGCCGGAGCTTTTGCGAAACGGTATCGAACCGCCAGGTTCTCGAAGTGCAATTCATTGTTTTCGATACGTATTTCTTCCACGGGTAAGGCGTGTTGGAACCAGGCCCTGCCGACTGCGTCTCTGCGGGCGATCAGAGTTTTCGTGATGTAATCGACGGCCTCCGGATTGCTGAACTCTCCCTGCTCGACGATGGCGCGAATCTCATCATCGGTAAAGGCCATCACTTTTTTCGCAGCCCAATAGGCATCGGCCGGAAGCATCGCTCGAAAGGCAGGGTTAGGATAATTTTCCTTCCACTTCAAAGGATCAAAAGCTTCGGCAGTAAAGTTTCCGACGCTTGGAAGTTGGCCAGGATAATGAACCGTCTGCCAATCCGGAAAGTCCATCCCCAAGGTAGAGACTTGTTTCAATTGCGCCCGGCTGGTGGGGAAGGTGAACTCGCGGCCATGACGCGGATCCTTGGCGATCGTGCTGTCGCTGCCGAAAAGTGCTCCGAAATCGAGAAGGTAGTGGGTCATACGAGCTTCGGAACCCGAACCCTCCACCGCATCCATCGAGTTACCGGCCTTGGCATCGGTGTGGTTGAGCCATGCCGCGAATACAGCAAGACCCCGCAGATCGCGGCGCTGCTGGTGCGGGATCAGATCGTTGGGATCGTCGCTCCGGACACCCTGATACGAATGTGGCCCCATTAATTTGCCGCTGATGGCGAGACTGGTCATCACGCGTATCCGTCCATCCCGCATTCGCGGAATCAAGTCCAATACCTTCAGCCAATCCTTCTTGCGCATTGGATGTTTCTTGCCGGAGGGTTCGGTGATGCTGGCCTTGGGTGAGAGTTCAAATTGTACCGGGTTTGCCACCAGGATGTAGTTTTCAGGAGTGTTGTATCCGAGCGCGTAGAAAAAAAGCGCACCCACTACATCAGAAGCTGACGCCATCTCCGGATTCGAAGGTGGATCAGCCTTTACAAAGAACAACCGGCCCCGACCGTCATGCATGCGAAACCCCGGAGACACGCCTTCTGTCTTCGCGGCCACTACGGTGAATGGCGGTACGGGTCCACCGCTGATGCGCGCACCGCGCTGCAACTCCGCGCGAGTCATGCGATGGAGATCGCGGTTGGTGTACCAACTCGAATCCGGAACCTCTCCGAGAGTGTTAGTCCCCAACGACGGGGTGGGAGGCGGCACCTTATAGTGCCCCGAGTTCACGGCAAAGTCATACAGATCGTCGATTTCCTGCAGCTTCGTTTGATATAGAAGCGGAACCTCAGGAACGCGTACGATCGGGTCGTCGGGCAGAAAGCGCGCCTTTTGCGCTGCCACAGATACGACCAGCGCCATGCTCGCTAGAAGGAGCGATGCAGCGGTACGAAAATAGGATTGAAGACGAACCATACGTGAACTCCTTCCGGCGAAAAGCCAAGATCGAATCTCATGACCGTTGCGTCCTTGTTTTTGAAGCGGAAACCAATGCCCCCATCGCCCCGCATGTCGCGAGCCCCGATCAAGCCCGGCCTCTGGTAGACGTTTCCACCATCTGCAAAGATGGCCATCTCGAGCGTCTCGGCCACGGACCACCGGTATTCGGCATTTACCAGCGAAGAACCGTTTCCATAGAACCGGTAGCGATCATACCCGCGCAGATCGTCCGAACTGCCCAGTGTGGGCTGCAGATAGAAGGGGACCTGGTTACTACCCTGGACAAAGCTGGTTTCGTTGCGGGCTCGAAACGCTAGAGTGCGCATACCGTTGGCGAAGGTGTAATAGTATTCCGCTTGCGTACCGAGCAGATCGAACGAATAAGCGTGGTAGGTCTTATCCCAGAATTGGGTGTTATCAGCCAGGAACTTGAAGCCCGAGGGATTGGCGAAGCCGTGCTTCGTGAAGTCCAGATGAACAAATCCGGTCCCAGTAATGAATTGAGGTTGCTGGTCCAGACCGGGAACTTCAGTCGCGGTGTAAAGAGTAGTTGTCGGATCCGATAAGCGGCCCGGGCCGATATGCACCAGCAGGCCGCCGAGGCGGTAACCCAATACGAGTCGATTGCCGCCCAGATGAACAGCGCTTTCAAAGTGTGCAGTAGTGAATTCGCGGCGAAAATTGCTTTTGCCGCTTGTGGAACTCTCGGGTCCCTCGCCGTAGAAGAAGACCGAGGCCGCGTCTTCGTATGCAGCGTCCAGCCCCATGCTGAGATGGCCGTTCAGCAGCGACGGAGCTTCGAGCGAGGTCTGCCCGCGCCACCAGAGCTTGGTCGACCCTACCACATAGGTATCGCTCACCAGGTTATCGCGGAACAGGTCGCGGCGGGCATACTGTGGCCCGAGCGAAAAGCCGGCTCCAGTGGGCAAGCCGCCCAACATAGCGCCGAAGCCGTTAGGAGGCTCGAACAGTGGGATGAACACTTTGTCCTCGAGTTTGACAAAGTCCCTCTCGCCGCGCGGCATTTCGAGTGGTAGAAGGTGCTGGGCCTTGGCGTTCTCGGCTGCGGTGATCTCGTCTGCGCGCGACGTCTGAGGATCCGGCGGTGCCGAAGTCTGTTGTGATCGAGCCTCCTGGGCACAAAACAAAAGAAACATGACTGGGAGGAGATAGAGAAGCTGCCGCGCAGGCAGCGAGTTTGGCCGACTAGAATAAAATTTACTCATGGGCTGCACCTCTGAAGAGGCGTTAAGCAACATGCCCCCGTCTTGCGCTACCGCTTCATACTCCGATGGCTGGCCTTCGACTTCGTTTTTCCCCGCACCTGTGACCTTAGCGAGCCGATCACAGACCTTCCATAACAGGCACGAGACAAGCGTCAGGCACACAAGGATAATCCGAAGAGGAAAGCCTTTATGGAACCAGAACAGCGATTGCAGCAGTCCGGCCGCGATACCATCCCCGATGCGTTCCCCTGCCACATCAATGATCGGCCGCGATTCCAGTCGAAGCCGATGCGGCATTGAGGCGTAAGTCATTTCCTTCCCGAAGCGAAAGAAGGAGTTCCGTAACGCATATTCGCCGGTTCGCATAGCAGTGAGAAAGGCAAAGCTAGGCACAACGATCGCCAGACCGCCTGCCATGACTTCAAGAAGTGCGTATGTGGCCATCGTGGATCTTTTGCTGGTCCGCGGCTTGTAGCGGGACAGTCCTAGTTGGGCGACAACCGCCGCTACGCCGAGGATGGCCTGGAGATGTCCGAAAAAATGAAGCAGCTCGATGCGGGAGGTGTATTGCTGCGCAGCGCTGATGCGATAAGTCAAGTCGAGCAAAGTCGAGCCAGTTGAGCCAAGCACGGTCGCGCCCGCTAAGGTAAAGGCAACCATTCGGGCCCGGCTCAGATTGGCGGCGGATCTGGGTTTCGGTTGGTGCAGGACAAGTTTTTTGCTGGTCCTGCATTCGGGATGGAAAGACAAAAGCGCCGCGGTGAGGATGTCGACGGCGGCCAGAAAGATATTCGCGCCAGCAAAACTCTCTGCGAAACGCAGATGCACTAACCCGAAACCCGCCAGCAACCCCCCGGCAGTGCCTGATACAAGTAAAACCCCCACCGCTCGGGATTTGTGCTGCACATCGTCGCTGATCCAATCGTTTGCCAGCATCCACACCAGGGACAATCCGATTGCGGTCGATGCTGAGACCAAAATGTAGAACGCTTCGTAGGCCAATCGCGGCGGCACATGCCCAAAGGCCAGAAACAGCTCCGCCGCTCCGCTGATGAGATAAGCGCCCCGAATCACATTCGAGCGACCTCCCTGCCGAAAGAACCAGGAAAGGAGGAAACTGAGAATGAGCGCCAAGGCTGTACCGATGAGGATGAGCCCTGGCAAAGTATGGATTGGCAGACCGTTGCCCAGCAGCGAGTCGCGAAATGCGCGGCTGAAAACAAAATGGATCATCACAGCGATGCAACTCAGAGAGAAGATCGCTATGTTTGTCATGAAGCCGCGCAACCTGAGGTGGGTTATTGCCATCGTCTTAGCAATTTTGTGTCAGCCATAATGATGCCGCACACCCCTCGTCGGTTGCGTCAGCAATACTTAGGCCAAACCATCGAACAACCTACGGGATTCACAACGCCCTTGATCACAACTCGGGGCCTAACGGCAAACTGGGTAGAATATTTAGCAAAATGTTGCCAGTTGTCAACCAATTCTCGTACCATCCTCTCCATCATTAAAGCGACGTGACCCAAGGTGCAACGAACATATTTGCAAAGACTGGCTACTGTCGAACTTTGACACATCTGTCAAAATCAGTGTCGAAACGCTCGACAAGACCGGCGGTCGAGTTGGCTTCTGTTCGCCACAAAGCCGCATTAACTCAAGCGCCTGGAGCGTGCGGGTGCAGGCAATGACTTTGGCAACACCCATGCATCAAATGGGGCGGCTTATCGTGGATTCCTATGCTCCAGACGCAACACCCGAACAATTCCAACCTATTGCTGCGGATGCAGAATCAAAGGACGATCGGAACACCTCATCATGATGGCCACGCAGGAAAAAGGTCGACTTGAGAAGTTGCTCTCAGTCATAAGCGATGTGCGACCTGGTGAAAGCCAGGGAGCCTTGCTTCTGACCTTCGACCTCGCTCTTCTTCTGGGCGCCTACTACCTGCTTAAGACCGTGCGGGAATCCTTGATTCTGGCGGAGAGCGGCGCTGAAGTGAAAGCCTACTCGTCCGCGGCTCAAGCGATTCTTTTGCTTGGCGTCGTCCCACTCTATGGATGGATAGCCACTCATCTGAATCGAAACCGGCTCATCCGTTGGACAACTCTGTTTTTTGCTTCAAACCTGATTGTCTTCTACTTCTTTGGGCGCTCCGGAGTTCGCGAAGGGATCGTCTATTACATCTGGGTGGGCATCTTTAACGTATTCATCGTGGCCCAGTTGTGGGCCTTTGCCGCCGATTTATTTACAGAGGAGCAGGGGAAAAGGCTATTTCCACTGCTGGGAATTGGTGCGTCGGTGGGCGCGGTCGGCGGTGCATGGGCTGCTGGCAAGCTGATTGGGCCGTTTGGCCCATACAACCTCATGCTCATCTCTGCAGTTGCTCTGTGTGTTTGCGCTCTACTCTCCCGTCTCGCCGCATACGTGGTCACCCAGAGACAAGGAGAAACGGAGAAGCGAAAGAACACCGAACCGCTCGGCAGGGATGGAGGATTCCAATTGATCCTTTCCGATCCCTATCTGCGTTTGATAGCCATTCTCACGGTCCTACTCAACATCGTGATTGGGTCGGGCGACTTTATCTTTGGCAAGCTCGTGGTCGCTCACTCGAATGAGATAGTCGGTGCCGCCGCCACTGTCATGAAGGCCAGAAAGGCCTACATCGGCGCCTTCTATGCGAACTACTATGGCTGGATAAATCTTTTCAGCTTTCTTATTCAGAGCTTTCTGGTCTCGCGTATCTTCAAACGCATCGGAATACGCGCCTCTCTGTTTGTACTCCCGGCGCTTTCGCTTGCGACATTTTTATGGATTCTTGCCTATCCAGTGCTCGGCGTTGTTCGAATCTTAAAGATTGGCGAGAACTCCGCGAACTATTCTTTGCAAAACACCGTAAGGCAGGCGCTGCTGTTGCCGACTTCACGAGAAGCGAAGTATAAAGCGAACGCAGCTATTGATACCTTCTGCGTTCGACTGGGTGACGTCCTTCAGGCCGCCGTCATCTTTGTCGGATCCACATTACATTTCGATGTTCGAGCTTTTGCCGCAGTGAGTCTGGTGATGACGGTCGCCTGGATCTTCGTCGCTTTTCGACTCTATCAACAGCCCGAACATTCGAGTCGTACTCCGCAAATTCGGAATTCGCTGGATCATCCGGCCGTACTTCCGGGCGCAGCTTCGCCAGTGCCGGAAGGGCCAGTTCAATGAGTTCCAGCGTGTTTTTCGACTGGTCGAAGCTCTGATCGCAGCATCCCCGGAGTAGATGCCAGCAGTTCCCATGCTTTCAGATCGCTATAATTACTCACGCTCATGGACTGGGTTCCGGCCATCATTCGCTGGCTGTTTGATTCGAAGCGCGGCGCGTCTGACCGCCTGATTCCGCGCTGGCTCTTCTTGCGAGCGCTTGGCTGCATTTACTTCTCTGCCTTCTTCTCGCTGATTTTTCAAATCCGTGGACTCATCGGCCCAGATGGAATCCTGCCGGCAAACGAATATCTGCGAGCGGTGGCGCAGCAACTCGGCGACGGACGCGGTCTCTGGTTTGCTCCCACCGTGCTTTGGCTGGCGAGCGGCCCGCACATGCTGATGGCCCTGTGCTGGGTGGGCATGGGCGCTTCGCTGCTGCTGGCACTCAATGCGTGGCCGCGCGGAATGCTGGTGATCTGTTTTGTGTGCTTCCTTTCGTTCGTTAGCGCAGCTCAGGATTTTTCCAGTTATCAGTCCGATGGCATGCTGCTCGAAGCAGGATTTATTGCGCTTTTCTTTGCTCCGCCTGGATTGCGCCCCGGCTTTGGGTCCGCATCGCCGGCATCGCGAGCCAGTTTGTTCCTTCTCCAGTGGGAATGGTTTCGCATTTACTTCGAGTCCGGTGTGGCAAAGATCATCGGCGGAGATCCTGAGTGGCGCAACTTTACAGCGATGGATGAGTATTATCAGAACGGTCCGCTGCCCACCTGGATCGGCTGGTACATGCAGCATCTGCCGCACTGGTTCCACGCCTCGACTGTTTTCGCGACACTGGCGCTCGAACTGGTTTTAGTTTGGATGTTGTTTCTGCCGAGACGCTGGCGGCTCGTGTGCTTCTTCATCGTGACTCCCTGGCAACTCGGCGTCATCCTTAGCGCTAACTACACTTTTTTAAACTACCTTGTCCTGGTGTTGGGGTTCCTCTTGCTGGACGATCGCTTTCTGCTGCGGTTTCTCCCGCAGCGATGGAAGAAATCTTTCATCGCGGATGCGACGGCGGCTACCGACAGCAGCCCGGCGGCTCTTGAGGGTGGAGAATCCCACGAAGCGCCGGGAGTATTGCCAGAGGTGAGACGATCCTTGCCGAGCCGCATGGAACGTCGGATAGCCTTCCGTCGACAGCTCGGCGTCGTGAAGCTGTCCTTGATCAGCGTGGTGCTCGTGTTGATTTTCTATACCACAACGGTGGAATTGATCTGGATGTTTTCCCCGTTACCATTTCCGACAGCGCCAGTAGCGATGCTTGAGCCCTTCCGTGTCGCCAATCGATACGGTCTGTTCGGCATCATGACCCGAGGCCGATACGAGATCGAATTCCAGGGTTCTGATGATGGAAAAACCTGGGTGGCATATCCGTTCCGCTATAAGCCCCAGGACTTGAGTGCGCCCCCTGGCATTTACGCGCCCTACCAGCCGCGATTCGACTGGAACCTGTGGTTTGCTTCACTGGGTTCATGGCGGGACTATCCGATTGTGCCCCAGACCGAAATGCGGCTGCTGTCTAATGACAACGACGTTCTCAATCTTTTTGCGAAGAATCCTTTTCCCCACGGGCCACCACGCCAGGTGCGCGCTGTGCTCTGGCAATATTGGTTTACGACAATGTCCGAAAAACGGACGCAAGGTTTGTGGTGGCGCCGTCAGTTCCTGGGACTGTACGCACCGACGATTGAGCGTGAATCCGATGGGAAAATCCGTGTCGTCGAATGGCCCACGGCTGGTCCAAGAGAATGACTCTCGGCAACAGTCGAACAGCAGATCGCCTCGTCTAGCCGCCGTCCCATCTCGACAAAGCTGTCTTCGCCGCATGATAGCCGCACATGCCATGCACTCCTCCACCTGGGGGAGTGGAGGCGGAACAAATGTAAATGTCACGCGCCGATGTGGAGTAATGCCGCCATGTTGGTCGAAACAGAATCTGCCGAATGTCCATGACACCGCCTCCAATATCGCCTCCAACGAGATTAGCGTCCATGTTCTCGAGATCGGCGGGAGAAAACACTCGCCGCGCCAAGACGCACTCGCGAAAGCCGGGAGCGAACCGCTCGATCTGACGTTCCAGTTTCTCAAGCATGTTTACTTTCGACCCATTCGGCACATGACAATAAGCCCAGGCCGTGTGTTTGCCCGCAGGAACTCGCGAGCTATCGAACAAACTAGGTTGGGCCAGCAGAACGAACGGACGATCGGCGACATTTCCCATTCGGACTGCCTTTTCCGAAGCGGCAATCTCCTCAAAGCTTCCGCCCAGATGCACCGTCGCAGCTCGCAGGCACTCGCTAGCTTTCCACGGAATGGGTGCGTCCAGCGCATAGTCCACTTTGAAGACAGCGGTGCCGTATCTGTATCTTCCCAGTCGCCGCTTGTAGCTGTCAGATAGTCTTTCTCCACCAACCTTGACTAGTTGTCGCGGAGTCAGGTCGCAGAGAAACAAGTCATACTTCGGAAATACGTTCGCCAAGGCCGACAAACTCTCGACCCGCGACGAAGTGATCACCTTGCTTCCGAAGGTCGAGAGAAACGAGCACAGCGCATCGGTAAGGGAATGCGCGCCCCCGCGCGGAATCGGCCAACCACCGGCATGTGCCGGCACCGCCATCATGATTCCGAACGCCGCGCTCAACGGTTCGTCCAGGCTAAGGAAGGAGTGAGCGGCCAAGCCCGCGAATAGTGCCCTGGTTCGTTGCTCACGAAACCGGCGAGCGACGGATCGGGCAGGTTGTAGCGCGACCATGCCAAAGCGCGCCATCAGCCAAGGATGTCTGGAGACCACGGAGACCGGGCGCAATATCTCCGCCGCAAATTCGTTCCAGCGCTCGACGAATGGACGCATGAGCTTATCCCACGCCGGCCCATCGACCCCAAGGGAGTCTTTGGTCGCACCCAGGTCACGTTCCAACATCACAGCCGTGCCGTCGTCGAGAGGATGAGCCAAAGGAGCTGGCGAGTGAATCCACTCCAGGCCGTGGTCGATCAGCGGCAGCGAAGAGAAAAATGGCGACCCCGCTCCGAGCGGAAACACTGCCGACCCGAAGTCATGCCGAAAGCCCGGTAGAGTCAGCTCCAGAGTGCGCGCCGCTCCGCCCGGCGTCGACTCCGCTTCCAGCACGTCCACCTGCAAACCAGCTTGAGCCAGAACGATAGCCGCTGCGAGCCCGTTCGGACCGGCACCGATTACGCACGCCCTACGTCCCATTGTGAGTCACTCTAATTGCCGCCATCACAACGATCTGCCGCACAAAGATCTGCTGCACAACGATCTGCTGTCCTTAGGATAAGTTATTCCCGCCGTCCCCTGTTAGATTCAATCCGCGCAGTCGGCGAAATCTCGCCATTTCACTCACAACCAGGTCAATGAGTGGGACGGCTCAATTACCCTAACAATCAACCTCCGTATTAAGATACCGTTCAAACCACGTCGCACCGATTGGGTTGCCTGTGAAAGGATCTTCGAAACGAGGAACGAGAAACTTCAAACGGCACTACCTACGGCATGAAGAGAATCTTCCTTAACTCGCGTGGCCTGCGCGCCGGCTGGCGTCTGCTCATTTTTGTCGGCATTTTCGTGGGGCTCGGATTCCTGGTGAACTGGATCGTTCCCAGGATCTTCCATCCCGAGGAGCGATCGTTCCTCGACCCCGTGGGCACTATCTTCGACGAACTTCAGACGCTCGTGGAGGTGGTCGCGGCGACCTGGATTATGGCCCGCATCGAACGCCGTCGCTTTCTGGATTACGGTATTCCCGTACGCAACGCCTTCGGAGGCGATTTCTGGGCCGGCGCCGCTTGGGGCGCAGCTTCCACTTCTTTGCTTGTGGGCTTGATTGCAGTCTTCGGCGGCTATCGTATCCTCGGGCTCGCAATTCATGGCAGCGCTCTCTGGTACTTCTCAGGGGTCTGGATCATTGCCAACCTGTTCATCGGGTTTTCGGAGGAACTCCAGTTCCGCGCCTACCTCTTCACCACGCTTGCCGATGGCATCGGCTTCTGGGCGGCGGCCATTCTGCTCTCCGTCGGTTTCGGCGCGCTGCACTATTTTCTTAAGCCGCACGAGCGCTGGGAAGACTTCGCCTCCACCGGGCTGCTCGGTCTGTTCACGTGCCTAACTTTGCGGCGCACCGGCTCGCTGGCCTTCGCCATCGGTTTCCACACTGCCTTTGATTTAGCCAACCTCTTCGTGTGGTCGGGGCAAAACGCCGGAGAGTACGCCGTCGGCCATCTTCTTGAAACCCGCTGGTCCGGCCCGCAGTGGCTAACCGGCGGCCAACTGGGCCCGGAAGCCAGCTGGATGGTGTTCCCGGTAATTGCTCTGATGTTCTGGATTTTTGACCGGCTTTATCCCCACAAGAACTTTCCCTGCTGAGGCCAGAAAAAAGCGTCCCAGACTCAACATCAGTCGTGGGACGCAAGAGTTAAGCTAACCATGAAAACAGCGGCTCTGAACAACCCCCATTGTTCAAATGCTGTTCAACGACAGCCTAGAGTTAGCGAGAGCATACGTAAATGGCACATGCGTGCTGTGAACAGACACGTTTAGGCCATTTCGCAATGAGGAAGGGCGTTCTAACTTGTACTTGCTGGCGGCAAAGCGCTGCGGGGAGCGGTGACACGTCTACTCGTCGACGCTTTCGCCGCCAGCCTAACTTCCTGAACTCAGCGACTTCGCAAAAAGCCTAGGTTCCCATCCCATTCCAACCCGATCTCTGTGAGCTTGGAGCCGACCTTCGGTTTCCACAGGGACGTACCAGCAGTGACAATCGGCGAGATCGGTCTTTTCTAGTACGCTTCGGGAAAGAAGTAGTTCTCAATCGAGCGTGCACCGGACCCGGTGGTCCGGGGTGCGGCCGCTCATTTCTTATGGCTGAACAGGACTGGAACACGAGCGAAAAGGACGCAGGCGAAGGCCGTCCCAGGACGAAGAAGCCCTATCAAGAACCGGCATTCCGTCACGAGAGGGTTTTCGAAACTATGGCGTTGTCCTGCGGCAAAGTCCAACCCACAAACTTCTCCTGCCATGCCATGCGGAAGAACTCGTAGTTTGCACCCGCCTGCGCCATCCCCGCTGGAAACTAGCGAAGACCTTAAGCTTGATCTTGCCGCCCAGATTCTCCGCAGCCGCGGTGCCGTGCGCCTGAAAGCAAGGGGAACGAGCATGCTTCCCTCTGTCTGGCCAGGCGATCTGCTTACGATTCAAAGCACTGCGCACGACGAAATCATCCCTGGAGACATCGTGCTGGTTATGCGCGACGACCGCTTTTTGATTCATCGACTGGTCGACAGGCAGCCGGAGCAGGATCATTTTTCATGGGTCACAAAGGGTGACGCCATGCCCCACAACGATCCACCAGTGGCGGCATCCGAACTGCTGGGCCGGGTGGCCAGCATTCATCGCGCCCATCGCAGTTTCGTTCCTGGCCGGCGAGTCTCGCTGTTCCATTCCGCGCTGGCGTGGATGCTGTGCCGCTGGGACCGGTTCCGCAATCTCACGTTGCGCATTCATGCCGTACGCGCGCAGGCAGGTGCTCCAAGTCTAGGTGCTCCAAATCCAGGTGCTCCAAATCTATGACGACCACCTGCTGCCCACCCGTGCCAGAAACAGTATCCGTCGAGATTGGCGGAATGGCGATAGCCCTGCGTACACCGGACCCTTCATTTCACAGGTTGATCGAAAATCGATATGAGGGTTTCGTCAGAGCGTCCTCGAAATCGTATCTCGAATTCGAGGTCGATCTTTGCGACCTGTCGGATTCCTCACCCGACGATGATCTGGAAGTGAAGTTCGATGCCGGCGAATGGTTGCTGAAGCGAGGCGACTTCCGTGCGCGCTGGAATCCGGAAACCAGCCGTGGTCGAATCCGTCAATCGTGCAGTCCCTATGCCATCGATTGCGTCCTGCGCATTGTTCATACCCTGATTCTGGCGAGGCGAGGTGGTTTCCTGGTTCATGCCGCCAGTGCGATTCGCGGGGGGAAAGCTTTTCTGTTTTCCGGGCTCTCCGGCGCGGGCAAGACGACGATCTCCCGCCTGGCGCCGCCCGATGCCACGCTGCTAACTGACGAAATCTCTTATGTGCAGCGCGAAGGCAATCGATACGTGGCCTACGGGACTCCCTTTGCCGGAGAGCTGGCCCGGGTCGGCGAGAATCAATCCGCCCCCATCAGCGCACTCTTTCTGCTCGAGCAAGGCTTACAGAACAGGATCGAACCCGTGAGCACCACCGAGGCCATTCAGAGGCTGCTGAGGAACATATTATTTTTCGCCGACGATCCTGAGCTGGTGAACCTGGTTTTTCAGGCGGCGTGCGAGTTTGCTAGTTTGGTTCCCATCCACCGCTTGGTGTTCGTCCCCGACCAGCGAGTGTGGGAGATTATAGGTTAGTCGCCGGAGAAGCCATGATGGCCGAAAAATACATTGCGCGAAGCAAGGCCATCGCCGCCCGCCTCGTGGGCAGCGAAATGATGGTGATGTCGGCCGTAGATTCCACTTTTTTCACGCTCAATGAGGTCGCTTCTGCCATTTGGCAAGCAGCAGACGGGCGCACCCCACTCTCGGAAATCGTCGCCGGCAAAGTCTGTAAGCAATTTGATGTCGACCCGGAACAAGCCCAGCGCGGGGCCGATCGCTTTGTCGACGAACTCTCGCAACACGGCATTCTGCTCGTTTCGGATCAGCCATTAACAGGCACGGATTCTTCCCTGGAGCGCCGATGAGCCTTCTGGCCGAGATGAATCAAAAGGCGCTCGATCTTGGCCTGCCCATCAGCGTTCACCTCGATATCACTTACCGTTGCAATGAGCGTTGCGTGCATTGCTATCTCGATCACGACGATCACGGCGAAATGACGACAGCGGAGATCGTCGATGTGCTCGAACAACTGGCCGATGCCGGAGTCTTTTTCCTCGCCCTCAGCGGCGGTGAGGTTCTCATGCGCCGGGATTTCTTTGAAATCCTGGAACGGGCGCGGCAACTGTTGTTCAACGTAAAAGTGAAGACCAATGGCGTGATGATTCGCCAGAAGGAAGCCGCGAGACTTCGCCAGCTCGGCGTCGAGCAGATTCAGATCAGTGTCTACTCGCATCGGCCCGAAGTCCACGACGCCATCACAAAACTTCCCGGTTCGCTCAAGCGAACCATCCGGGCAATCCAATTCCTGAAATCCCAGGGGCTGAAGGTCACACTCGCCAACGTTCTCATGGCCGGCAATTTCTCTGACCAGTCCGGCGTGATGACTCTGGCCCGGGAATTGGGAGTTTCGTATACCGTAGATCCCACGATCACGCCGAAGATGGACGGAGACAGGTCCATCCTCGCTCTCCGAATTCCAGGGTCGGAACTCAAGCAGGTCTTGCATAATCAGGAACTGGTCGGCAACGTGGAACAATTCTGCGCCCCTCCACTCGCCCCCGACGAAGACGCCCTGGATGGTTTCCCGTGCAGCGCCGGTCACACCGCCTGCTACATTTCTCCTTACGGCGATGTTTTTCCCTGTGTGCAATTTCCTCTTCCCAGCGGCAACGTGCGGCGGCAGAAATTCCTCGACATCTGGCGCCATTCCACGCAGTTGAAGGAGGTCCGTTCGATCCGTGCCCGGGATCTTCCTACCTGTTCAACTTGCGCCCACGTAGGCACGTGCACGCGCTGCCCCGGCTTGGCCTATATGGAGGGCAACATGCGCGGCCCGTCCACGGCTGACTGCGAGAAGTCTTTCCAGAGAACAGGCATCCCCTCGGCAAACATGCTGGCACGGGCGCGAGCCAGTTCCGCGGGCCCGCTCATCCAAATCCGAACCCTCGCTGACCCACTTCAAAACCCTCCTCTCGCGGTAGAAGAAACCCTCCTCAGCGCCTGAAGTTCGGGCCTGATGTTCGGGCCTGAGATCGGGCCACGCCACGTAGGTCACCCCACCTCTGATTGTCGCCAACCCCGATAAGTTACCGAAGTAAGACCCAAGATTCCCGGAATGTAAGCGAATATACGAATGGCACAAGTGCCGAGATTCTTGAGGAGACGAACGAACGATGCGACGGTACGCATTCCGGTGGTTCTGCGTGATGGCTGGGTTACTCCTGCTGGGCATGCCGCTTTTGGGGCAGGAGGGGACGGACAGGACCGCGTCGGGCGACGCGAGCCACGAACAGACCCACTTGGGGTATCCGCAGGACTGGAGTTCGCCGCACTTGTTGATGCCGGGCGCGCAAACCGACGCTGTCCTTACCGCGGGAGCGCGCGACCCCCGCTATGTTTACAACATGGTGATGCGGCAAAAGGCGATCGAAAATTCCCGACCCAGACTGCATCGGTTTCCGCGCAAAACGCAGGTCGACTGGGCAGTTTCGCTGGAAAACGGGTACGTGTCGCAGAACCAGTTTCCCGCGAAATACCAGTTCGACGTGGTAGCCGAGAACTGCAACGCCGATTACATCGTGTTTGGCCTGACCGTCACTACAGGAACGCAGGCCAACCTGGTTGGGATCAACAACCTTTACACGGGAGCGACTCCGGCGTGCAATAGCGGATCGCCTTGGGTGGCCTTTGCCTACAACACCGTGACTCAGACAGGCGGCCAGATCGCCACCTCGCCAGTGCTGTCGGCCAATGGAACGAAGGTGGCATTCGTCGAAAGCACAAGCACAGGTTCGTACTTCCACGTTTTGGTGCTCCCGAATCCGATTCCAACACCGCCGGCGCAGGATGGAACTGTGTTGAGTCCTCTGACTCCGACTTCGTGCACCGCGCCTACGACAGCTGGCTGCATGACTACGCTCACTATCGAAACCAGCGCCACCAATTCAAACTCTTCGCCCTGGGTGGACTACAACTCTGATACGGCGTACGTGGCCGCCAACAACGGTGTCCTATACAAGATCACGCCGGTATTCGGCGGAGGCACGCCGGCGTTGGTCAACGATCCGAGCAACTGGCCCGTCACGGTTTCGACCAATAAGTACAACAACGTGTTGACCGCTCCAGTAGTGGATGACACTGCCGGCTTGATTTTTCTCGGAGACGGGGAGGGTTACCTGTACTCCGTCAAACTGACCGCCCCCGGTAAGACTTACGCAGCCCAGCAGACGATCGGCTGGGCATACGACGGACAAAGTGACGGCAGCGGCGCCGCAGGGACTGGGATAGTAGACCCACCAATTGCGGTGACGGATCCCGCAAATTCCACAACCGACCAGGTGTTCGCCTTTACCGGATGCAGCTACGTATTGGGCATCGGCGGAGCAGTCACCCAGGTTGCCGCCAACTTCGCGACCGGTGTGCCTACGACCAGCAATACCGTGGACCTGGGATCAGCGACAGGGAAGGGAGACTGCACCGGCAAAAATGTTCACGCGGGAGCGTTTGATAACGCCTTCTGGCTGAACGGGTCGACCTCAGGACACATGATCGCCTGCGGTTTCCTGCAGTCCGGAGGAGTACCCGCAGAACCGCAGATGTATATGTTCCCATTCGCGAGTCACGTCATCACCAGCACGGGATCGTCCACCTTCGTGATCGACACCACGAAAGGGGATGAGTGTTCGCCACTGACCGAGTTTTACAACGGCACGACAGACCGGTTGTTCTTCGGAGTGGGCAGCACAACCGACGGATACGTCAAGAGCTCGACCATTACATCTTCGCTGACGACACCTTCCACCTGCACCGCCGGCTCCTCAACCTCCAGCTGTGTCACCTCTCCGAGCGCGGTCGGAGGAACCAGCGCGATCGTGATCGACAACCAAATGTCCAACGGAGGGACGAACATATACTTCTCGACCATGGGAGCGGGATCCGTGAACGGCCAGAATTGCAGTGTGTCAGGCGGAGCTGCAAATCCCTCTTGCGCCGTGAAGCTGACCCAGTCGGGACTGCAATAAAGCTCCGTCGCCGCCCCATTACCGCCGCTTGGCAGACTGCTGTCTTTTTCGCTTGCGCAACTTTGTTCGCTTTCCCCCTGTGTTATCCTGCTCGGCGATTTCCTTGATCCGCAGTAGTTCGCTCGACCAGAGCTCCTGGAACGGCCCCACCCATCGTTCATAAATCTGCCTGATCGGCACCACATTCAGCGAATTCACCCGTCGCCTCCCCTCCTCGCGCGTCTGCACCAGATGCGACTGGCGCAGCACCTCGAGATGCTTCATTACCCCAAAGCGGCTCAAATCCGGAAACATCTCCACAATTTCAGTCGTGGTCCGTGGACAATCTCTCAGCAAATCAAGAATCGCCCGCCGGGTCGGGTCCGATAGTGCCTTCCAAACCGCATCGAGCCCGCCCGCGCGACCAGCCGAGGTTTCCCTCACCGCGACTCGCAATCCTTTTTCATCTCGTCCAGGATGTGACCCCAGCCCTTGACCACACCTTTGCGGTGCTGAGGGTCAATCATGCCGAAGGCGCGATGCCGCAGGACAACACGGCAACCGTCTCCCACTGCCTCAACCTTGACTTCCATGTGATTAATCGCCGGGTACGACATAAACATCGGCCCGCTCAATTCCAGCAGGGTCGGCGGCTTGAGAACTTGCACAAACCCCCACAAGTGTCCGACCCCGTTTCCCCGGTCCCTGTACCAGCGCCCACCTGGTTTCGCTTCCAGCACTAATTGCAAAGATTGTCCCTCTGGATTGGTGTTGCCTTCCCCAAGGCGATACAGGACGGCCGCAAACGCCTTCTCTGGTTTTGCTTCGATGTCGACGTGCTGTTCAAGATCCAGCATCAGATCTTCCAAGTTCATGTGTTTCTCTCCTGGCTACGTAGTAGTGGATGCATTTGAGTGAGTAAATGGTAACGTGATGATATACTCACGTCAAGATTTATTTTTAGACTGAGGCCCAGTCGATCCCCGGTGCCTTCCTCAAACGCATCCAGAAATTTGAGTTGAGATGCAGCTGTCGCAGCAACGATCCGCACCTGCCGCGCCGAGCTCAGTAATCAGTGCTGGCAGGGTCTTCGAATGGCGATGAGCGAAACCTGCTCCAGGTCCGGATAGTGCCCGTCTTTGTCAGGATTGCGGTCGGCGGGCGCGATCTGTTGGATGGTCGTCCGCGCTGGCAACGTGCCGCGAAAATACTTTCCATACACGTCATCAAATGCCGGCATGTCCGCTATGTTATCGAGATAGACATTTGTCGAGACAATTTGGCAGAAGTCCATATCGGCTTCTTCAAGATTGTCCATCAGGTTCCGCATTGTCTGACGAAGCTGCACGGCCGTGGTAGAGGTAAAGACTCCCCCGTTCGCTCCTGGGATAAAACCACTCTTGGCAGAGCAGTACAACGTGTCGCCGGCAAAGACGCACGGGCTCGCCGTAGGGCTGGGCGGCATATTCTTGGGGCGCACGGCCCGCCGTTCCTTCAGATCACGGACCGCAACCCCTGTGTATTCGATTTGTGCACCGCCCGGCAAACTCGTGACCTCGATCGTGGCCCGCGCCGGAGTATTGCCAAACTCGAACCGGCGCGCATAGTGCTCATTCATCACCCGCGCGGGAAAATTCGCGGTCAGGTAGGGATTGACGAAAACCATATGGCTGAGGTCGAGCCCAGCTGCTTCCACTACTGCTTTCATTCGGTCAAGCGCGAAGTCAACCTGGGTCGCCGAATCATCTGAGGCTTTGCCTGCGGGCACCGAAGCAGGCATCGCAGAAACGAACAAGCGATCGTGCGTCAGGATGCCCGGCGAAAATGGTTCGTCCGACTTGTAGTTCGACGGATAGACCGCTCGCCTGTCCGAGAGATTGCGTACCGCAACCGCATTGATCTCAATTGCTGGATCAGGCAGCCCCGCAACCCCAAGCACAGCGCGCGCCGGCGGTGTTTTCCCGAAGAACTCTTTGGAAACGCGGTTCATTTCTTCATATTGGGTTATGTCCGTGAGGTAGACCGTGGTGTAGACCACGTGATCCATCGTCAAGCCCGCGGCCTCGACCACCGACTTCAGGTTATTGAGCGTTTGCCGGACCTGATCCGCGAAACTTGCCGGCACAGCGCCGTTCGCGCCGCGAGGCCCCTGGCCGGAAATGTAGATGTAGTCTCCCGCATCCACTCGGGACGGGCCAGAGCGTGCGTTCGCCATCTGCGCCTGCACGCCGGCGGCGGAAAACATCAACAATCCGACAAGGAATAATTTCATTCATGCTCCCTGAGTAAAAAAGAAAGCGTCACCCGCGATTCTAGGCCGCCGCCTTCCCCTTTTGCGCCGCTCCCAGAATGCTGCGCAATCTCTGTCCTACGACCACTTCTTCCCCCGGCTGAATAGTCATGGAAACCAGTTCGATATGGTCGGCTCCCGGCCGCTCCTTGCGCGTGGGATTGGGCTTGCCCTCGCGAACTGCTTTTACCAGGCTCGGATTATCCGCTCCAAGCACCTCGATGACCGGGTCTCCCGCACGCAGAGCCTGCACGCAGTCGTCGATGGTAAATCCCCAGGCCTTCTGATCCCATGAGACTTTCAGCGTAGGGAATCGGTTCCCATCATCTGGAATGTAGACCTTCGTCTCTACCCCAGGCACCGTCTCCACCAACTTTCTGATGTTATCGATGCGATCGTTCCACTCGCGGTACAGCTTCTTTTCATCCAGTTTCAGCCAGGTCTCAAGAGCAGTCAGGCAGCCGATCATTTCTTCTTTTCCAACCTTCATCGGACGGCACACCGCTCCCTCGCGTGGGCTGGAGTTCATGATGGCAGCCTCGATCAGATCCTTTCTTCCCAAAAGCACTCCGCTGCACTGCGGCCCGCGCAGCCCTTTCCCGCCGGAAAAAGTGTAGAGGTCAATCCCCATTCGAGCGTAAAGCTTGGCGTTGTCAGCCGGAGGAATGCCCGCTGCATCATCGAGCAGCAGCGGCACCTTATGGTCTTTCGCGATCGCGAGTTCCTTCTGCAGTTCGTCACCCAAATGCGTGGTGTAGATCATGACGGTCTTTTCATTGATCGCGTTGGTAATTTCTTCCGGCGAATAGGCGAGCACCAGTTTCGCGCCGGTCAACCGGATCGCGCTATCAAAAGCGCTCCGGCCGCCTGACATGATGACTTCGTTCTTGAGGCCGGTGGTATCGGGTAGTTGCCAGATGAGCTTGTCATCAGTGCCCGCCATGCATGCCGCGGTTGACACCGCCATGGCGCCCGCGGCACCCGAGGTGATCATTCCAGACTCGGCGCCAGTGATCTCCGCCAGCCGCCGCCCAATACCACGATGCAAGTCCAGCACATTTACGAAATATTGCCCGGCTTCGATCTGAGCCTCGCGAACTTCAGGAAACTCCAAAGACCCACTGAGGTAAGTCCACGTGCCTCGGCAGTTGATGACTGTCTTCACTCCGAGGCGGCTGTAGCAATTTTGCCGCGGATCCTTGCCCACTGCGCTGGCAGCCTTGGCGTAAAGGTCAGCCACAGCGATCTGGCTCAGCAGCGGAGCAGCCGCTGCCCATTTCATAAATGATCGACGGCTAGGTTTCACAGCGTACATTTCGATACCCTCCAGGAATAAAAAAAACTAACTGCCTACTCGTCATCCTCATGCAGTGGCACGCGTGCTCGAACCGCCAGAATAAAAGCTTTGGCGCCCGGTTTGTCCTGGTTGTAGAAGCCGACCGTGCAGTTCGGACGAAAATAGTAAGCATCCCCCGCCTTGGCGGGATATCGGCCTGCGATGCCGTCCGCCCCGCTCCCGGCAACCATTTCGCCTTGCCCGTCTATCACCAGATAAATCTCTTCCGCCGCCTCGTGATGGTGAGGCCAGTTCGTGCCTCCGGGAGCAAAGTCCATCCAGAAAAAACTGTCCATCACGTAGGCCTCATCAATCAAGTCCCGCTTACCGGTATGTAATCCGGCCAGAAGTTTGTACAACACCGAAGCGGGATGACCACTGACAGTCTCCTCCTTGGCATCATCGAGATTCGCGATCTTGGCCTGCGGAGACGCAGTGCTGATCGAAATCGAGCCTGGAATCTTGAAGCCCATGACCAGCACGCGCACTGGCTGATCCGAATTGTTAGAAAGCGAATGTTTCGCACCCGGAGGCAAGTAGGTGAAATCGTGCGTGCGCAGCCCCTGCACCTGATCTTCGTAGTGCAGCACTCCGGTACCCGACACGACGAAATAAATCTCCTCCTGACGGTCGTAACGTACCGTCTCGCAATTCCCATGAGCATCCAGAGTGACTTCGCCGAACCGGGTTACGGATCGCAGAGATCGATTGTCGTTGTCACCCTCCCCAAACATGGCCCGGTAGTGGCAAGTTTGAGAGCTGATCTCGGCTTTAGTCTCCACTAGATCTGGAACGTAACGATGCAACCACGTGGGATCGATAGGGTGCTCTTGCGCTCGGACTCCTTGGGCCAACAACAGCGAGAACAACAGAAGCTTTTTCAGTGCGCCCGACTCCACGATAGACTTCGTTCCCCCGCCGCCTTCAGTCCTGGGCATGAGGCTCCTCATTCTTCCCCGAGTGGGCCTCGCGCAGGATGTAACTCACCAGATCATTCAGTTCAGCAGTGCTGATCCGATGCCCATAATCAGCAGGCATGGGATCTCCGCTTTTCCGCTCAACCGAAACCAGGCTGGACTTCATGAGCAGATATAACCGTCCATCTTCACCCTGCAGCTGCAGGGAAGCGTTGTCTTCATTCCGGATCGTGCCCGAGAACTTGCGACCATCCCGGGCAGCCGCGGTCGCGCTCTCTCGCTGTTCTCCGCTAGGCCGCAGAATCACATCACGAATCTCATCTCCCGGATGATCTCGTGCAAATCCCGCAAGGTCTCCGGCGACAAATTGTCCTCTGCCTCCGACCTGGTGACAGGCTGAACATCCGGCCTTTCCGAAGAAAACATCCTTCCCCCGCGCAGGGTCGCCCGTCGCGGAGCCTCCGGCTGACTTGCCTTGCAGGAAGCGCATATGAGCAATCACAGCCTGGCCATCTTCTTTGCTCATGCTCGGGAACCCCGGCATGCCTTCCTCCGGAATCCCATCGTGAATCAAATTGACCAACTGCTCATCCGAGAGCGTCTTCGCCTCCGATCGACGGACGATATCAGGCGCATGCTCACCACCAAGCCCGTCGAGTCCATGGCAAGTCGCGCATTTCCCTTCGAAAATACTTTTTCCCCTCAGGTCGGGTTTCGGGCTGGAAGCGGCGTCGTCGCTGTCCTGGTTCTGGCAAAGGACGTTGCCGGTCGCGCCAACGAGAATCAGCACCAATCCAAACTTCAGAACGATTCGCCAGGTCAAATTGCGTTTCTCGGATTCCACGCTTCCGAGGGAGACGCGCCCATTAAGTTGCAATATTCCACTCCGTGAAAACAGCTTCGAAGAACGGTGACATCAAACGGTGGACCTGATATACCACAGAATCTGGTTGACGCAAATCAAATTATTTCGTTTGATTAGTTTTTGTTTCGTTCCAGGGAGACGTGTTTCATCACGTAAAAGCGGCTGCCTAAGCAATGCCGACGAGCGGATTACAAGTCTGCTCGGCGATGGCAAGGTATGATGGCAGCGCGGATCCAGGAAGAGGGAATGATGCGGCGCTTCGCAGTAGCTTTGCTTCTTTGGTTGTTGAACCCGATCGTTTTGCCAGCCCAGGCTAAACCTGAACCCAGCCAGACGAGTTCGTCGTGCCGCGTCGAGGCCACGAAGTACAAGGGTTGGAGCGCTCAGGAGCTTTCCAACCGCTGGCTCAAACTGGAGGTCGTGCCGCAAAACGGTGGACGATTGATGCAGGTGATCTTCGCCGGGCATCCCTTCCTCTTCGTCAATCCCAAGTACGAAGGAAAATATCTGCCGCCCGACCCATCCCAATGGTTTAACTATGGAGGCGACAAGCTCTGGCTTCTACCCGAGGGAAACGATAACGAACAGGAGTGGGTGGGCAACTCCGATTTGCTCGACGACGGCCCCTACACCTTTCGAAAGGTTTCGGAAGGCCAGCAATGCGAAATCGAGCTGACCAGCCCCGTTGATCCGCAGACCGGGATCCAGATCCAGCGCACGATTCATCTGGACGCCGATTCTCCCCGAATCCGTTTTCACGCAACCATGCAGAATAAATCTGGGCACGTCATCGAATGGTCAATGCAATCCGTTTCGCAATACAACACTGCGAATTCGTCCGATCCCTCGCGCCGCAACGCTAATTTCTGGACCTTCACCCCGGCAAATCCATCCAGCAGCTATCTCAACCGTTACCACGTGCGCTTCGGCCCGGCGGAAAATCCAGCCGTCTCCGTCAGGGATGACGGCCTCTTCGCACTGCACTACGCGCACCTCGCAGCCGAACTGTGGCTCGACTCGACGCCGGGCTGGCTCGCGGTCGTCGATGGCGAAACCCACTACGCCATGGTCGAACGCTTCCGCTACGAAAAGAACGAGACCTATCCCGGCAAGGCGTCAGTAATTTTCTGGATGAACGGCCCCGAGACGAGACTCAATTCCGAGGGAGAACCTTCCCTGACTTCCGGTGGCGATGGAACCCCGCGATATCTGGAGGCCGAGATCAACAGTCCTCTCGTCCAGCTGCGGCCGGGCGAGACCCGCGATCTCGACACCGAGTGGTTTCCCACCCGCGCTGGCAGCGAGTTCCATGGCGTGGCGGACGCAGGCATAGTTGTACGTCCTCTCCAGGCCGCGCGTTTGGAAAGCGGCCACATCCATCTCGCGGGTTCCTTTGGAGTATTTTTCGCCGGACGTTTGGTCGCGCACCTTTACAACGAACACGGCGCCAGCGTCGCCACCATGCCTCTCACTCAGGTCGAGCCAACCGATCTCGCTCTGCTGGATACAGAACTAACTCCTTCCGCAACGTCCTCCCGCATCTCGCTTCATCTCGAAGACGTGAATGGTGTGGACCATGGTTCTCTTCAGGAAGTTCCTCTTCAGGAAGTTCAAGTGACCGCGCCCGAGAACCACTGACATGAAATCGTTCAGGAATGAATTCACTCCGGCCGCGTTGTCCGTTTTCATTCTGTTCTGCTTCTCCGCTGCAGGGCAACAAGCGGCGCAGCCAGGGCAGGCCCCCGTTGTTGTTGATTTGAACGTAAGCGCAGAAGACTTGCTCACCCAACCTCCCGCAGCCAACTGGACTTCTTATAACGGCGACTACACCGGCCGTCGCTACAGCGCCTTGCGCCAAATTACTCCTGCAAATGTCGCGCACCTCCGCGCAGCCTGGATTTTCCATTCATCCAACTCCGAAAGGCTGGAAGTGACGCCCGTGGTCGTCCGAGGTGTGATGTACGTCACCTCGGCCAACGATGCGTGGGCGCTCGATGCCCGCACCGGCCGCGCTATCTGGCATCACCAACGGCCCGTAAGCGCAGGGTTGCTCGATGATGCCGCGGCGCACAAGAACCGAGGCGTCGGAGTCTGGCGAAACTTCGTCTACATGGAAACCGACGACGCCCATTTGCTTTGTCTCGATGCGCGCTCCGGTCGCCTGCTGTGGGACGTAATGTATGCGGACAAGGCAAAACAATACGGCGCAACCAGCGCTCCGCTGGTCGTGAAAGACGAAGTCGTCGTAGGAACGTCCGGAGGCGACTCAGGCGTGCGCGGTTTCGTCGCGGCTTACGATGCCGTCACCGGCAATTTGAAATGGCGTTTCTGGACCATCCCCGGCCCGGGAGAGTTCGGTTCCTCCAGCTGGCCGGGCGATTCCTACCTGCATGGCGGCGGCACGACATGGATGCCCGGTACTTACGACCCGAAGCTAGACACTCTGTATTGGACAACCAGCAACGCGGCTCCTGATTTCGTAGGAGATTTCCGTCCCGGAGACGACCTGTACACCGCCTGCGTACTGGCTCTGAATCCAAATACCGGTTCGTTGAAGTGGTATTTCCAGTTCACTCCCCACGATCTGTACGACTACGACGCCACTGAAACGCCCGTGCTATTGAGTGCGAAAATCAACGGCCGCATGCGCGATCTGCTGGTCCAGGCCAACCGCAACGGATTTCTTTATCTTCTCGATCGCACCGATGGAAAATTCCTGAAGGCAACGCCGTTTGTTAAGAAGCTGAACTGGGCCACAGGAATTGACGCCTCCGGCCGCCCCATATTGACAGGGAAAATACCGAACGCGCAGGGCACGGAGATCTGTCCGAGCATCGACGGAGCCACGAATTGGTTCTCGCCTTCCTACAATCCTCAGACGGGGTTCTTCTATTTCATGGCGCTCGAGAGTTGCAGCGTTTATTTCGCGCACCCGCAACCGTTTGCCCAGGGACAGACCTTTTACGATACAGGCACAAAGCTTGCGCCCGATGACCACGCGCAAAAGGTTCTGCTGGCCTACTCCGTACCCGAGGGGAAGATCGTTTGGCGTTATCCCCAGATCGGCCGGGGCGATTCCTGGGCCGGGACGCTGACCACGGCAGGTGAAGTCGTGTTCTTCGGGAACGACACCGGAGCGCTCGAAGCGGTTGAAGCGCGAACCGGCCGTGCGCTCTGGCAATTCAACACAGGCCAGTCCATGCACGCATCACCCATGAGTTACGCTGTCGATGGGACCCAGTTCGTCTCTATCGCCGCGGGCAGCGATGTGATCAGTTTTGCACTTGAGCCCTAGCTGAGAGTCCCTCACTTCTCCGGTTGATAGCGCTTGATGTTCTGAGGATCAAACGTCGTCGGCATATAGCCGGAGATGCGCACCGGGAAGTGGTCTTCCGCACTGAGCCCGCTCAGACCCGTCGCCGTGAGACGTACGTCGTACTCACCCGGCAAAGTATAAGCATGATTCACTTCGCTGCCCTCAACGGTCACGCCGTCGCCGAAATCCCAGTGGTAGTGACACGAGAGCACCGCTTGGCCGCCGGTGCCATGCGCCGCAAACCTAAGCGTGGCTCCAGCATTTCCGGTGGAAGGATGGTCCGCGGCCACGCCGGGAGCAACAGCAGGGATGCGGGCATCGACTATTTTCAACACCCGCACAGAATGGGGCGACTGATGAAAGACCAATAAGCCGGAGGCCGGAGCAGGCATCTCCTGATTCTCCAGAACATCCGTAACTATGTACTGGCCTGTCGCAGGCAACCCGGCCGTGGTCAGATCAATGGAGCGATCCCTCTCCTTGTCTGTCCAGTTAAAAACAGTAAGAATGCTTTGCCGGTCTTCCTCTTTTAGAAAGAAAATGCTCGGCTGCGCATCCCCGGAGGCGAATTCCATCAGATCCAGTGGAACCGACGCCTTGCTCAGATGCACCATCTGAATCAAATCCTGATTCTGAATCAACGCGAGGCGTTCCGGAGCCTTCGATAACGACGGAAGATCGTCTCCGATCTCGAACATCCCGCCCGAAACCGCAGCAAGCGCAATCGAGACTCGAGCCTCATCCAAAGTAGCCGGCTTGTCGCTCTCGTGCCATGATTGATCGCGAATCGTTTGCGTCGATACGGTAAAGGCATCAGGATCGGCTACAAAGAAATTGTGATTCATGTAATACCGCGCGGCAATTCCTGGCGCCGCCTCTTTACTCGCGTCAAATGTGTGCCCCGTATCCTGCGATATCCGGCCATAATCCACGTACCCGACCGGGTTCAGCATGACGCTTCCATCTTTATCCAGATAGACGCCGTCCCCAACCGTCTCGCGAATTATTTTCAGCCCGAGCCTCTGCGCCTCCAGCGCGGTTGTACCGGGCTTGTAGTAGAAGCCTTCGATCGCGCTATCGTCCATGAAATCCATCTTGATGGAATGCACGCCCCACTCATTCACCAGAGTGGAATAAGTTTTTCGCAGATAATCCTGAGCACCGGGGTTGGTCGTGTCCAGCACGAACAGCGGATCTTTCTTACTCACCACCGTGCCGGCATGGATCGGCTCCCCTTTTGCATTCTTGACCAGCCAGTCCGGATGTTTCTGATATACCCACGACCGCTCCGATACTTCGAACGGAGCAGTCCAGATCGCCGGAACCAGCCCGAGGCCGCGCACTTTATACTCAAGCGCTCCCATACCATGGGGAAACAAAGTCGCGTTCGCCGTGCTGTATTCTCCACGGGCATACTGGTAGCCTTCGTCGATGTGGAAGACGTCATAGCCGAGCGATTTCAAATGCTCCGCTTCCCACTGGGCGTTGGTCAGCGCCGCTGCCTCATTCAACCCGAAGTAGTATGCGGTCCAACTCCACCAGCCCATCAATGCAGGCGCAGACGTTCTGGCATGATGAATCTGTCGGATCAACGAACCGTAGGTTTCCAGTTGCCGATGATAATCCGTAGTCAAACTGAAGAGCACACGCTCCGAGGATAGCTCCGCGCCCGCCGCAACCGGCAGGCTCAACTGCACCCGATCCTCGGCAGAGGAATGCTCGAGTGAATTTTCCTTCTCCATCTCCGTCGTCCCGGTCGAATCGACCTCGTAGGCCGCGGAATGAAGTGCATTTCCGGAAGGGCCCGCAAGATGAAGCCGCAAAATGGTGAGAAACCGCTCCGAGGTGAGCGCGCCAAGAAACAAACTCTCATGGCTCCCGCGATTGTAGATGAGCTGGCTGCCGACGGCACGATGCGTGTGCTGTTCGGCGTCGGCAAAATCGCGGATGGTGATGGCTGGCCTATCCTCGCTGAAACTGTCGGAAAGAATTCGATTCTCCAGGTCCGGTCCTCCCAGGTCAAAAATCGGCTCTCCCATTGCCTCCAGTGAACGAATACTTTCGACGTGAATGGCCTTTCCTGTCGTATTTCGAACCGTGACCAGGATGTCGCCGAAAGGCTCGTTCGAGTAGGCGCGCAGGTGATAAATCAGATCTGGCCGCCCGCTCAGTCCCGAGTAAGTTACTTGCCAGTCAGTCGCTTCCCCCAGAACTCCCTGAACCTGCGAGTGCTCCACCGCGTGCCGCGGATAATCGGCCGCATGAACCCAGCGTCCATCCACCTCAGCCCCCACTCCGGCGCGCAAGGCATGCGAACTCGACCCCGGCATTGCGACGGTGTACGTGCCATCCGAAGGGTGCACAGCGACTCGCAGAGCGTGTTCCGCGCCAGACGATTGCGCCCCCAGCCCCGTCACCCCGCTGCTGGCAAGCAACAGAACCACAGTAAATCTGACTGCAGACACAACCCTGATTTGTCCGATCCAGTCGCTGATCACCGATTCCTCCATTAGTCCTCCAGCATAGTATCTAAAGATGGAGCTCCCGCGAGCCGCGCGATGTTTCGGGATGCTTCTATTAAGTAACGCCGCGAGACAATAAACGCGCGTTCGGCTCGCTTCCTTACCAGCCTGTACCACTGCCCAGGATTTGCTTTTGTCGCTGCGCCATATGAGGATATTAGTGAATGATCGTAAACTTCGCGGAGAGGGCGCACAATCACAACTGGGAACTCGACCCGGTCACCCGATCTCTGCTCGACACTGATTTCTACAAGCTGCTGATGCTCCAGTTTATCTGGAAGCATTACCCGAAGACACGAGTGCAATTCTCGCTGTTTAACCGTTCTTCCAAAGGTCCCGTGGACACCTTCGCCCACGAAGAGCTCATTGCGCAGCTCGATCACGCTCGAAGCGTCCGCTTTCAAAGGTCCGAACTGGTTTGGCTGGCTGGCAACACGTTCTATGGTCGCCGCGGAATTTTTGAACCTGCTTTCCTGGAATGGTTGGAACGCGACTTCAGATTGTCCGACTACGAGCTCTCAGTCAAAGATGGCCGCTTTCATCTCTCCTTCGACGGCCTCTGGACCGACACCACCATGTGGGAACTCTATTCGCTCTCCATCATCAGTGAGCTGCGAACCAGAGCGAACCTGAAAAATCTGAGCGAGTTCGGTCTGGACATCTTATACGCGCGAGCCAAAACCAAGCTGTGGAGCAAGATCGAGCGTCTGCGCGACGTTCCCCACCTCAGCGTCGCCGATTTCGGCACCCGGCGCCGTCACAGCTTCCTCTGGCAGGAATACGTAGTCGGTGCCATGGCGGCCAATCTGGGTAGCGGCTTTACCGGAACCTCCAACGCCTTTCTAGCCCACAAGCATGACCTTGAGGCGATCGGAACCAATGCCCACGAGATCCCGATGGTACTGGCCGCATTGGCCCCGCAGAATGATGACGAAGCCCTCAAGGCTTCTCAGTATCACGTCCTCGAGTTGTGGCAGAAGACCTACGACGGCGCACTCCGCATCATGCTGCCGGATACGTTCGGAACCACTCAGTTCCTTGCGGGCGCTCCCGACTGGGTCGCCGATTGGACCGGCCAGCGCGTCGACAGCAAAGATCCGTATATAGCCGGCGATGAATATATCGAATGGCTTAAGGCCCGCGACCGCGATCCGCGCGACAAACTCCTCATCGCTTCCGACGCCCTCGACGTCGAAGACATTCTCGGCCTGCACGCCTACTTCGGGGGGACTCTGGCCAGGGGAACCACCGCCAAAGATTTTCGCAGCGCAGCCGATTTTCATGATCGGCGAAAGTGGACTCCCGGCCGCCGCATTCGCTTCAGCGCCGGCTGGGGCACGCTCCTGACCAGTGATTTCCGCGGCTGCGATCCCAGCGGCAACGCCGGCTTCGATCCCATCAGTCTCATCAGCAAAGTGTCCAGCGTAGAAGGCCGCCCGGCGGTGAAACTTTCCGATAACTATGCAAAGGCGCTCGGGCCGCCTGAGGAAATCCAGCGCTACCGCCGCGTCTTCGGCACAGTCGGTGTTAGTAACACCCCCGTGGTCGCGTAACGCGCTGGTATGAAAAGACTTACGGTCGCTGGTAACCTGGCCGTTTTGTCCTAAAGTAATGGCACAGTCGAGCCATATACGAGCTTGCAGCTCTACGGTACTCTGTTTTTGAGCAGCACTTGGGGGAGGGCTGATCAACAGACGTCCCAAGACTCATAACTGAGTCTGGGACGTTTTGTTTTATGCCTCCCAGTCACATGCTCTTGATGCTCAACCGAGCCAGCTAACCGCGTCCACTAACCGAGTCCGTCAGCCCCGACTCGTCCCGTAACCTGCCCTGTATAATCGATCCCCTGCCTATGCGAACCTTGCTTTCCGTGTGGACGTTTTCCCTGTGGATGGGCTTGCTGACCCCCACGCTGCTCGCACAATCTTCGCCCGCCAGTTCACCATCGCAAAAGACGCCAAGCCCCAGCTCGCAATCAATTCCGCAGTTCGAAGACATCGCCCAGAAGGCCGGTCTGACGGTCCCGCATATTTCTTCTCCCGACAAGAAATATATCGTCGAATCCATGAGTGGCGGCGTGGGACTAATCGACTGCGACAACGACGGCAAACTCGACATCATCACCGTCAACGGTTCCACTGTCGAGCGTTACCGCCATGGCGGCGACTTGATGATCACGCTCTATCATCAGGATACCGATCCTACGAACAAAGAACTCCATTTCACCGACATCACCAAGTCCGCCGGCCTTACCCGCAAAGGCTGGGGCATGGGCGTGGCCGTAGCTGATTACGACAATGACGGCCTGCAGGATATTTACGTCACCGGCTTCGGCGGCAACGCGCTTTATCACAATCTGGGTAACTGTAAGTTCGAAGATGTAACCGAGAAAGCCGGCGTGGGTGCAGGCGGATTCAGCACAGGAGCAGCCTGGGGTGACTACGATCGCGACGGCCACGTCGATCTTTTTGTCTCCCGCTATGTCCACGTGGATATCGACAACTTGCCTCAGTTCGGCAACGATCCGCGATTCTGCCGCTTCAAAGGAGTGCTGGTGCAGTGCGGTCCCTGGGGCATGCCCGGCGAATCCGATTTGCTGTTTCATAACAAGGGAGACGGCACCTTCGAGGAAGTATCGAAGAAGGCCGGCGTCGACGATCCCCATCATTACTACGGTCTGGGCGCCACCTGGGGCGATTACGACAACGACGGCTGGCCCGATCTTTACGTGGCGAACGATGCGGGACCGAATTTCCTCTATCGCAACAAACACGACGGAACTTTTGAGGACGTCGGACTACTCGACGGGGTCGCGCTCAGCAGCGACGGCCTGGAACAAGGGTCGATGGGAGTCGATTGGGGCGACTATCTTCACGAGGGCCGCCTGTCGATGATCGTGACGAACTTTGTGGAGCAGGGCTCGACCCTGTATCACAACCTGGGCAAAGATAACTTTGCCGACGTCAGCCTGCGCGCAAAGCTGATCAAGCCGACCTATCCCTTCGTGAGCTGGGGCACAGCCTTTTTCGACATGGATAACGATGGCTGGCTCGACTTGTTCATCGCGAATGGCCACGTTTATCCCCAGGTCGATACCATTGCGGGAGGAACGCCTTATGAGCAACCCATGCTCCTGTTCCGCAACCATCGCGACGGAACCTTCGACGACGTTTCTTCGGTTTTTGCCAGCATGCCTCCGGAATCGAGGCGGGGCGCGGCCTTTGGAGACATCAACAACGATGGCAACGTCGACATAGTCGTTCTCAACGTGGGCCAGCCGCCGTCGCTCCTGATCAACCACACTGACAGTCCGAATCACCGAGTGTTGTTCAAGCTCGTGGGAACGAAAAGCAACAAGGCCGCAATCGGCGCACGAGTCACGGTAAAAGCTGGCGCGCTCGTGCAGTTCAGCGAGGTTCGTGGCGGTGCCAGCTACCTCTCGCAGAACGATTTGCGATTGCACTTCGGCTTAGCGGCGAATGACAAGATGAGCGAAGTGACCGTGCGCTGGCCAAACGGCGAAACCGAAATTCTCCGCGATGTGCCGGCAGATTTTATTTACACCATTGTCGAGGGCGCAGGAATTCAGCAGAAGGTCGCGCTTCCACCCTTGTCGCAACGATGAAATCTCTCCCGCACAGGGAAGGCTACGAAACCTTGGATGTGAGTTTCCGGAGAATCTGGCAAGAACTTCATTGGAATAGGCAACAGGCTCAGGGTCTGCAAACTATGCTTAGGGTGCCTCGCTTTTGCGGCAACCGCAATTTTCGCGAGTTCAGGAGAAACAATGCAAAAGCGCAAACTTGGAAAAAGCAACTTAGAAGTATCAGCCATGGGGCTCGGCTGCATGGGAATGAGTTTCGGTTTCGGTCCCCCTGGAGACATAAAGGAGATGATCTCTCTGATCCGGACGGCCGTCGAACGTGGCATTACATTCTTTGACACCGCCGAGGTCTACGGTCCTTTCACCAACGAAGAGCTGGTCGGCGAAGCGCTGGCTCCGCTTCGTGATCAGGTGGTGATCGCCACCAAGTTCGGCCTCAAGCCTGATCCCAACGGCGGACCGCGCTGGATCGGTCTGGACAGTCGTCCGGAACACATCAAGCAAGTCGTCGAAGCCTCGCTCAAGCGGCTCAAGACCAATGTCATCGATCTGCTCTACCAGCATCGTGTCGACCCCAACGTCCCTATCGAGGATGTCGCGGGAGCAGTGAAGGATCTGATCCAGCAAGGCAAAGTGAAGCACTTCGGCCTTTCTGAAGCCGGAGTTCAAACCATCCGGCGTGCCCACAAGGTGCAGCCCGTCACCGCACTGCAGAGCGAATACTCGCTCTGGTGGCGAGAGCCCGAGGCGGAAATCCTACCCGCGCTCGAGGAACTCGGCATCGGGTTCGTTCCATTCAGCCCGTTGGGTAAGGGCTTCCTCACCGGCAAGATCAGCGAAGATACGAAGTTTGATAAAACCGACTTCCGCAACATAGTCCCGCGCTTTACGCCGGAGAACCGCAAAGCGAATCAGGCTTTAGTCGATCAACTTGGCGAATTCGCACAACAGAAGAAGGCGACTCCTGCGCAGATTGCTCTCGCCTGGCTCCTCGCCCAGAAGCCCTGGATCGTTCCCATCCCCGGCACTACGAAGCTGCATCGCCTCGACGAAAACATCGCAGCCACGAACGTCCAACTTTCGCCCGATGATCTCCGGAAACTGGCGACTGCAGCCTCAAAGATTCCGGTGCAAGGTGCGCGCTACCCTGAAGAGATGCAAAAAATGGTGGACCGCTAAGCCAAGGCCGCTCGCGACTACCGTGCTCGCATTGCGGCCACGGACTTCACAACCATGGCCTTCAACACCTGTTGGTCCACATCGCCGAGCTTCTTGATGTAGAGGCAGCCCTTGCCGGTCGTGTGCGTGCCAAGCTTTGCCAGCAGCGCCTTGCAGTCGCCAGACGCAGTCACGTTGTACAGAACATTTGCGGCCTTGCGTGGCGAAAAACCAATAATCGGCATATCGCCCTCACGCCCACTCTCGTACTTATAGTGATAGCTGCCGAAGCCGATGATCGACGCCCCCCACATTCGCGGCTTTTCTCCAGCCGCGCTTTGCATCACCTTGACCAGCGCCTTGGCATCTGCGCGCCTCGTGGGATCCGTGAGGCCATCGATAAACGCTGCCACACTTAGTTTGGTGGGCTTGGTTTTGTTGTCCGCCATTTCTCCTTCCTCCGTTCTGCTTCAGTTCTCGGCATCAGGGGGCATAGTGAGTAAAGACAAGGTCAGTCGCTTTGGTCTTCTCGTGGCAGGGGAAGCAGCTTTTCATAAACGCCGCCGTGCCAGGTTTGCCATCTGCGAAGTGACCGAACCCCCAGCCACCGGTTGCGGCGTACTTTTTTGAGTCTTTCACCATAAACTGAATGTTCGTGGGGGCCCCGGGAACGAATGATTGGGCTTGCCCAAAGATTTTGTTGTTCTCCGCCGACGGCACGTTACGGTAATGCAAAGCAGCAAGGATTGTGCCGTCCGGGTACGGAAGCGTCCCTTTCTTGAAGGCGTCGAATCCCACATCGTTAGCCAGGACTGCACCCAAACTGTTAAGGTTGCCTGCTTCATGGGCCGAGGAGATCCACTTCCAGTCGCGATACCCCGGAGGGATTTCGGTAACGAAGGGCGCGCCGGATCCTCCGTCCGCGTGTCCTCGTGCAGCGGCAACGAGGGCGGCAAGGCCGGCCACTGTTGCAATAGCAACCAGAAAGAATGTGAAGTGTTTCATAAGGGTTCCTCCATTCGGCCGCATTTTACTCCGGCTACGGCGGAAATCCACAGTCCGTTGTGACATCCAACCTTGTCCACGCCGCATCATTTGCGCGATCATGGTCGAGGCAGTGACGGTTGGCACAAGCCAGCTCGTCCCCCCGGATCGTCCGCCAAGCCCTTTGATATCAAGATTTTGCCCGCAAGCGATTGAGCCAAATAGATTCACCATTATTTCGCTGCTAATCCGATGATTCCAAAAGACCAGGGGGGAGGGGGGTATACCCGATTTCCGGTCTTCGCGAGATTCGCCAAAGCATTTCCGCAAACTTTATTTTTAGGAAGGACAGGGTTCCCCATTTCTCGCGTCTTTTGCGAGAAACGGGAGAGCGAGAAGCGGGAGAGTTTACTCGATCCCCAACTGTCTCTGGATTTGCTCCAGCGACGCGCCTTTCGTCTCCGGAACCATCGTCTTTACCCAGATAAGTTGGAGCACCATCATGCCGGCAAAGAACGAGAAAACGTAGCCGATCGGAAAGGCGGAGACCATCTTCGGGAAAAAGGTTGTGAGCAACGCAGCAAAGATCCAATGCGTGCCGCAGCCCAGGCTCTGACCCTCCGCGCGATTGCGATTAGGAAATATTTCGGAGATAAACACCCAGATCACCGCTCCCTGGCCAATCGCGTGCGCGGCAATGAACGCGAAGATGCAAACCGGAACAATCAGGTAGTGACCGGTAAAGAAGGCCCACGCCACCAGCCCAAGCGAAGTGATGTAGCCAACCGACCCGATATAAAGAAGAGTGCGCCGGCCCAGCCGGTCAATCAGCCAGAGTCCGACAAAGGTGAAAACCAGATTAGTAATGCCGATGCCGATCGATTGCAGCAGCGCAGCTTTCGCCGCGAGACCGGTCAATTCAAAGATGCGTGGCGCGAAATACAAAATCGCATTGATGCCGGACATTTGATTGAAGAAGGCAATCAGGATCGCGAGCAGGATTGGTTTCCGCAGACGCTTCGTCCAGAAACGTCCAGAGGACGATTTTTGTTCCGAAGCTGAGGCAGCCATAATCTCATCGGCCTCGGCCGTAATCTGTGTCTTCGAGGCCTTGGGTTCGATGCGTTGCAGCACCCCGAGAGCAGCCTCGCGATCGTTCTTACGGCTAAGCAGCCAGCGCGGACTTTCAGGCAAGCCAAAACAGAATGCGGTATAGATCAGCGAGGGAATCGCAGCCACACCCAGCATCCAGCGCCATGCATTGTCGCCGATGCCAGCCAACAAAGCGTTCGACACGTATGCGATGAGGATGCCAAAAACAATGTTGAACTGGAACATGCCGGCAAGCAGCCCGCGATGCTTCGGCGGCGCAATCTCCGAGATATACATCGGTGCCACCACGGTCGAGATGCCAATCCCCAACCCGCCAATCACTCTCGCGATAATAAAGACAGCCACATTGGGCGCCAATCCTGATCCAATGGCGCCCACAAAGTACAGAATGCCGATCCAAAGCAGCGTGGCCTTGCGTCCGAATCGGTCCGCCGGCCAGGCCCCAAGCAACGCGCCAACAACGGTGCCATAAAGAGCTGAAGCCATGGCAATGCCGTGCAGTCCGGGACTAAGACCCCAAAGCGTCTGAATTGTCTTCTCGGCGCCGGAAATCACCACGGTGTCGAAGCCGAAGAGAAACCCAGCAAGCGCCGACGTAAGCGACCAGAAGAAGATGCGACCATTCATAAGTAGGCAGAGCTGCTTTGCGAACAAGTACCCAGTACCGAGAACTCAGAAGCGTCAAGCAAGGGAACTGGCTACTGGGTACTGGGTACTGCCTTAGTCAGCGGATAGCCCTTCTCGCGCCAGTCGCGGATTCCGCCGTCCATCGAAATCACATTGGTGTAGCCCATCTTCTGCAGATTGTCGGCCGCCAGAGCGGAACGGAATCCGCCGCCGCAGTACAGCACAATCTCTGCGCCGAGGTCAGGCACGCGGGCCTCGATGTCGCGCTCGATGATGCCTTTGCCCAGATGAATCGCGTCCGGAAGGTGGTCCTTGGCGAATTCGCTCTCTTCACGCACGTCGACCAGAATGAACTTCTCGCCGCGATCCAGCTTCTTCTTCACTTGCTCAACGTTGGTCTCGCGCACGCGCGTCTTCGCGTCGTCCACGATCTTCAGAAAGCGCGGAGGATGTTGAGGATGGGCCATGAAAGTTTCCTTTCCCACTCAGCGCTACACATCCTATCAAGTGTTGTTGAATTGTGCATTCGGGGTTGGTGCGATTCTCGGTTAGCATGAATGGGTGAAAGTGAAGGAAGCCTCGCGAAAGGTCGGCTTGGCGCGTGCTTTATCCAAGCTGGGCTATTGCTCGCGATCGCGAGCTGCTGAGCTGATTCGCTCCGGACAGGTGACTCTGAACGGAAGAGTCCAGCGCGATCCGGAAACGCCGGTTTTCGGGACGCATGAGCAGATTGCGGTCAACGGCAAAGTCGTTGCGGCTCCAGAGAAAATCTATCTCATGATGAACAAGCCTCGCGGCGTGGTGACGACGGCATCGGACGAAAAGGGCAGGGAAACGGTTTACGCGGCATTAAGCGCGAACCTTGCTGTGGGGAAAAAGAATACGCCGCAGGAATCTTCACCCTGGGTTGCGCCTGTCGGCCGATTGGACAAGGCCAGCGAGGGTTTGCTGCTGCTGACCAACGATTCGGAATGGGGCGCGCGCATCGCCGCGCCCGAAACGCATCTGGAAAAGACTTACCATGTGCAAGTAGAGATGGTCGCGGATGAAGAGTTCATCCGTGCGTTGGTTCGCGGAGTGAAGACGAAAGATGGGGAAGTGTTGCGAGCGAAGCAGGCTCGCCGGCTGCGTTCAGGGCAGAAAAACTGCTGGCTCGAGATTGTTCTCGATGAGGGCAAGAACCGCCAGATCCGTCGCATGATCGAGGCCTCGGGAGTCGAGGTGTTGCGGCTGGTGCGTGTAGCGATTGGTCCGCTGCAGTTGGGCGATCTCGCGAAGGGCGAACACCGTTCGCTCACTGGCGACGAAAAGCGAATGCTCGATCGCGCGATGCGAGGTCGCATATGAGCGACCTGGTCTTCCTTACTGCGACGCTCATGGCAGAGCGAATCCGGAAGAAGAAACTCTCGCCGGTCGAGATTGTAGACGCGCACCTGGAGCAGATCGAAAGACTGAATCCAAAGCTAAACGCATTCGTTCAAGTGGACGCGGAGCGGGCTCGGCAGGCGGCTCACGACGCCGAGGTCGCCGTCATGCATGAAAAGACACTCGGCTCTCTGCACGGTATCCCAATCAGCATCAAGAGCTCGCTGGCAGTCGCGGGAATGCTTTGCGAGTCGGGAACGCGGCTGCGGGCTGGCTTCGTGCCTGCTCAGGATGCGCCGCTGGTGGCGCGTTTGCGGACCGCGGGCGCGATCGTTCTGGGTGTAACCAACACTCCAGAATTTCTGATGGCGTGGGAAACCGATAACCTGCTCTATGGCCGCACCAATAACCCGTGGGATCTCGAACGCACTGCTGGAGGCTCAAGCGGCGGCGAAGCGGCCGCGATTGCCGCAGGCATGTCCGCGGGCGGGGTTGGCAGCGACGGTGGCGGCTCGATTCGCGTGCCCGCTCACTTCAGCGGAATCTGCGGTCTGAAGCCGACTCCTGGACGGATTCCAGCGACCGGCCACTATCCCGGATCCGCGGGGCCATTCGCATTGATCGGCGTCGTCGGCCCGATGGCGCGTGCGGTTGCCGATTTGAAAGTTCTGTTCGAGGTGATGCAGGGACCAGACATTGGCGACGCCTGCGCTGCTCCGGTTCCCGTGCGCTGGCCCACCGAGGACGAAATCAGAAAACTGAGAGTCGGTTATTTCGAAGACGACGGTCGCACGCCAGTGACCGCGGAGACCCGCGCCTCGTTACGTACCACGGCAGAAGCCTTGCGCGGCGCTGGATTTCAAGTGGAACCCTTTCAGCCGGAGGGACTCGAAGAAGCTCGCCGATTGTGGCACAAGTTCTTCGTGGTTGCGGGCGGAGCGTTGCTGCGGCCAATGTTCGAAGGAAGGGAATTCGATCTCAGCCCCATCTTAAAGCAGTTTCTAGAGTGGTCTGTTGGCGAGCCTACGCTGACCAGCAAGACTCTGCTCGACATCTGGATTCAGCGCGATGAACTCCGCGCCCGGTTTCTCAGGCAGATGGAGCACTATCCAATCTTGCTGTGTCCGGCAGCGGCGATCCCCGCGTTCCGGCACGGGGAGCGCACTTGGGGGGTCGAAGGCAAAACAATCCATTATCTCGACGCGTGGAGCTACGCGCAATTCTTCAACCTGTTGGGTAATCCTGCCGCGGTGGTTCCGGTCGGCCACTCGTCCGAAGGGCTGCCTATCGGCGTGCAGATCGTCGGACGTCCGTGGCAAGAAGAGCAAGTCTTGTCTGTCGCCGCCGCGCTGGAAAGAGAATGCGGCGCCTGGAAGATCCCACCCATTGCCTGAAGGCCTTCGATCGCTCCGATAGTATTTTTGCACTATTTCCCCGGCGCAGCCACCTGAGTAAGTTGGTTCGCAGTGATTTCGGTCCCAGGAACCGAAATCCTTTGGCGTCGTAGTGTCTGAGCTGTTTCCAATGCAAGAAAACTTACCATCCCGAGGCTTCAGAGTTCGCGCCTTGTCCTGGCTGCTCCTATTCCTGGTGATCTCAGCCGCCTACCTTTATACCTTTCCGCAGCCGAACATCTTCTATGCCGGAGTTGTGCTGTTGCACGCGGCGGCCGGAGTGGTTACCGCGATTCTGTTGGTTCTGGCGCTGTTTCGGTTACTGCGGAATGGAAACTTTCTGGCCGGCTCGGGATGGTTGCTGGTGGCTGCAGGCGCTGTGCTCGGAATCGTTCTTATTAAAACCGGAACGGCGCGCACTGAGTGGAAATGGCTCTATCTCCACATCGTGGTCTCGTTGGTCGGAGTCGGTCTTCTGGTCGCGGGCAAGCTGGGACAGCGTGGATGGCTGGCCTCCAACGCCGCGACTGCCGTTCTGCGCACCGCAATCTGCCTGGTTGGGCTCGCCGGAGTCGGCTATGGCGCTCGTTACATACGAGAGAGTTGGCAGACGCGGAGCCGCGTCGAGAATCCCGCGATGCCGCCCGACAACATGAACGGCGAGGGCGATGGGCCGACGGGCGCGTTCTTTCCGAGTTCCGCGCAGGTCTATGGCAAGCAGAAAATTCCCAGCAAGTTCTTCATGGAGTCCGATTCGTGCAAGCGTTGTCACGAAGATATCTACAACCAGTGGTTCAGCTCGGCGCACCATTTCTCATCGTTCAATAATCAGTGGTACCGCAAGTCGATCGAATACATGCAGGATACGGTCGGCACTAAACCCTCGAAATGGTGCGGTGGATGCCATGATCCGGCCGTGCTCTATGCGGGGTTGATGGACACTCCGATCAAGCAGATCGTGCACCGACCGGAATCGCAGGCTGGTCTGGGATGCATGATGTGCCACTCCATCGCTGACGTGAAGAGCACGATGGGCCAGGCGGATTTTTATCTTGAGTATCCTAAGCTGCATGAACTCGCGGCGACGCAAAATCCCGTGGCTCGCGCCTTGCACGATTTCGTGATCCGGCTGAATCCCGAGCCGCACCGGCGCGTGTTTCTCAAACCGTTCATGCGCGCGCAGACGGCAGAGTTCTGCTCCACGTGCCACAAGGTGCACCTCGACGTGCCGGTCAACAACTACCGCTGGTTCCGCGGCTTCAACGAATACGACAACTGGCAGGCCAGCGGAGTTTCAGGCCAGGGTGCGCGATCGTTCTACTATCCGCCGAAGCCGCAGCAGTGCGCCGATTGCCACATGCCGGCGGAATCGTCGAAGGATGCAGGCAACATCAACGGTCTCGTACACTCGCATCGCTTCCCGGGCGCAAACACCGCGGTACCGACGGCGAATGAAGATGCGGCGCAACTGAAACTGACCGAAGCGTTCCTGAAGAGCGGCGCTCTCACCGTGGACGTTTTTGCTTTGTCTCCCGCGCAGGCCGTACTGAAAACGGGGGCTGCGAGTCAACCGGAACTGGCCACCACATTCGCGGTAGGCGAAGAGGCGGAAACCAAAATCACTCCAAGCTCTCAAACAGGAGCCGAAGGGGAAGTTGCTCCTGTGACCGCTCCGTTGAACCTGGTGCAGCCAGCATTGCGCCGCGGAGATACGGTGCGCGTCGATGTCGTGGTGCGAACGAAGAAAGTTGGACACTTTTTCCCCGGCGGAACAGTTGACGCCTACGATACGTGGCTCGAACTGAAAGGCATGGACGACAAGGGTCAGACCATCTTTTGGAGCGGGATGGTGGAGGACGATGGCAAAGGTCCGGTGGAAAAAGGCGCGCACTTCTATCGTTCATTGCAGATCGACGCGCACGGTAACCCCATCAATAAGCGCAATGCGTGGGCTACGCGTGCGGTGGTGTATGTGCGGCTCATTCCGCCGGGAGCGGCCGACACAGTGCATTACCGGGTGTCGATTCCTGAGAGCGCGGGTGGCAAGATTACTCTGCATGCGCGCCTCTGCTACAGAAAGTTTTCGTGGTATGGCACACACGAAGCCTTCGCCGGGCAGCCTGACCCGGCATCGCCGAATTCGGTTGCACCTGACTACGACGACCGCCCGACGGTGTTCACGGCATCGTTGAGCGGTGTTTCAGCGAAGCAGGAAAAGATTCCCGACCTACCCATCGTTGTGGTGGCGGAAAACGAAGTGACGCTGCCGGTAATCGCGCGCAGCGCGCCCTCCCCCGAACCCAAGATCATTGTGAAAAAAGATGAATGGCAGCGCTGGAACGACTACGGAATCGGCCTGTTCCTGCAGGGCGATCTCAAGGGCGCAGCCGCGGCTTTCCAGAAAGTTACGGAAGCTGATCCGAACAATCCCGATGGCTGGGTCAACATCGGTCGCTGCGCCGTGCAGGAAGGCGACATGGAACGGGCCCGCGGCGTGCTTGAGAAAGCGCTGGCTCTGTCGCCGAATCTGGCGCGGGCCAACTACTTCTATGCTCGAGTGCTGCGTGCGGACGGCAACTATGACGGAGCAGCCACACGCCTGCGGATCGTTCTGGCGCAGTATCCACGCGACCGCGTCGCGCTCAACGATCTGGGACGCATCCTCTTCCTCCAGCGCAATTATGCGGATGCAGTGACGACGTTGCAATCCGTGCTGGCGATCGATCCCGAAGACTTGCAGGCGCACTACAACCTGATGCTTTGCTATAACGGTCTGGGCAACGAAAAGCTGGCGAAGGAGCACCAGGTGCGCTACCTGCGATTCAAGGCCGATGAATCGTCGCAGGCGACCACGGGGCCGTATCGTCGGCTGCATCCAGAGGACAACAACGAGAGGCAGGGAGTGCATGAACACGTCTCCGTCCCGCTGCCGACGCTTGCCGCCAGGCCAGTTGCGTCCAAGCCAGTTGCGTCCAAAGCAGTGAAGACAGCCGCATCCATCGCCGGAGGTTCTAAATGAGGCGGACGCTTTCGATGTTGCTCTGTGTTGGAGCTAGCCGTGAACTTTGTCGAAGGGTATCTCCGTGGTGCATCGTTCTTTTGTTGGCGCTACCGGTGTTCGCGCTACCGGTCCACGCGCAGCAGATTCACTTCCGCGACGTCACGAGCCAAGCCGGACTCCGCTTCACCCACAACAACGGCGCGTTTGGGAAGAAGTGGCTTCCGGAAACCATGGGTCCGGGGTGCGCTTTCATTGACTACGACAACGACGGTTATCCTGACATTCTTTTGGTCAATGGAGAAGATTGGCCTGGGCATGCGCACGCGGGAGCGACAACCCCAAAGCTATACCATAACAATCGTGACGGAACCTTCAGCGATGTGACCCACAAGGCCGGCCTGGACGTGCCTATGTTCGGGATGGGAGTGGCGGTTGGGGACTACGACAACGACGGCTTCGACGATATTTTCATTACCGCGTTAGGACAGAGTCATCTGTTTCACAACAATGGCAACGGCACCTTCACGGATGTCACCAAGGCTGCCGGATTGTGGGGGCCGAACGAGTTTTCGACCAGCGCGGCGTGGGTCGATTACGATCGCGATGGCAAACTCGATCTGGTGGTAGCTAATTATGTGCAGTGGAGCGAGCAGGCCGATCTCTACTGCACGCTGGACGGCGCGCACAAATCTTATTGCACGCCTGAGTCGTACAAGGGAAAGTCGGTGCGGCTGTGGCACAACCTCGGCGGCGGCAAGTTTGAAGACACTACACAAAAGGCCGGCCTGGGGGATCCCACGTCGAAAAGCCTGGGAATCGCTATCCTCGATTACAACGGGGATGGCTGGCCTGACATACTCATTGCGAACGACACCCAGCCCAACAAACTTTATCTGAACAAGAAAGATGGAACCTTCGAGGAGCGCGGAGTTCCGTCTGGTGTAGGGTTCAGCGAAGATGGAGTGGCGCGCGCGGGCATGGGCGTTGACGCCGCAGACTACGACCGCAGCGGCCACGCGAGCATCATCATCAGCAATTTCGCCAATCAGATGGTCTCGCTCTATCACAACGAGGGCAACGGCTTGTTCGTGGATGAGGCTCCGCAATCTGAAGTGGGACGCGCCACGCTGGTCACGCTCGGCTTTGGATGTTTCTTTTTTGATTACGACAACGACGGCTGGCCTGACATTTTCGTGGCCGACGGGCACATCGAAGACGCCATTGAGCGTGTGCAGAAGCGGGTCAGCTATGCAGAGCCGGCGCATCTTTTTCGCAACCTGGGCGGAGGCAAGTTCCAGGAGGTGACGGCGCAGATGGGGCCGGCGTTCGCTGCGCCTAGAGTGGCGCGGGGCGCGGCTTATGCCGATATCGACAATGATGGCTTCCTGGATGTTCTGGTCACGACCAACTCTGGGCCGGCTGTTTTGTTTCACAACGAGGGGGGGACGAATCACAGCCTGCGCTTGAAACTAGTGGGGACGAAGTCGAACCGCGATGGCATCGGCGCGGTGGCCTACGTGACCTCGGGAAGTGACAAACAGACCAAGATGATGAGGTCGGGATCGAGTTATCTTTCGCAGAGTGAACTGGTGCTCACGTTCGGCCTGGGCGCGCAGACTAAGGCTGACAGCGTCGAGATTCAGTGGCCCAGTGGTCAGGTTGATAAGCTCTCGAACGTCAATGCCGGACAGACCGTGACTGTTGAGGAAGGCAAGGGCGTGACGACGAACCGGCTCTACGGGAAGGCCGCTGCTCCTGTTGGTAAATAGCTTGGTCATTCGGAGCAGTGGATGCGACGAGAACCTGCCCTTGGGGAAGCCGAAGGGAATCTGCTGTCCTTGTCCTCGTCATTGCCAGTGAGCAGATTTCCGGTTTGCTCCGGGCTGTCTGTGTTTAAATCCTTCACAAGATGACTCCCCGAATTTCAGTGGCACTGGCCGGCATACTGCTGGCAGCGTTTGGCTTGTTCGCCACTGCTCCGCAAACTCAGCCGAGAGCAAATCCTGCGGAGGCGGCGCGCCTGAACAATCTGGGCGCGGCTTACATGAACCAGCAGCTTTTCGAGAAAGGACTCAAGTGCTTCGAGCAAGCGGCCGAACTCGATCCCAAACTGAGCGGCGCGCGGCTGAATGAAGGCATCGCCCTTTTGAATCTGCAAAGGATCGACGAAGCCAAAGTTGTGTTGGAGGATGCGCGCAAGCAGGATCCGAAAAATCCGTACGCGTGGTACAACCTGGGCCTGCTGGCGAAAAATACGGGCGATGCTCAGGCTGCGATTGATGCTTTCAAGCACGTAGTCGAACTCGATGCCAGCGACGCTGACACCTGGTATTTCCTGGGGTCGTCCTATGCGCAGGCCAAACTGTTTCCGCAGGCGATTGATGCCTTCCAGCACGCTCTGCGGTTGAACCCGCTGCACGCCTCGGCCGAGTTTGGACTGTCGCGCGCTTATCAGCAATCGACTGACATTGATGATGCCCGCGAACACCTGAAGAAGTTCTTGTACATCACGCAAAATAAACTTGGCGCGCCCGTCAGTCTGGCCTACGGTGAGCAGGGGCAGTACTCGCGCGCAGTCGAGGCGCCCTCGGCGGTGTTGAAGGCGCCTGCGCAGATTAAGGTGCGGTTCGTGGATGTGACGATAGAGGCGGGGCTGGCAACGACCGCGGCCATCGGCGACGCGCAATTGTTTCACGGGCCCGGCGCGTGTTTCCTGGATTATGACAACGATGGGCTAGTCGATCTTCTCGTTACTGACTACGGCGCTCAAGGTGGCATGTCGCTGTACCACAACCTCGGTCATGGCAAATTCGAGGACGTAACTGCAAAGGCTGGATTGGATCCAAAATCGCACGCGATTGCATGCACTGCAGGCGATTACGACAATGACGAGTACGCGGACTTGGCTCTGAGTTTTATGGGGCGAGTCGCCCTGCTACACAATGAAAAGAACGGGACGTTCAGAGATGCAAGTGATCATTTGCCGGTGAAGCCGAACGGATCGGTACGCATCGGGACATGGATTGATTATGACCACGACGGAGATATTGATCTGTTCCTTGGAAGCTCCGCGAAAGGGAACTATAAGGGTTCTCCTGTGAGTGATGAGCTGTGGCGCAACAACGGAGATGGCACGTTCTCAGACGTGACCGAGGAAAAGGGGATCGCTGGGTACGGCAATCACTGGACTGCTTTGGGAACTGATTACAACAATGACCGTGCGGTGGATATTGTCGTACCCGGGCTGGACCCGGTTATCTTTGAAAACCGGCGCGAAGGAAAATTCATTGCCCGCCAACCCTGGGACAAGAATTCGATCCAAGACAACACCGGTGTCGCTGTCGCCGACTTCGAACATGACGGATGGATGGATTTAGTGACCACGCATTTTGGTCAGGGCGTGGCTGCCCTATCGCTTTGGCATAACGATCACGGAAAGGGTTTTCGTGCAATACCGCTCCCGAAGACCGACCTTGAAGTGGCATTTGGTGTCGCTGCCTTCGACTACGATAACGATGGCTGGGTTGATATCGCCGTTGTCGGCCAAACACGGCGAGAGATAAAGGAAGGTACGGGCGAAATCCGCCTGTTTCGCAATCTTGGGGCGGATGGTTTCAAGGACGTCACTGCCGATGTGGGGCTCGACAAGATTCAGCTCAAAGAGCCGCGTGCCATCATTACCGGCGACTTCGATGGTGATGGCGCGACTGATTTGCTGATCACGCAGAATCATGGTCCCGCCGTGCTGCTGCGCAATGAGGGAGGCAATCAGAATCACTGGGTGCGGCTTTCGCTCAAGGGGCTGGCCGACAACAAGAGCGCAATTGGCACCAAGGTGGAGGTGTTTGCCGGCGGAAACCGGCAGAAGTTTGAGATCGCCGGATCGAACGGATATTTGGGGCAAAATTCTACTGACATCGTGGTCGGGCTGGGCGATTCAAAAGAGGCTGACATTGTTCGCATGCTTTGGCCGACTGGCGTGTTGCAGGATGAAATCAATGTCGCAGGCGACCGGCAGCAGAACATCACTGAGATCGACCGCCGCGGCAGTTCATGTCCTACGCTGTTTGTATGGAATGGCGAACGCTACGAGCTTGTTGCCGACATGCTGGGCGCGGGCGTGGTCGGGCACTGGATTGGGCCTGGACAGCGTGATGTTCCGCGGCCAGTCGAGTACATCAAGATTGATCGCAACGCCGTTCGAGAGAAAGACGGAAAGCTCAGCTTCCGTTTCATGGAACCGCTGGAGGAAGCCGTTTATCTCGATCAGGTGCGGGTGCTGGCGGTTGATCATCCCGCCGATCTTGATGTGTATCCCAACGAATATTTCGCGTCGAGGCCGCCGTATCCGGAATTCAAGGTGGTGGTGAGCAAGAGCGAAGACTCGCGCCCGCCCGCGGGGGCGTGGGATGAGCACGGCCACACGGTGTTGCCCGATCTGCTGGCGCATCGCTACTTCGGAGATTTTGCGTTGACGCAATTCCAGGGCTTTGCCCAGCCGCACAGTCTGGTGCTCGATCTGGGAGAGGCTTACCGTGGCGGCCCGTTGTGGTTGCTGCTGCATGGTGAAGTTGAATATTTTTCCGCAAATAGTATGTATGCGGCGTCGCAAGCCGGAGTGCAGGCGATTCCTCCTTATGTGGAGGCGCTCGGAGCGGATGGGAAGTGGGGGCGCGTCGTTGACGACATGGGATTCCCTGCCGGGGGTTCGCGTACGATGACGGCCGATCTTACGGGCAAGTTGCCGCCTGGCACGCAGAAGATTCGCGTTACTACTAACCTGCAGATTTATTGGGACAGCATTCTGGTTAGCCGGACTGCGCAAGACGGAGGGCCGCTGTCCCGGCGGTTGTCTGGCACCGAGAGCGAGACGCTCTCGGGACAGCCGGGAGGATGCCGGCGCTATGTGTGTCTTACGCCGGTTCCGCTGGTTCGCGCGGATCTCGGCTTTCACGGATTTCCGTTGAAGATCGAAGGCTCGCCGCCGGGAAACGTGCAGTACGTCTATGAGAAGACGAGCGCGACCGGGCCGTATACGCGTCCCATTGGAACCTATACGCGGTATGGCGATGTGTTGCCGCTGCTGACGGCGCTCGACGATCAGTTGGTCGTGTTCGGTTCGGGTGATGAAGTTCGGCTCGATTTTGATCCGTCGAAGTTGCCTGCGCTGCCCCATGGTTGGGTGCGCGACTACTTCTTCGCGGCATTTGGGTATGAGAAGGACATGGACTTTTACGCCGCCGAAGGCAACTTCGTGGCGCCACTGCCGTTCCTAAGGATGGGTGACTATCCTTATGCGCCGGGCAAGTCGTTTCCGCTTGACGATGCGCACGTGAACTATCTTCTCGAATACAACACGCGGTATATGTCAGGGAATGAGCAGCGTGGGTATTGGTTCGACTACGGGCCTTCAAAGTAGCTGTGCTTACCAGACTGAGCGAACTGCTAGAGTGCGTCTGGCCATTCTCTAGCGCCGTGCAGCAGGGCGAGGATTTCGATTCTGCCGCGGCTGACGCGGTAGGAGATGAGGAAGGGAGTGGGGGCCATTACGAGTTCCCGAGTTCCCGGAACACGGCCGCGCCGTCCCGCTGCAGGGTAGCGTTCCAACAGTTCGACTGCGGAGAAGATGCGATCAAGCATGGTATCGGCCGCGGTGGCAGAGCTTTCGTGGGCCCAGAAATCGTACGCGGCATGCAGGTGCCGCGAAGCCTTACGAGTCCAAACGATTTTCACTTGCGGCGCCACCGGGACGCCATTCCCTTCACTTTGCGATGGTCGATCACCCGGCCAGCATCGGCCTCTGCGATGCCGGCATGGATCTGTTCGAGCTGCCACTGCTGCGTGTCCAGGTACGCTTGCACGGCTTCGGAGAGAATGTAGGTGCGGTCACGGTCGAGGGAGTCAGCCAACGCATCCAGAGCAGATACTTTGTCGGATTCGAGCCGGAAACTGACGGTTTGTTTTTCCATATCACGGCATAATACTCTATCTTATGTTGTAAGACAACGTATTTCGAAGATTCGGGATGAGGCGTCGAGAGTCGCATCTCTTATGGAATCGTTTTAATATTGACAATTTAACCCCTCCATAATTCAATAGGCGGACCCATGGAAACTACCCCGGTTGTTGCTGCTTCCGCCCCACGCCTGCGTCGCACGCTCACTCTTTGGGATCTGATCCTTTATGGCGTGATCGTGATTCAGCCGGTTGCGCCGATGTCAGTGTTCGGCGTGCTCAGTAATCGCGGCCACGGGCACGTGGTCACGACGATTCTGATCGCGATGGTTGCGATGCTGTTCACGGCGATCAGCTATGGGCGGATGGCGCGGGCCTACCCCAGCGCAGGTTCCGCGTTTACTTATGTCGGGCAGGAGATCAACCCGGCGCTGGGCTATGTAACGGGATGGAGCATGGTCATGGATTACCTGCTCAATCCGATGATCTGCATTATTTGGATCAGCCAGCAGGCGCATGTGTTTGCACCCGGTGTTTCATATGCCGTTTGGGCGGTTATTTTCGCGTTGATGTTTACGGCGTTGAATGTGCAGGGCGTGAAAACTTCAGCTCGAGTGAATACAGCGCTGGCCGTCGGAATGGGAGTGGTGATTGCGATCTTTTTTGTGGCGGCGGCGCGCTATATTTTTGGCCATCCGCACGATGGTGGGGCGTTCTTTACGCGGCCGTTTTACGATCCTGCAAGTTGGAATACGAAAGCAGTGCTGGGTGGCACCTCAGTTGCCGTGCTGACCTACATTGGTTTTGACGGCATCTCCACGCTGTCGGAAGAAGCTGAGAATCCGCGACGAAACATTTTGCTGGCGACGGTGCTGGTTTGTGTGGTGATCGGGATTCTCTCGGCCTTCCAGGTGTATGCTGCTCAACTCATCTGGCCGGCCTCTGAACCGTATCCGAACATGGACACGGCTTTTACTTTTGTGGCCGGACGCGCATGGGCGCCGCTGTTCGCGATTGTAGGATTCACTTTGGTGGTGGCGAACTTTGGCTCGGGGATGGGCGCACAGCTTGGCGCAGCGCGGCTGCTTTATGGCATGGGACGCAGTAATGCTTTGCCTAAGTCTTTCTTTGGCGCGGTCGACCCCAAGCGACACGTTCCGCGCAACAACGTCCTGTTTGTGGGCGTGCTCGCGTTGGCTGGAGCGTTTCTGCTTCCGGCGCTGGCGGGAGCTACGACCGGCTATGATCTGGGCGCGAACCTGCTCAATTTTGGCGCGCTGATTGCCTTTATGGGGGTTAATGCGGCGGCGTTCGTCCGCTATTATTTGCATGAACCGGAGAAGAAGTTTGGCAATCTGGCTCCGCCGGTTCTGGGTTTTGTGATTTGTTTTTTTCTCTGGATTAGTTTGAGCCCGAAAGCGCTGGTATTTGGGGCGATCTGGATGGCGGTGGGAATCGCGATCGGCGCGTGGAAGACAAAGGGATTTCGAGGCAACCTGGTTGACTTCGAATTGCCGCCGGAAGAATAGGGGAGCATTGGGTAATTGGGCAATCGGGTAATTTGGCAATTTGAAATCCTGATTCGCTGCGGCAATTCCGTGAGGGCTGATGCTTGGTTCGATCGACATCGTCGCTTTTGTTCCCACAAAAGATCCGGAGAAGGCGAGGGCTTTTTACGTGGGCGTGTTGGGACTGCGCTTTGTGAAGGACGACGGATTTGCTCTGGTGCTGGATGCGAATGGAATCATGGTGCGGGTGGCGAAGGCGCAATTCGCGCCCGCCCCGTTCACTATTCTGGGGTGGCAGGTCAGTGGTATCGAGAAGATAGTAGCGGGACTGCAGGCAAAGGGCGTGCAGTTTGAGAGGTTTGGTTTCTTCGAGCAGGATGCGCTTGGAATCTGGACTACACCGGGTGGGGACAAGGTGGCTTGGTTCAAGGATCCTGACGGGAATGTTTTATCGGTGTCGCAGCACGGGTGATGCTACAGAGATAGCTGGGACGGCCCGCCTCGCTTTGCTCGGCGGGACAGCCGAGGCGGCTGTCTCCATATGAGCATCTATACTGCCGGCATCGCGGGCGGGGGCGCCCGCGCCACATTTTTATTCCACGTTCCAGCCACTTACTTCTACGGTTGGTTTGGCTGTGCCCAGGTCACTGGCGCGGTAGGTGGCGTTTACTACGCGCGTTTCCCCAGGCAACAGAGAGATGTAGTTGTCTTCCCAGACTACCGGTAGAACCTCTTCGCCCTTGATACCTCTGTCTACTTTGAGGCGGACGAAGAATGCCAGACTCTTGCTGGGATTTTCGAGGGTCACGTGGGTTACGGAATCTTCGCCTTTGCGTTCGGTACGGTCAGTAACTTTAAGCTTTACCTTGGGAAGCTGTGTGAGGGCGGTGTAGTCGGCGAAGGAATCGGTTGGGGTCATGTACCAGGTGCTCTTTGCCCAGTCGATGGTTTCGGGTTTGGTGGAGAGCCAGTAGAAATTGGAGCCTACGAGTTTGCCGGTCGAGTCGGTTAAGCGCAAGGCAACGAAGTAAACGGGGCTCAGGCCATCGACTTCGGGGAGCGCGAACACTTTGGCGGTGCTGTCGGCGGGAGCGTCGAGGGAATCCTCGTGGGAGAACTTCTCGGTCATGTCCAGGTTATAAATTTTCGTGGTTAGCTTCAGACCTTTGGTATCTTCATATTGGCTGCTGACGACCCAGATGGAATGATCGTCGTAGCCGTAGACGGGATGCAGCGCTTCCATGGCGCGCTTGGCGCCGAAGTAGCCGCCGGCGGGGCGCAGGTAGTAGTCGTAGAGATGCCAGATCATGGAAGGCCAGGCGTTGTTGAGCATCCACTGAATCACGCCGGTGGCTTGATACTTGTTGCGGCTGTAGGCCTCGTACATGGCGCGCACACCTTCGTAAGTCTGGAGTTGCGACTTGCTGGCGAAGTCTTCCGCGCTGTCTGACTTGCCGTAGCGATGGGCGAGGGCGTCGCTGAATACTTTGATGGTTTTAAATTCTCCTCCGCCCGCGTGATAGTTCCAGACGTCGTCGACCGGCCATACGTGATCTTTGCCGACCATGGCGCGAATGCTTTCGATGGGCGGGACGGCCGGTCCCATGCTGGTTTCGGAGTTGAAGCCGTAGGCGCCACCACAGCCGCCGGGGTTGCAGAGTTTTCGGTTGGGCTGACCGGCGGGAATGTCCTGCTCCCAATAGCCTGGAGCTACGTACTCATAAGGCCCCGACATCTTGACGCCGCTGTCTCCGGTGACCGTGGTGGGCTTGCCGGTGGCGGAGGAAACTACGGGGTTCGGCCATAGCAGCTGCTTTTCGATGTCGAGATACATCTGTTCGACATCTGGCGGAGGCGGGTTGTCGCTGCCGTTCAACCACATCACCAGGCTGGGATGGCTGCGCAGACGGTAAATCTGATCGCGCAGGGATTGCTGGGCGATTTCAAAATCCTGCGGCTTCCAGCGCGGCCAGCGCTCCCAGAAATCGCAACAGCACCAGCCCGCCATCACTAGGATTCCCTCATGATCCGCGACGTCGAAGAAATATTCAGTTTCAAGTTTGCCTTCGAGACGGACGGTGTTCAATCCCATATCGCGGACGTAGCGGAATTCGTCCCACAGGCGCCGCCTGTTTTCGCGGAGCATCATGTCGGGCGTCCAGCCGCCGCCGCGGATGAGGATGTTTTTGCCGTTGATGTGGAAGGCGCGGCCGCCGGTGGCGTTGACTTCGGAAGTGACCTGACGAATACCGAACTGGGTTATTGAACGCTCGCTGGACTTGCCATCGATGTCGAGGTGCATGCTCAACGCGTAAAGATTCGGCTTGCCCATCTGTGACGGCCACCACAGACGGGGATTCGAGAAGACTAGTTGAGGAAACTGGTCGGGAGTGAAGGTGACGTCTTTGCTCTCATTGGCTGCGAGTTCGAAATCCTGCTCGAAGTGTACATTTCCTATCTCGCCTACAAGTTTGCCTTTCACTGGTTCGCTGGCGCCGTTCTTGAGTTGAGCGGTTACGGTGAGTTGCGCGGAATCATTGGCGGGCAGGTTCAGCTTGGAGACGACTGTGGGATAGCGGAGCGCGACCGGGCCGCTGGTGGTGAGGTAGACTTCGCGCCACAGGCCCATGTTTTTATCGGGAGGCGCGGGATTCCAATCGACGAAGGTGATGGCCAGGTCGTTCTCAGTGGGGGCGAAGACCTGCACTGCAAGAACGTTTTCGCCGCCGGGTTTCAGGGCTTCGGTGACGTTGAGTTCGTAGGTGCGCCAGGCGCCTACGATGTTATCGGAGTTGGCGATCTGTTTTCCGTTGAGCCAGACGTTGGCGCGATAGTTGATCCCCCGAAAATTCAGCCAGACGGTTTTTCCCGCGTAGGCGGCTGGCGCGGAGAACTGTTTGCGATACCACCACGAGACGGCGTAGGGACTATCCGTCTGCATGGGGATGTTGGAAAAATTTCCGCCGATCGGGTAAGTGACTCCGGCGAACTGGCGGAGGTTCATAGCGAAGAACGGGTCGGGGAGGGTTTTGTCCTTTACCAGGGCCGCGACTACCGTGGTGGGCACGGTGGCGTCGTGCCATCCCTTGGGAACGAATGCGGCCGTGGAAATGATCTCGCCTTTGGCTTCGACTTTGGCGGAGGATTGCAGCGTCCAATGTTCTTGAAGGACCAGTTTGTCGGAGGCTGGCTGGGTGCCGGGTTTGGGGGCGTCTGCGGCCAGGAGAAAGTGCGCACCAAGAAATAACACCATTAACAATTGCGCCGCGAGTCGAGCGGGGAAGGCTTGGCGTCTTTCTGTTTCGGAAGTCATGTTGTCCCCTTGCGGGCCATTGCTGGCGCACGCGTGCAGATCGTTTCCGTGGACCTTGGTCCGGGAATAAGATGGATAACACGTCTATTGATACGTTTCAATGGGTGATTTTTGGTGGTGGCGCGCGGGGGAGAGTTCGGCGAACGGGGAGGCGGAAACCTGGAAGCGCGGTAGAAACGCCTTGCTGGGCTCGCTGTGGTGGTTGCAGGTAAGGGGTCGTTCGACTGCGGTTGTGCTTCGCGTTCGCGAAGCACAACCTTCGCTCAGGATGACAGGGTCTCGTGGTTTATAATTGTGGGTTCTACGCACAATTCTGGAGTGATAAGAAGATGATTCGATTTCTGCAAACTGAAGGGCCGGTCAAGAAGATCGTACTGAGCGGGCTGCTTTTGCTGATTTGCGGGGCCATGGCGATCACGCTGACCCCCATCGGTAGTAACGACGCCCTCAGCAAGCCGGGTGTTGTTGCCAAAGTGAACGGCGAGGATGTTACGGCCGAGGAAGTGCGAGAGACGGCTCGCCAGATGGCGCAGCAGCAGGCGCAGCAATACGGTGCGCAAGCCTCGATGATCATGTCTTTTTTGATCCAGCAGGACACCCCGCGAGCCGCCGACCAATTGATCGACAGACAGGCGTTGCTGACCGAAGCGCAGCGCATGGGGATGAAGGCTTCGCTCCAGGAAGTGAAGGACGACCTGCAGCACGGGCGTTACGCAGCGTACTTTTTTCCGGGGGGGAACTTCGTCGGCGAAGCTGAATACCAGAATATGCTGCAGCGCGCGAATCTGACTCCTTCGATGTTCGAAGAGAATGTGCGCAAGGAACTTCTGATCGCTAAACTGCAGGCGTTGATCAGTGACAGCGCGTCGGTGAGCGATGCAGCCGTCCGTCAGGAATTTCTCAAGCAGAATACGAAGGTGAAGTTTGACTATGCGGTGGTGAAGGAAGACGACATCAAGAAGGGCCTTCATCCCACGGTCGAAGAACTCAAGGCCTTCTATGACAGCCACCAGAAAAGCTACGTAAACTCGATTCCCCAAAAGCGCAAGATCAAGTATGTGGTGCTCGACACGGCGAAGGTTCAGGCCGGGGTGCAGGTCACGCGCGACGAGCTGCAGGCTTATTACAATCAGCACCGCGACCAGTATCGCGCGCCGGAGCAAATTAAGGTCAGCCACATCTGGATCAAGATGCCGCTGCCGGGACCGGATGGCAAGATCGACGATAAGGGTGTTGCGGATGCGCAACGCCGGGCGGATGATCTGCTGAAACAGTTGCAGAGCGGAGCCAAGTTCGAGGACGTGGCCAAGAAATATTCGGAAGATACGGGAAGCGCTAACGTCGGCGGATCCCTGGGCTGGATCGGCAAGGGCCAGATGGGCGGGGATTTTGAAAAGGCAGCGTTGTCCCTTCCAAAGGGCAAGATCAGCGGGGTGGTGAAGACTCTCGATGGTTTCCACATCATTCGCGTGGACGATAAGCAGGATGCGCACATGAAGACGCTCGATGAGGTGAAAAGCGAGATCGAGCCCATTTTGAAGCAGCAGGAGACGCAGCAGTTGGCGCAGAAGCAAGCGGAAGATCTGCTGCAACAGGCGAAGACTCAAGGGCTGGATGCGGCGGCGGCGGCGAAGGGCGTGCCAGTAGTGAATTCAGATTTTTTCAGCCGGACCGATGCGCTGCCGGGATTGGGGCCGGCGCCGCAATTCACGGAGGCGGTGTTCGGCGCGGCGGAAAAGTCGCCGCCGGAAATGGCTCCGACGTCGCAGGGGTTCGCTATATTCCAGTTGCTGGCAGTGAAGCCGCCGTCGACTCCCACGTTCGAGGAGATTCGCACGCGGGTGGAAGAGCAGTTCAGGAATGAACGTGCGAGTACTCTGCTCGCGCAGAAGACGCAGGAGCTTTCCGATCGAGCAAAGTCCGAGCATGATCTGAAGAAGGCGGCTAAGGAGTTGGGCGCCATGGTGAAGACGAGTGACTTTGTGTTGCCCGATGGCCAGGTTCCGGATATCGGTTCGATGACCGAGGGAGCGTCAGTGGCATTCAGCATGAAGCCGGGGGACATCAGTGGACCGATCAACAGCGGAGCCAACGGCGTGGTGATTTCGCTGGTGGAGGTGCAGGCTCCCGCGGATGCGGACTTTGCCGCCAAGCGCGACCAGATTCGGGAGATGCTGCTGCAGACAAAGCAACAGGAGATCTTCGGGTTGTTTGTGACGAACCTGCGCGCTCAGATGGAGAAGTCGGGCAAGATCAAGATCAACCAGGAAGAGATGAAGGCGCTGACCCGTGCGGGAAGCGAGCCTGGGGCGTAGCAGACTGGTCTTGCAGTTTATTTATCCCTTATGAACAGTTATCCCCGCGGAGACGACCAAGATCCCTCGCTTCGCTCGGGATGACAATTCGCTCGGGATGACAAATGTGTTGGAGAAACCAGGAATTAAAGTTAGTGATCGAGTTGCATGCCGTTTCCTCGCGCCGCAGGCATTTTGTTACATCCCACGTCGTTGCCCTCGCGCGGCGGCATCGGTGATTTGGGGCCGGCAGCTTATTCCTTCGTCGACTCTCTAGCATCCGCCCGACAGGCGCTGTGGCAGGTTCTTCCGCTCGGTCCGCTGGGTTACGGCAATTCACCTTATTCATCCATCTCGGCCTTTGCCGGGAATCCGCTGCTGATCAGCCTGGAACGACTGGCCAGCCATGGCTGGATCGATCACGCAAAAATTTCCTCGCTTGGCTCTGACTCGGGAGTAGTCGAGTACGATCGCGTCTTTGCCGCCAAAATGCCGCTGCTGTTTGAGGCTGGACGCAATTTTGTTGCTTCGGCTTCGGAGAGCGCGCGCGAACGCTTTGAACGGTTCTGCTCGGAGAATGCATGGTGGCTGGACGATTTTGTCCTCTTTGATGCGTTGCGCGCCCAGCGGAAATTAGCGAGCTGGAATGAATGGCCGGCCGGATTGGCGGAGCGTGAGGCGAACGCGCTGGAGCAGGCGAGGAAGGAACTGGCGGACAATCTGAAGATCCGCTGCGCTTTGCAGTTTGCCTTCTATGAGCAGTGGCAGGCGCTGCGGCGGTATTGCTCAGAGCGCTCGATTCGCATCGTGGGTGACGTTGCCATTTTTGTGAATTACGACAGCGCCGACGTCTGGATGCACCGCGAACTTTTCCGGCTGAGGGAGGATCTGGAGCCCGAAGTGGTTTCCGGCGTGCCGCCAGATTTCTTCAGCAAGACCGGGCAGCGCTGGGGAAATCCGCTCTACCGCTGGGATGTGATGAAGGCGAAGGGATACCAGTGGTGGATTGAGCGGATGCGCTGGGCGACGCAGCACTTCGATTACGTGCGGTTGGATCACTTCCGTGGGTTCGATCAGTTCTGGGAGATTCCTGCGGCCGATCCGACTGCGATTAACGGGCGCTGGGTGGATGGTCCGCGAGACGACTTGTTTCTTAAACTGCGCGAGGCGCTTGGAGGCTTGCCGTTCTTTGCCGAGGATCTGGGCTACATCACGCCGGAGGTTCATGCTTTGCGGAACCGCCTGCAGATTCCGGGAATCGCGGTGCTGCAGTTTGCCTTCGGAGACGAAGGAGCGCACATGTACTTGCCGCATCGCGCGGCAGGCAAGGTCATTTATACCGGGACGCACGATAACGACACGACAGCGGGCTGGTTCCGGGCGGGCGCCGCCGATCACGAACGGCGCAACGCGGAGGCCTATCTCGGACGTAGCGACGACGGGATTCATTGGGGATTTATTCGCGCGGCCCAGACCTCGCCGGCGGAGCTTGCCCTGATCCCGCTACAGGACGTGCTGGGCCTGGGAAGTGAGGCTCGCATGAACACGCCCAGCCTGCATGGCGGGAACTGGAAGTGGCGTTTTGATCCGGGGCAGTTTACGGCGGAACTGACCGCCAAACTTGCCGACCTCGCCCAAGCGACCGATCGACTGCCTGGGGCGTTGCCCGTGCTGGCGGATCAAGACTTCGCGGCTTGAGAAACGCCGGCTGGCAGTGATGCGGTGTGCGCGAAGAAGTCGAGCTGCGCTCGACTGGACAGCCGAGGGCGGCTGTCCCCACGCAAGCATCCTTGCAAACTGCAATCCTGCCGAAAGGCTTTGCGCCTCGCTTGGGATCGTGTATAGAGGTTACGGAGAATATTTTCTGGCGACGGAACCGATTATCGAAGCGCGAGCGATTGAAAAGTCGTATCCCCAACCGGACGGGACGCGCATTCAAGTGGTGGGGCTCACGGACTTCACCATCGAGCCGGGGAAGATCATTGCGCTGCTCGGAGCCTCAGGATGCGGCAAGTCCACTCTGCTGCGCATTCTGAGCGGGCTCTCGCAACCTTCGTCGGGAGCGCTGTTCTGGCATGGCAAGCCGCTGGGCGGTGAATCGCCGAATGTTGCGATCGTGTTCCAGAGCTTCGCTCTGTTTCCGTGGCTTACGGTGCTGGAGAACGTAGAAGCGCCGCTGGAAGCGCGGGGCGTGGCTGCGGTCGAACGCCGCAAGCGGGCATTGCGCATGCTGGATACGGTGGGCCTCGACGGGTTCGAGACGGCTTATCCGAAGGAGCTTTCCGGAGGGATGAAGCAGCGCGTGGGCTTCGCGCGTGCGCTGGTGGTGGAACCGGAAGTGTTGTTCATGGACGAGCCTTTTTCTGCGCTCGACGTACTCACGGCGGAAAACCTGCGCGGCGAACTGATGGAGCTTTGGCTCAGTAAAAAGATGCCCACCAGCGCGATTTTCATCGTGACGCACAACATTGAGGAGGCCGTGATGCTGGCGGACCGCATCGTGGTGCTGGGCCGAAATCCGGCGCGCATCCGGTCGGACTTTAATGTGCGTCTGGCGCATCCCCGGGACCGTAAGTCAGGGCGTTTCGTGGAACTGGTGGACTACATCTACAAAATCATGACTGAGCCGGACGTCGAACATGCTTTGCCCGATCCGGAGAGCACGGGAGAAATCGTGGTACCGCCGGGAGGGTTGAAGCGAGGACAACCGCCGGTGAAGGCAGCCAAATACCAGATTCTGCCGCATGCCCGCGTGGGCGGTATCGCGGGGCTGGTCGAACTGCTGCACGATCGCGGTGGCCGCGAAGATCTTTTTCGCCTGAGCGAAGAACTGGTGATGGACGTGGAGGATCTGTTGCCCATCCTGGAAGCCTGCCAGTTGCTGGGTTTCGCCTGGTTGAAGGAGGGCGATGTGCAACTCTCCGGGGAGGGAGTGAGATTCGCCGATGCTGATATTCAAAGGCGCAAAGTTTTATTTCGTGAGGCGGCGCTGGAACACGTCACCATTCTGAAGCAGATTGACAGTATTTTGAAGCGGAAGTCCGACCACTCGATCAACGACGAATTCTTTCATGACATTCTCGACGAACACTTTTCCGAAGAGGAAGTGCAGCGTCAGTTTGATACGGCCACGAATTGGGGTCGCTACGCCGAGATCTTTGACTACGACCGTGAGAGTGGACGGCTGGTACAAACAGAAGTACGGCAAACCGAAGCGCCACAGACTGAGGCAACCTCAGCGACTCAGGCCGTCGAGAGTCACGATTCGTCTCCTACGCCGAAAGCCTGATCGAGCGTTTCAGTTGAGGGAAGAGCCATCTCATGAAGAAGAGCATCGGCCTGCAGGGATTCTCGGCCTATCGTTTGTGGAGGCAACTGCCGAGCATCGAGAGTTCGCGCTTGCCCGATGTGATCATGTTCGCCGCGGCAATTGCGGTGTTTTACGGGGTCGCGTCGGTGGGCCGTTCGTGGTTGGGACCATTCACACCATCGGTGGAGATTTCGCGCAGCCTGCGTGCGCTTCCGGGCTACGCGGGGTATTCTCTTTTGCGCATTGTCACTGCCTACGTACTGAGCCTGGTGTTCGCGCTCGCTTACGGGTATGTAGCTGCGTACAACGTGCGCGCCGAGCGCTTCATGATCCCGCTGCTGGATGTGCTGCAGTCGATCCCCGTGTTGAGCTTTCTTCCTCCTGTGATGCTGGCCATGGTGGCGCTGTTTCCAGGTCGGCAAATCGGTGTGGAAATGGGAGCAATCCTTCTGATTTTCACCGGCCAGGTTTGGAACATGGCTTTCAGTTTCTACTCCTCGTTGAAGAGCATTCCGACCGAGATGCGGGAGGCAGCGAAGATCTACCGGTTCAGCGGATGGCAGCGATTCACGCAGATGGAGTTGCCATTTTCGGCGATCGGACTGGTGTGGAACTCGATGATGTCGGTGGCCGGGGGATGGTTCGCGCTGATGGTGTGCGAAATGTTCGTGCTGGGACCGCGTGATTTTCGGCTGCCCGGGCTGGGGTCGTATCTGCAAACCGCAGCCAGCGCGGGCGATACGACCTCAATGTTGTGGGGCGTGGTCACCATGGTTGCGGTGATCGTGCTTCTGGATCAAATCGTGTGGCGGCCGGTTATTGCATGGGCGGAGAAATTTAAGGTCGAGCAGGTGGAAAGCACGGTCGTTCCACAATCGTGGGTGCTCAACTTCGTGCGGCATTCCAATGGGTTGGCCAGGATTCGAGAGAAGACTCTGAAGCCGCTAGGTGAGCGTCTGCTTTTGTATTTTGCGCGGAAGCATTCGGAGGAAATTCCCGAGGAAGTCGCGGGTCCATGGCGGGATTGGCTGCTGCGTTTGCTGGCTGTGCTGGCGCTGGTTGGCATCGGCTACGGCGTAGTTCGTGTCGTCATCATTCTCAGCGGTCTGCAGAAGGCCGAGTTGCACGAGACCGCGCTGGGGCTGGGTGCAACGTTCTTGCGAGTGAATCTAGCATTGCTGCTGGGCGCGCTGTGGACGGTTCCGGCCGGCGTAGCGATCGGATTCAATCCTCGACTGTCGCGCATTGCGCAACCTCTGGCGCAGATTGCGGCGTCGGTCCCGGCGACAGCGTTGCTGCCCGTAATCCTGCTGGTGCTGATTCACTTGGGAGGCGGACTTGGGCTGGCTTCCATGTTTGTGCTGCTGCTGGGCACGCAGTGGTATGTGCTGTTCAACGTGATTGCAGGTGCCATGGCAATCCCGACCGATTTGAAGGAATGCTGCTCCGTATTCCGGATACGGGGTCTCGAGCGCTGGAAAAAGCTGATCCTGCCGGGAATTTTTCCCTATCTCATAACGGGGATGGTTACGGCTTCCGGTGGGGCATGGAACGCCAGCATAGTGGCAGAATATTTTCATTTCAAAGGACAGATCTACACCACAACCGGACTGGGTGCGACCATCCAGCAAGCTACTGACAGCGGCGATTTCCACCTGCTGCTGGCCGCGACCATCATGATGGCTGCGACCGTGGTGACAGTTAATCGGTTGGTGTGGCGCAAGCTCTATGGGCTGGCGGAAACGCGCTACCGACTCGATGCATAGGAAAGGCTTCCGTGCGAGTTACTTTTTCGGCCTCAGTCTGGTTGCCTGGTTCGGTAAGATGCAGGATTGTGCAGCGTCTTTGAGTGCAGCTTCCACCTGAATCCCAAGCGCGGCCAGGTCTTGCGGAGTCATCGACTGCTGCATGCGCTCGAAGAGCTGGCGTTCTTCTTTGCGAATGTGGGCAGAAAGCTCGCGGGCGAATGCGGGCAGGTTTTCAGTGGACATGCCGCGGGTCTTTGCCCGTGAAAAGGATTCGCGTAGTGCGGCGTGATCGGTGATCAGTTCTTCCACCAGCGGGATTAATTCGGGGAGCTTGCGAGCTGCCGGGAATAGCACTTGTTCCTCGACAGAGAAATGGATTTTCATTTCCTGCTCGAAGTGTTGCTCGATTTCCGCCTGCCAGGCCTGCAGGTCGGCGGCGGGGATGGGCCGGGCGCGATCAATGCGCACGCAGAGAGCCAGGGCCCGCTGATGTTGATGCGAGAGCGGAATCAGGCTTTTATCGCGCAGCATGCAGCGCCTGAAGGCGTGACTCGTCTCTGCACTTGCACGCCTGAAGGCGTACCCTGATACGAATCTCGCGCCTGAAATTGGTCTGCAAGGTTCCCGAAGAAATCACGCGACGCTTACCGGTTCTGCCGTCTCAGTGACGGCAGGACGCACGGTCAGCCAGTCGGTACGAACGCGCTCCCACTCCTGGATCAGCATGCCATTGGCTTCGAAGAAGCTGCGAATGCGGGCGCGTTCCCATCCGGCAACTTCTTCGAGAATAGGCGCCAAGACCGCGACGGCGCTGGTGCTCAGCACGGTGCGCTTTGCGATCTGCGAAATGTCGGGTGACTCCGAGACTGCGATGGTAAGGCCGTCTCGCGCGTTGACGTGCAGCATGACGTTGATGTCCGAGCTGCCATCCCCGGTATAGATGACGTGATCGGGTCCGGTGACGTGCTCGGTCAATAACTGGTCGAGTACCGCGACCTTACCGTAGCCAGCGGTGGCGCGAACGATGGTGTCGATCTCGCCCGAAGGCTTGTAACGGAACTCAGTGCCGAAAATGTGATCCTGCGGAACGATGCCCTCGAGGGCAGAATGGATTACCTCGACAGGAGCAGCGGATAGAACGTAGAAGTCGAAGAAGTGTCCATCCACGCCGGTTTCGAGGATCTGGTAAAGCAGTTTGATGTCGCCTTTGAGGCGAATGCGTTTGCCTACTTCGTGGAGATGTTCTTTTCGTACCTTGGCTTTGAATTCGGGATCGTGGAGCAGAAGGTAAGCCAGTTCGGCTCCCTGCTGCACCAGGTTGATCTTGGCCATGCCTTTGGCTTTGCGCTCGAACTCCGCCGTGGGGATGCCGACTAATTCGGCGAGCACATAGCCAGAATCATTGAAGGTAAGTGTCTGATCGAAATCGCTGGCGAATATATATCGTTTTAAGGGCTTATCTGCCATATAGCTTAGATTCGGGGCGAGGCCGGACGGCCCATTAAAAGAATCAATTGTGATTATAGGCGGTTTCGTTTAACTCGCTGTTAACAATATGGACGTATCTGTGATTCGGGTAAGGAATTCCGCGCGCGGCAATGGTCCACTGCCTGCCTTTACTAAATCCGCCGAGACGTCCAGAATAGAAGGTCGGCTGGCGCCATCCTGGTTGACAGTGGAACAGGCGAGCATCCGTTAGAGTCGGCCGAAAAAGCTCACAAAATATACAGGAGCCCTCATGCCAGTAACAGGTGAACTGATCCGTGCAATGAATTATGTGGAGGACATCACGAACACGCTGCGCCGCCTCTGCCTTTACATTCCCAACATGAATACCGAAGAGCGCAAGCGCCTGGCTGAGAGTTTGCGTGCCACCGGCGGCGCCATCAATGCCGCCATTGCGGATCTGGAGAAGGCGGGCTCGTAGTGGCCGAGGTTAAAACCGTCGCGGTGATCGGCGCCGGCATCATGGGCCGGGGCATTGCGCATGCCGCGGCGATTGGCGGATACCGCACCATTCTGGAAGACCTGCTGCCCGCTGCTCTCCGCCGAGCCGAGAGCGAGATCCGGGCGAATCTCGATAAAGCAGTTGAGCTAGGGAAGGTCCTGGCACCGGACGCCGATGCCGCCTTCCACCGAGTAGAGTATGCCGACTCGGTAGAAGAAGCCGCGCGCGAGGCCGATTTAGTGATTGAAGCGGTTCCCGAGGAGATGGAGTCGAAGATTGAGATTTTCACTCTGCTGGACAAGATCTGCCGTCCCACTACGATTCTGGCCTCGAATACGTCTTCTCTGAGCGTTACAGAAATTGCCAGCGTGACCTACCGCGCGAAGAAATGCGTGGGCATGCACTTCTTTAATCCCGTTCACAAAATGAAGCTGATCGAGGTCGTGCGGGCTCTGGAGACCGACGACGAGACGCTCGCCGCCGCTGTGGAAGTGGGGAAGCGGATGGGGAAAGAAGTTGTGGTGATCAAAGAATCCCCGGGATTTATTACCAGCCGCATCAATGCGATGATCGGCAATGAAGCGTTTTATATGCTGGAGGAGGGAATTGCTTCGGCGGGGGACATTGATAAGGCGCTGAAGCTTGGGTTGAATCATCCCATGGGGCCGTTTGAACTGGTCGATCTAGTGGGGCTGGATACTCGGCTGAGCATTCTTGAGTATCTGCATAAATCGCTGGGTGAGAAATATCGTCCCGCGCCGTTGTTGGTGGAGTATGTGAAGGCTGGGCGTTTGGGACGAAAGTCGGGGCGCGGGGTGTATGAATATCCGGAAGCAGCGGTTGCGTCGAGGAAAGCAGGTTCGTCACCGGGCTCGGCGCCCGGTTCGGAATGACAAAGACTCTAGAAGAGCGCCGCCTTCCCGTCTCAGGTTAGGTTTGTCCTGCGGCCAAAATTCAAACCGGATAAAGATTCGATTCTCTCCTGCGCGACTCCCTTACTTGCAATCAGCACGTGAAAACTTTCGCCCATGCCTGCGGGCGTGACCAGATGTTTGAGTTGCAGGGCGACTTTCGCGCGTTCTTGCGGCAGGCGGCATTCTTCGAAGGCGTCGGCAAATTGGTTGGCCTCGCCGATGCCCAGCAAGAATTGGGATTGCGTGATCAGCTTTTGCGTCTGCATGCCGTGCTTTTCCGCGGAAGCGGCGAGTGCCGTGAAGTTTACATCGGCAGTGATGTCCTGTTCGCCGGGCGCTTCGTAGGGGTTGGCGCTAACTGAGTGCTGGCGGAGGGCCTTCAAAGTTCCATGATGGCGGCCCGCGAGCTGCTCTTCGCGGGTGTAGCCGTAGTCGATGGCGAGGATGAAGCCACACTGGATGCCGGCTGCGATCTGTTCCATGGAGTGTTGCGCAGCCAGAGGTGCTTCGATGCGTTCTCCCAGCTCAGGATGGATCGAATAGCGGTCGAGGAACTCTATTTCCTCGGGAGAAGGCTGCGCCCAGGTTTCATTGAATCGGTCGTCCCGCGTGCCGATGCGAAGGGAACCCCTCGAACTGAGGGTTTCGACCGGGAGGGCGTCGAAGAATTCGTTCGCGAAGACGATGGTAGGGATTTCAGGGGCTAAAGCCCCGTCCGTTGGGGCTTGGTTCGGCACGACTGAAGTCGTGCCCTTCCCGATCTTTCCTTCGGCGAGTTCGGACTTGCACGAGGCCTTTCCGGATTCGATGTGGTGCCTCAGCGTTTCTTTGATTCGCTCACGCAAGGCGGGCGAGGTTTCGATCAAAACGTAACGCAGAGCGCGGTAGAAATCCGGGAATTTCTTTTGCGACCAGCCGAGAACATCTTGTGCGAACAGGCCGCGGCCGGGACCGAGTTCGATCAGTTCGATTTGTTCGGGCGAACCGAGTGCACGCCACATTTCGTCAAACTGGCGGGCCAGGAGTCGGCCGAAAACGGCGTGCACGTCGCTTGACGTATAGAAATCGCCAGCCTTGCCGAACTGTTGTGCGTTTCGACAGTAGTAGCCGTGCTCGGGATCGTAGAGGCAGAGTTCCATGTAGCGCGAAAAGGGAATAGGACCACGGTCGCGAATTTCCTGTGCGATCTTTCGACGGAGAGCACTCACAATTCATTCCGGCGGCGCTCGGCGCGATCCTGCGGGGTGCGGATGAACATTTCGACGAAGTAGTCGTGCAGCGCATCGTAGAGTTGGCGCTGGAAGCCCCATTCGAACTGGGGATGGTCGAGGTCGCGGGGATGGAGATCGAGGTAATAGGTATGCACGGGGATGGACGCGTCTTTGAATCGGATGATGAGTTCCACTCCCTCGCCTTTTGAGCGAGCGGAGAAATTCAGCAGCGGGTGTTCGTAGAGACGGAGTTGGGCGAGGACTCGGTCGAGGCGCGTGGCAGTGGTTTCGGACACAGGGGAATTGTAAAGGAGGCTGGGATCTAGCGAGTGGCACGGGACTGTCCCCGCAGCAGTTGGCGGGACCGTTGCGCTACCTTGAAACAAAATTGATCGACGTA